>Ga0105163_1000303_pt1 | contig 30155 bp, 29 predicted proteins | sample JNZ110809AmetaG_FD_81531 | JGI IMG/M metagenome (GOLD analysis project Ga0105163, IMG submission 81531) | Hot spring microbial communities from Jinze hot spring, China to study Microbial Dark Matter (Phase II) - JNZ 110809A | ecosystem: Environmental > Aquatic > Thermal springs > Hot (42-90C) >... | reverse complement strand
CTACTACCCGGTGCTATAGAGTAGTACTCTATTTGCTACCTACAGACTCGCAAGCCCTATAGTGGTAGTACCGCTTAAGTCCTCCTGAAGCTCGCTGAGTAGCGCGAGGGGGTATCTAGGTTTAATTGAATATTTTTTGTAGCTTAGCGTAAGAGTTTTGTGGAGTTTAAGCATGCTCCGTGAGTCTGAAGTCGGTCACAGTTTTCTGGGATTTCTTCAGCAGGTTATGTCTAAGGAAGCTTACGAGAAGCTAGTAGCGATTAAAGACTACTCTCTACTGAAGTGGATTGCTGAGATGGTCCAGCTAGCTAGACCTTCGTCTATATATGTCGTAACCGGTACTACTGAAGACTTAGAGTATGTGGCGAGAGCTGCTCTAGAGAGAGGTGAGGAGCTACCAACTAAGTTCTCTAAGCACACAGTTCACTTCGATGGACCTAGGGATCTAGCTAGAGATAGAAGAAACACTAGGATACTCGTTCGGGGAGGTACTCCCATACCGCTTATCAACACTTACGACAAAGACTTAGGCACTAAGGAGGTCTTCGATATCTCGAAAGGCATTATGGAGGGAAAGGAGATGTTTATAGCTTTCTACTGCTTTGGGCCGAAGGAGTCAGACTTCACTATGTACGCTGTTCAACTAACTGACTCTGCTTACGTTATTCACAGTGAGAACATACTGTATAGAGCATGCTACGACGAGTTCGTAAAGAAAGCACCCAACATAAGGTACGCAAGGTTCTTCCACTCAGCAGGTGAGAGAGATAGCAACGGGTGGAGTAAGAACGTAGATAAGAGGAGGATCTTCATAGATATCGAAGACAGTGTAGTATACAGTGTGAACACGCAGTACGCAGGGAACACAGTGGGGCTGAAGAAGCTGATGCTCAGACTCTGCGTTTACGCAGGATATAGAGAGGGTTGGCTGTGTGAGCACATGTTTATTGCGGGTGTTAAAGGACCGGGAGATAGAGTTACCTACTTCACGGGGGCGTTTCCAGCAGGATGCGGAAAAACGTCAACAGTATTCGCAGCAGACACTGTCGTCGGGGACGACTTAGCTATTATTAAAAACGTAGGTGGTGTTGCGAGAGGAGTCAACCCTGAGGTAGGTATGTTCGGCATTATAGATGGTGTGAACAGTGCTGACGACCCAGAGATCTACGAGATACTTACATCACCTACTACCGAGGTGATATTCTCTAACTTCTTACTAATGGATAGTGGAGAAGTCTGGTGGAGGGGTAAGACTGGTGAGCCGGGTCCGGGCGTCAACTATGCGGGTAGGTGGTGGCCCGGCAAAAGAGATGAAGGAGGTCAGGAACTACTTCCATCCCACCCGAACGCTAGGTTTACAACGTCTATAAGATACCTTAAGAACTTAGACCCGAGGATAGACGACCCAGCGGGAGTACCTATACACGGAATGATCTTCGGGGGTCGCGACCCCCGAACTCTACCCCCGGTTTTAGAGGCGTTCGACTGGGATCACGGCATAGTCACGATCGGGGCATCTCTCGAGTCAGAAAAAACGGCAGCTATACTAGAGAAAGTAGGGGAAATGGAGTTCAATCCCTTCGCTATTTTAGACTTTCTATCGATATCTCCTGGAAAGTTCGTAGAGCTACACTTTAAGTTCGGTGAGAGTTTAGCCGTAAAGCCTAAGGTGTTTAGTGTTAACTACTTCCTTAAGGACGAAGCGGGTAAGTACATAGCGGATAAAGTAGATAAGAGAGTTTGGCTGAAGTGGATGGAGCTTAGAGTCCACGGAGAGTCTGACGCAATTAAGACACCAGTTGGCTACATCCCGGTTTATCAAGACCTTGTGAAGCTGTTTGACGTGTACTTAGGTAAAGAGTACAGTGAGGATAGATACGTAAAGGAGTTTAGCTTAAGAGTAGACCAGTTAATCGAGAAAGTAGAGAGGATCTGGAAGATATACTCTAGTATACCTGACACACCACGTAAGCTCTTCGAAGTGTTGGCAGAGCAGAAGAAGAGACTAGAGGAAACAAGAGCTTCTTTAGGTAGCATCGTACAGCCGTTTAAGCTAGATAAGCACTAAACCCTACTCTACCTCGAGGCAGACCCCTAGGGAGGTGAACTAGTGAAATACGTTGTAGGTGTTGATATAGGTGCTACTAAAACTAAAGTTGGGTTATTTACTTTAGACTGTAGCTTGGTTTACGTAGATGCCTTCACTACTCCAAAGGAGGGTGACGGTAGTTTAATACCTCAAGTCATCGTCTCTAAAGTCAGAGAGATCTCCTCGAAGATTAGAGGAGAGGTTACTGCTGTTGGAATAGGCACGATAGGTCCTCTAGATATCAGGAGGGGAGACGTAGTGAGAACCCCGAACGTAGGGCAGGCATCTTTCAAACTAAAGGTTCCAATAGAGAAAGCTCTCGGCGTGAAGACCTATGTAGTTAACGACTGCGTTGCTGCAGTATGGGGAGAGTACTTAGTTGGTGCTGGTAGAGGTAGCAGTAACGTTGTGTACATAACGATAAGTACAGGGATAGGTGGTGGTGCTGTAGTAGACGACCACTTAATCCTCGGCAAGGACGGTAACGCCCACGAAGTCGGACATATCGTGCTTGACTACAGCGGTAGGTTTAAGTGTGGGTGTGGTGGAGTTGGACACTGGGAGGGTATAGCCTCGGGAGCAAACATCCCTAAGACAGCAAGTCTACTCTCTAAGGAGTGGGGAGGCTCGAAGAGCGAGGCCTATTGGAAAGCATTGAAGGGTCTGCTGACTCCGGAGCTACTGTTTTCGTACTGGGCTTCAGGAGACGCTTTTGCTGGATACTTAGTCGACTTTCTCGCTGAAGTAAATGCTGCCGGTATAGCATCAGCAATAAACGTGTACGACCCGGAGGTTGTTACCATCGGTGGTTCAATAGCTTTAAGAAACCCAGAGTTCTTCAAGCTCATAGAGAGGAAAATCGTGAAGTACACAATAAACAGAGTCCCTAGAGTACTCTTAACACCTCTAGGTGATGACGCAGTATTAGTTGGAGCAGCTATGGTAGCTATAAATACTCCACCAAACCTAGTGAAGCTCCAAAGCGATGTAAGCGACTATCTCTGACTAGAGCTCTTAACACACTTAATTAATCCACCTACAGTGTACTTCATAACTGCGCTAACTCCAGTAGATCTGGTGCACTACGTGTTCCGAGTGGTTTACGACATAGTACTCAAAGGAATTCCAGAGGAGTTAACTTGTTTAACAAAGCTTGGTGAATACTTATTCGCTAGAGGTACTTGCGTCGGTACACACACTTCGTTCTTGTGTTCCTACAAGGATTGCTTAATTAAGGTAGCACCTCAAGTAATTAAACCTCACTACCTCACTCAAGACTTCGTACAAGCCGGTGCGGTAAAAGTAATAATAGAGAGCCAGGACCACTACTCCCTAGTTACAGTAACCTCAGAAGTACATAGAGTACTTAAAGAATGTGGGGTTGCCGTAAGGATACTACCGGAGTAGTCGAGACAATACCTATAGGTTCGAACCTACAGCTGTAGGTACACGTTCTCTACTTACTCTCAAGCGATCAAGAACGCTCTATGGCTTAAGAGAAGGTAGTATCGTTTGCTTTACCGTAGGTTCAGTTCCCTCGATAGAGCGTGAGCAGTAAGTCTAACTGCTTCAGCACTTGTGTACTTCGGTTTCCAGCCTAGAGACTTGATCCTCTCAATAGACAGTAGCATGAACTTAACGTCACCTGGCCAACCCCTCCCGTCTGGAGTCCCCCCTACATGCACTATCTCTGGTTTAAGTCCTAAGACCTCGCAGACTATCTTCGCTATACTGTCTACCTCAACCCAGTCCTCGTTTCCGATGTTGTAGACGCTGAAACTATGTGTTGAGTTTTCAACAGCTAGTAGAGTTGCTTCAACAGCGTCATCAACGTAGAGATAGCTCTTCTTCTGTCTTCCATCACCTAAAACCTCTAGCTGGTTTCTGTTTTTCGAGAGTTTTACTAAGAAGTCGTATATAACTCCATGCCTAGTCCTAGGTCCAACGATGTTTGCGTACCTAAGCACTACTACTCTCACACCATAGAGTTGCGAGTAACTATAGAGAAGGAGTTCAGCAGCAGCCTTAGACGCCCCGTAGACACTAATAGGTCTTAAGGGGTGCTCTTCCGGTGTCGGTATTACCTGCGCGTCTCCGTAGACCGTAGAAGAGCTTGCGAAAACCACAGTCTTTACAGACCCTAGCATGCGTATAGCTTCAGCAACTGTGAAAGTTGCGCGCACGTTTTCGTCGAAGTGGACTCTAGGTTCTACCGTGCTTACTCTAACTTCAGGGTTTGCCGCTAGATGGTATACGATATCAGCTCCTCTAAATACCTCAAGGCACGTCTTTAAGTCCTTAACGTCTCCGATCTTTAGCTCTACTCTATCTATAACACTACTAAGGTTCTCTAGAGACCCACTACTTAAGTTATCTAAAACTACTACCTCGAAACCTCTACTAACTAGTTTCTCGACTAAGTGACTCCCGATAAACCCTGCTCCACCAGTAACAACTACTCTCATCTACGTTTCCCTATCTAAGCTTACTATGTAGCTTTAGTTATAATCAGCAAGTAATTTAACTCAGGCGCACTATACTCTGCGGTGATGTGCGTGATAGATAGAGCAGAAGCACTAAAGGACTCTATAACTCTAGTAGCTAAGCTAATGGCTTTAAGCGCTATAACTGCTCCAAAGGGAAGGGGGGTAGATAATGTCACGGTTAAGATTTTAGACAAGAGCGATGAGCTCGAGAGTCTCGCTACTACTATGGAGGAGCTAGCACTAGAGTACGGAGAGTTTTTCGCTAGAGATGCTGCTAACGTTAGGAAGTCTGGAGCAGTAGTATTGATAGGGTGTAAGATAGCTGACTTTAAGATAAAGCAGCCGAGAGAATTTGGAGTAGACTTAAACCTAGCTATGAGCCTCGTGAATCTCGGAATAGCTGTAGGCTCAGCAGTAAAGACGGCATCGATACTAAACGTAGACAACAGAGTGATGTTCACTATAGGTGTAGCAGCTAAAAAGCTTAACCTCATAGATGCGGACGTCGTTTTAGGGATACCACTGAGTGCTACAAGTAAAAACATATACTTCGATAGAGTGTGGCCTCCAAAGTAGGTTAAGTCTGTGCGTCTAGTCGGTCCATCCGCCTTAGAGGCCTAACCACCAAACTTTAGAGCTAGCTAGAGCAGTCCAGATCTATGAGCTACTCACTCGCTTTCGAGTAGTAATCCCTCTAGTTAAGCCTAATTACTGCGAAAAGTAGTTAGTGTGGGTAGTACGTGAAGTTCTCTGTATTTGTTGTAGTAGTATGTCTCACTATTGGTTTAATAGCTTACGTACTGATGCCCTTATTTAGTTACGAAGCAGGTAATGCAGGTGTTGTAGTAGTGGGAGACGAGGTGTTACTCCCATTACCCACTAAGGTTACTAAGCTAGTCGTTGAGGAAGCCATGCTCTTGAGGAAGAGCATTAGAGAGTGGAGAGAGGAGCCTATAACCATCACGCAGTTATCGATGCTCCTCTGGGCTACTCAGGGATTAGTTGAAGACGCAGGCTTCGGGTGGTACAGGAGGACTGCTCCTAGTGCGGGAGCAACTTACCCACTCGAGGTATACGTAGTAGTAGGTGAGAGAGGAGTTTCGATAGGTAGTGGGGAGTTCTTGAAGGCAGGTGTCTACAAGTACGACTACTTGAGGCACTCAATTAGGTTAGTTAAAGAAGGAGACTTCAGAGTAGACCTCTGGAGAGCCTCCCTTAGGCAAGACTGGGTTAGGGACGCCCCGGTGACTATAGTCCTCTGCGCTATTTACGAGAGGACTACTGGTAGGTACGGGGAGAGGGGGGTTAGATACGTACACATGGAGCTAGGACACGTGGGGCAGAACATATACCTAATGGCGACAGCTATAGAGTTGGGGACAGTAGCTATAGGGGCTTTCTACGATGAGGAGGTCGCTAGAGTAGTTTCGGTAGCAAAAAACGAGAGACCCCTCTACCTATTTCCGGTAGGTGTCCCCGAGAGACCGCATAGGGCGAGCTTCGACGAGCTAGCTAGGCTATACGAGAGGCTGAGGGGTGAACCGTAAAGAGTAGAGGTTCGACTAGGCCCCGATAGCTGTAGGTGGAACACTATGAAGGCAAGATACGCGTACTTCTGGCTTAAGGTGGTCGAGGCATCTTCTATCCCCCTATCCGTTCTCCTAGCGGTCTTCATACTGAGTGGGTACGGCATGCTTTTCCCGGGGTTTATGACGTACCTCGGTTTCAACTATAGAGTTTCCACATACCTGCATAACCACCCGCTCTTGAGGTACCTAACCGCGGTGCTAGTAGCAATACACGGCTACGGGGGCTTCATGCTCCTCATAAACAGGTACTCGAGAAACCCCATCCTTAGGTCCGTCCTTCAAGCACTCGCAGTAATTTACGTGTCTCTCCTAGTACTAATACCAACACTCGCGGAATTGTTAATGTTATCCTCTTAGTAAAGTCACCGCTTTAATTAGCTTCGATATGAGAAAACCTATAGGTAGGATTGTGAATCGAGCAATCACCAAGACTTGTTGTTGGAAGATGGTAGGCATAGGTAGTGCGGTGCCCGCAGTCATTATACTAGAAGATAGACTCTTAAGCAAACATCGCACATTCATGGTGAAGTTAGCTAAGCTCGCAGAAGTTCTAGAACTAGAGAAGAGTGAAGTCTTTAAGGAATCTAAGAAAAAACAGAGGTACTCAAGCGAAACGGGGGTGCCGCAATAAATGGCGAATGCGTCTGAGCCTATAGGTCAAGCCAATCTAAAGGAAACACTGGCTTCAGTAGCTGAAATATATAGTGCTCTCTATAGCACAAAGAAGGTGGGCTTCTATAGAGTTTTAAAAGAGATAGTTAGGAAAGGAGTTAGGAAAAGAACATCCGCACTTCAAAAACTAAGAACCATAGCGAAACTACACGAAGAAGACATTATACGCCTCCGTCTGGACTACTACCTCCACATGATGAAGCTAAATATGGCCGCAATATATCTAACGAAGAGCATCGACTGTCTAAAGCTACCGCAAGCAACACCATTCTTAAGAAGCTGTGCTAACACCATACCAACAGGGACTTTTCTAACATTCTATTACCCAGAGCACCTTAGACCGAGAAAGCTTGAGGAAGTTGGGGTAAAGCACTATACGTTTTACGAGAGAATATTTAGTAGGGTAGACATAGACCGCTACGTAATAGAGATCGTAGACAGTCCGACATCGCTCTTCAGTCCAAGGAAAATAGAAGAACACTTCGCTAGAGAGCTGAAAAGGATCAAAGAGGAGGAACTCTCAGACCTAGACATAGAAGTACATGGACAGGAGATAAAGCCGAAGATAGACAACAAGGATTTAGCTATAATACGCTCAATAGAGCTTGACCCACTAACAACCGCAAGTTTAGATGTAAAACTTGGTGTAAAGAAATATATCCTAGAAAAACATGTAGAGCACGTCGAAACTGTGCTAAGAGGAATTAGAGTTAGAAAGATAAAAAGCATTGCGGACTTTTCCAGAACATCACTAATTATTATAATCTCCGGAGGAGGCAAGCAGATTTTAAGATTGATTAACGCCGCATTGAAATACCCGATCACCGTTGCGGCATCTGTCTCTAAGGATTCTCGACTTATCGCTCTACAACTGCTGCTTCCAGGAAGTATAGATATGATAAGAGACTCTACCTTAGAAATCAGGAAATTGATACTAGACCAGGGTCTTGAACTATTTGACTACTACTTAGTAGACCTTAAAACACTAGTAAACTTCACAGTTCCATACATTAAGGAGCTTGAGTATTCCCCAATAGCGAGGGACTGGCTTGAGAAAAGCGTGAGAAAATCACTTAAGTACCTAAAAGGTGACTAGTCAAAAGTAATCTCGCACCTTATTTCAACTAAAATGTGGAGACTACTTTACCGACATATAAAACTGCCAGTAGTTACGAACTTGAGAAGGAAATTTAAATACTAAATTTGATCTTGTAATAACAATTGATATCCTCTACCTACAGACAAGCCCGGAGATACCCATGAAGGTAAGTAGGTACGTAAAGCTAATTAAAATAGCTAGATACGCTCCAATCGCTGTATTAGCTATATCGCTTCTATTAAGCAGTGGCGATATAGGAACAACTGGTGATAGAATCCCCCAAGGCGAGGATCCGTCAGTCTTCTAATAGCTCTTTTATCGTTGTCTGATTGAGGAGGAATCCGGCTATATAATTTAGTGTTTTTTTAATGTAGTCCCACTCTATATCTTCCGCATACTTATACTCTTTAATAGCTTTCTCGACTACAGAGCTCTCTATTCCTATCACATGTAGTGAGTCTCTGTAGATTTTGCCTGCTTTCGCTTCAGTGAGAGCTTTCTCCCAAGATTCCTTTACGTGCTTGCTTACTTCGTTACTCAGGTTTTCGTGTTTTGATAGTGTGCAGCAGTAGTAGTCTCCAATGTACTCTGCAAGTCTTACTCGCCTGTAGCCTCTACCTTCAAGTTCGCTTGCGTAGGGTTCCCAAATAGCTATGGCGTCAGCTCCTCCTTGTATGAAGGCTCGAACTCCCTCTTCTGGTGTTTTGTAGTAGTGTAGTTCCGGTATCTCGTACCCTGTAGCTTTATGTAGAGCTATCGCAGCTATCTCCATAGTCGATGCTCTACTACTTAAGACTTTCCCACCTAAGTGTCTGTATATGAGTGAAGCACCTCCTAGTGCTCCACCGTGGAAAGTCTTTATCGGTGCGCCTAGGGCTCTGTAAACAGCCTGCGTGTATATTGGAGATATCGAGAGGTGTACTTCTGCTCTAGCTAGAGCTGCTGTAGCTTCTGAGACGTTTCCGTAGAGAACGAGCTCTACTTCGTAGCCGAAGGACCTTAAGTGTGAGAAGAAGTTGGGTAGGTATAAGTACTCAGACGCTCTAACTAAACCTATTCTAATAGTTTTACCTACTGAAGGGTCGAGGTACTTGGATAACACAACTCTCTTAGTCTTACCTGGTCCGGGAACTCTAGCGATAAGACCTCTACTCTCGAGCTCCTTCAGGACTTCCGATACCCAGCTCTTTGAGTACCCAGACTCCTCAACAAGCTCTCCCTGGCTAACACCGTCCCTCCCGTAGCTCTCTAGTATCTTCAGTAATCTATCTCGAATTTCTAACTTCACACTAACCCATCGATTCGAGGCATTAAAGCTTATATAGTAAAACGAACACGTGTTCTTTGGTGTAAAGCGTGGATGTATCGAGTGCGCTACTCATAGCATACGTTGCTCTATCTCTAGCTCTACCCTACTTACTCTCGGGAGACAAGAGCTTGACTACGTTCTCGACCTACGTGGCTCTCTCTGTCATAGCTATAGTGACTGCCTACACTCGCTTAAAGAGGTGGGCTAAAGTTGAGTGAGTTAGTAGCTGTTCTAGTAGGATACCTTCTCGTAATAACACTCGTAACTCTATGGAGTAGAATGCGTTCAAAAACAGGAGACCCTGTAGACTACTTCATAGCAAGTAGAGGACTCACCGGGTTTATTTCAGCAATGACGTACGCAGCAACTACGTACAGTGCCTTCATGATGGTCGGACTCGTCGGACTCTCGTACGCTACTGGTGTTGGAGCGTTAGTGTTCGAGCTAGCTTACCTAATCTCTACTGTAGCCATACTGAGTACCGTTGGTATAAGAGTTTGGGAGGTGTCGAGAAAGCAAGGTTACATAACTCCAACACAGCTACTAAGAGAGAAGTACGGGTCTTACTGGACAACCGTACTCGTTGTCTTCATGACGGCTATCGCTCTAGTACCTTACTCAGCTGTTCAAGTAGTAGGTCCAGCAACTATACTGTCAGTAATTAGTCGCGGCACTATCGACTACCGAACAGCTGTAACTATATCGGCAGCAATCGTACTCCTAACTACTCTCACAGCCGGTCTCAGGTCTGTCGCCTGGACTGATGCGGTTCAAGGAACCATAATGCTGTCTTCAGCAATAGCGTTCGCAGCTTGGTTACTCAGTAGAGTACCGCCGGAATCTACAGCATCCCTCGGTAACCTGGAGCTACTGAGCCCTCTGAACAGCTTTTGGACTCCACAAGTCCTACTAGCGTACACTACGCCCTGGATATTCTTTGCGATAACTAACCCACAGGTCTTTCAGAGGCTATACCTACCTAAAGATAGGAGAGCGTACACTAAGATGGTTCTATACTTCTCTATCTTCGGGTTGCTATATACCGTGATCACAGTCTCAGTAGGTCTAGCAGCTAGAGCGCTTAGTGAAGCAGGTATACTAACTCTGCAGATAGACGTAAGAAGTAGAGCAGACTGGAATAGAGTAACACCACTACTCCTAACGTACGCACACCCCGTTCTCTCAGCTATTACAGCTATATCGATAATATCGGCAGCAACATCAACAGTAAACTCTATCGCTTTAACGATATCGTCTATGGTATCGTACGATACACCAGTCCCCAATAGGCTGAAGCTAGCTGTAGGAAAAATAGTTGTCATAGCCTTCACAATAGTGATATACGTATTCGCCCTCACCACACCAGCGTTTGTTGTAGATCTAGCAGTAGCATCTTCGACAATACTCTTACCTCTACTACCTATCTACTTATTCTCTATTTACGGTTATGCGAGAAAGCTACCTTATATTGTAACAACAGTTACCTGCCTTCCCCTCTCTCTATACCTTACACTAGCTAAGGGAGTAGCAACTCCGATCCCGAAGGAGGCTCTCGTAGTTTTAGTATCGTTTAGCACCTACTTAGTAACGGTACTAGTTAGTGAGTCTATTAAGAAAATAAAGCAAACCCAAAGGTAAATGATTTGCTAAAACCTTTCTCTAACTAGAAGTAGTTAAAGCTAAGACAGTAACCTCATAGAGTGTTTTAAGTAGCTCTCTCGTTTTTGTGCTAGTTTATGTTGCTTGATTGATGCGTTGAAGCTACTCTATGAAGAGAAGCCCTCCAGAGGGCTCTCCCCGAGTTACTCGAGATGCGAGTGATCACGATAATCCTGAGCACTCTAGAGCCCGATGAGAACACGAGCGAGATGTGGAGACTAAGAGGTGGGACGATGGTTTTTCTGATATAAACCGTCATCAGAGCTGACCTCTTCTTTGAGAGCTAAGGTCGCTAGGTTAACTATCTATGGTTTGTCTTCGTTTATACTAAGTATTTAAGGACTTTACCGATACTAAAATTGGTGTTTTTTAGTGAGGCAAGTGCTGTCCTGCCTAGTTACGGTACTCCTCGCTTCTTTAGTAGTTGCCTGCTTTAGTGAAACTGCTGTAGATTGCGTAACTATTTACTTTCTAAACTCTATCGTTATAGAGTCTAGCACTAGCTATAGCGGAGTTCTTTACCTGGAGTCTCCTATTAACATCAGCATGACGGGGTTTAACCAGACTACTAAGATTGCTGCTTCAAGGGGGGTAATAAGTGAGGGTGGAGAATGGTACTCCATCAACGTAGTCTCCGGGAGTCCTCTATATGCGTTCGTAGTCTTTGAAGTACGTATTTGTTCTCCAGAATTTAGCTCGAGCCTTAACTTAGTGAGAGAAGTGCTCGCAAAGCCGGAGAACTTCCTCAAGGAGGAGTGGAGGGTTGAGTACTTACCTACCGATACACTACTAGAGTACGTTGGGACTCCTCCAGAAGTAGTTGAGACTAGAGTAAAGCCTGACTTCGAAGACTGGTTAAAGACCTTCAGCTGGTATTACGGGTTAGATAATGCTTCGAAATACCCTCTACTGGTGTCAGTTTACGCCGCTAGGTTTATCTACTTATCCGGCTACATTCAGTACGAAGCGAGCTTACTCCCTAGAACAATAGAAGAAGTAGTTGAGAGTAAGAAAGGAGACTGCGACGATATGAGTAGGATCTTAGTCGGACTTCTGTGGTCTTACGGGATACCTGCTGTAATAGTCCACGGGTTTACTGCTATCGAAGGCTTCTCCATGAGGTCTACACTAGGAACTCTCGAATACGTCTTTGAGAGAGGAGGACCTCACGCCTTCGTCTTAGCGTACATCCCGAACTATGGGTGGCTATCCTTAGACTTCCTAGCCGGGTCCCTATTAACGAACCACTTCGTTATATGGGGGATAACTAGGAGCGTTACGCTAAGTCGGGAAGATATTGAGGAAGTAGAGAGAATTCACAGTACAGTCGTCGGCAAGCAGTTAATGACTGTAATGACTTCACAGGATCCCCGCATCTACGACGCAACCTCCCTAGAGCTCTTCATAAACTCATCACTCGGTCTTACTAAACCAGTAAGTCAAACACTTCCTCCGAGTGCAAGTGAAACTGAGACACGCGTAATCACAGAGACTGTTACGCAAGACCAAGAATACATAGCTATACCTGCACTCACACTGACCGCAGTACTCGCTATAGCCGTACTTACAGTACTCGTGTGGAGAGCTACTACACTCTCTCGTACTCAATCTCGAAAGCTTTAAGGCAGTAATTAACGCATTCAATACTCGCAAAGAACTCTAAATTAACTTCAGAATAGCTCTATAAGCTAAGCTACCTAACTTAGATTAGAGGATTTAGTAAGCTCTACTTCACTACATATACTCGATAAGAGTACTCTGCTATCTAGTCGCAGACTTCAAGTACTCTCTACTTGCTCGGACTGCTTAGACATGAGTGCTAATCTAACTACTTTAACTCCCTCAACTCTCTCGATTTCGTCTACGAGTGCTTTAACAGCTTTAGAAGAACCTTTAACTACAACTACGAGTAGGCAGTTTCTCTGGTCTAAGTGTACGTGTAGAGAAGAGACAACAACGTCTAAGTACTTATGCTGTATGTCCGTTAGTTCTTCGTCAACATTTCTAGCTTCATGGTCGTATACTATCCCTAAAGCTCCAACGACATCACCACCCGTTCTCCAGCTATGCTCTGCGAGATAGAGCCTAAGACTCTCCTGTACTACCCTCGAGATAGAGCCTATTCCAGCATCTCTCATGACCTTAGATATCTCATCGGCTAAGTCTCCAGGGATGTAAACACCTATCTTGAGAGGTCTAGAACCTCCTATACCACCACCAAGCAGTATCTACCTACAGGCAGCAGTAAAAAGCGTTTAAAGCTCCGCAGGCATCAGCAACGCAATAACGTCGGTAAACTCCGAACGGAGAACAGCATTAGTAGCGAGGATGTTTCCACTAATAGATAGGTAGCTGAGCTAGTGTAAGGAGACACCGATATCTCTCTACGCTAGCTCGAGAAAATATCGGCTAGACCACTACGCAAACTACAAAGACTTGGAAGCATCGTTCTCGACTAAGAACGTATACGCAGGCTCTCGCTACAAGGAGTAATAGACTAAGGCTTGCTTAGTAAGGTTACAGGTAGTCATTAGTATCCGAGATTTGCGTACGTTGCGATTTCCACATGGCTCAATCGACCATGTTAAGCTTGTTTTTCTATAGAAGTGAAAAAGGCACTATGTACTCCTATCTATACAAGAAGTAGTAAGCTCCGTAACAAGACGCACTAAGTTGGTCGATAGATAAGAGTTCTTAGAGTTTTAGTAGAGAGGTGCGGGGGGTGGGATTTGAACCCACGCAGGCCTACGCCATCGGGGCCTCAGCCCGACCCCTTCGACCTGGCTCGGGCACCCCCGCCCACAGAAACCTACAATAAAAACGTAATAAGCTTAATGCCGAGGTTGTTAATGAGCAGCTTTTACGGCTTCTTCAAATATTTCGAGACCTATCTTTGCTTGTTCTTCGGTAATTGTTAGAGGAGGTATTAGCCTTATTGAGCTTTTTCCACACCCTAGAAGTACTAACCCTCTCTTTAGGGCTTCATAAACTACTCTGTTTCTGGTTTTTGGGTCATGTTCTCTCGTCTTCTTGTTCTTTACGAACTCAACTCCCCACGCTAGTCCAAGCCCTCTTACGTCTCCGACGGATGGGTACTTTTCCTTGAGTGATGCGAGCCTTTCGCAGAACAGCTTCTCTAGCTCTGTGACGTGCTGTAGGAGGTTCTTAGTTATCTCTATGTTCTTTATTGCTACTACAGCAGCTAGTGCGTGACCTCCGAATGTGTTACTGTGTGCTCCCGGCTCTAGGTCGAGGTCTTTCCTGAATATCGTAGCACCAATAGGTATAGCACCAGCTCCAAGAGCTTTCGCTAGAGTGATTATGTCTGGTGCTACACCGAAGTTCTCGATAGCGAACATCTTCCCAGTTCTACCGAGCCCCATCTGGATTTCGTCATCTGCTAGCAGGATGCCGTACTTATCAGCGAGCTTCTTGAGCTCCCCGAAGAAGCTCTTGGGAGGTACGACGTAGCCTCCCTCACCCTGTATAGGCTCGAAGAAGATCGCAGCTACTTCGTCTGCTGGAACCTGGTGCTCAAAGACCCAGTACTCAATGTACTCTAGTACCCTATTAACGAGTTCTTCCGGGTGTTCGTAGCCATCTATACCCCAGGGGTTTCTGTAGGGGTTAGGGAAGGGGACGTGGATAACTCCCGGCATAGTCATGTAGAACCTCTTCTTGTGTACAGGCTTACTTGCTGTAAGGCTTAGTGAACCCATAGTCCTGCCGTGGAAGGACCCTATGAACGATATAAAGTACTTCCTGTTAGTAGAGTACCTAGATATCTTGATAGCTGCTTCGTTAGCCTCAGTACCACTATTCGAGAAGAACACCTTCTTACCGAACTCTCCAGGAGCTATAGACGTCAGTAACTCAGCTAAGGCAATCTGGTATGGATTATAGAAGTCGGTTCCAGCTGCGTGAGCTAGAACAGATAGCTGCTCGTTTATAGCTCGAGCTATCTCAGGATGCGTCGGGTAGCCGAGGTTGTTGACTGCTATTGATGAAGTGAAGTCTAAGTAAACGTTGTTATCAACATCTACTAGCCACACACCTTCAGCTCTCTCAATGACTAACGGTAAGTTTTCCGGGTCGTGAGTGGAGGTCATTATCAGCTCGTGGTGCTTCTTTATGAACTCCCTAGCTTTAGGTCCCGGAGGCTCTACCCTAATTACAGGCCTATCGTACGGCAAATAACACCCCGAATAAGTAGAGCACTTGAATAAAAATGCGTTCTCTCTCGAAAATTTTTCGTCCTAGCTCAACCAGTTTTCGAGAGTCTCCTCTCGGCTCTAGTCAGGTACTCACACAAGTCTCTCGCTAAGGTATTAGCGTCTGAGTACACCCTGATCTCTGACGTTTTCCTATCGTCTAAATAGGGACCTAAACCTGCGACTCTATCCGAGGGCAACCCACTTAAGAGAGCAAACACGGGCTTTCCCTCAGTATAAGCTGTTACGACCTCTTGTATAGTTCCCGAGGCCCCACCTAGAACTGCTAGAGCGTCTGAACTGCGGACCATAGCGACGCTCCTCAACCTAAAGCTAAGACCCGTCCTCAGTACTATAGCGTCCTCAGGAAACCAAACATCCTCTCGCTCGACTGGAGGGAACACTACTACCCTAAGACCGGCCGTGAGGGCTTCATCAACAAGAGTCTTCATAAACCCCCAGTACCCTCCAACAAGAAGAACTACGGAGTTACCGCAGTAAGTCGTCAAAGACTTAACGAACTCAGAGATCCTCTCTCTATGCTCTAAACTAGGTGCTTCGCTGTGAGCAGCTACAGCTACGAGCTTCACTAAGCATCCCAGGAGTACGTTTAATTCAGCATTAAGTGCTTTAAATACTTCGATAAAGTAGCTAGACTAGAGTTTCAACTTTTTCGAGTAGCAGACTTCGAGAGCTGTTCTCAGAAAGGCTAATAGTCCGCAAGTTAGGTAGAAGACCTTCTACCTTAATGGATAACTAAGGAGCTAACTCCACCGTCATTTACGCAGAAAGCCGATCTTAGTTTTTGTTTGAATAACTTTTGCACAGTACTCTGATACTGGACACCTCTGACAGTCCGGCTTCCTAGCTCTGCAGACGGTTCTACCGTGCTTTATCAAGCTGAGGTGGGCCTTCACTAGGTACTCAGGGTCTCTAGGTAAACTCGATTCAACGACTGACCGAATGTGTTCGTAGCTATCCCCAGGTTTGACGGCTCCGTACCTAATCAGTACTCTCCTGATGTGGGTGTCTATAGGGAATACAGGGTACTTTCTGTACATCAGCAAGAACACGTCAGCAGTCTTGTAGCCTATTCCCCGCACACTTAATAGCTTAGTGCGCAGTTCCGCAGGGTCTAGCTCTACGAGTTCCTCTACGCTTATAGAGTTAACTAAGTTAATTATGGTTTCAGCTTTAACGTACTGCATACCGGATACTCTAATAGCTTCAGCTATCCCATCGACTCCAAGCTTCAGTAAAGCAGCAGGTTTAAGTGGGCATCCTACCTTCCTCACAAGGGACTCGTAAGCTCGCGTAGAGTTGATGTCGTTCGTATTCTGAGACAAGATAACTGCTACTAAAACCGAGAGGGGATCGCCGGGAGTGTTAAAGACTGTGTACTCTCTCAGGTTTATGCTGGACCAGTAGTGCTCGACTACTTTATCAAATAGGTAGCGAAGCAGGTCCCTACTCCCAAGACCACAAATATCTAGGTTAAGTAAAATATTATCGCGGGCAACATGCTTACGGCACTACTGCTATCAGATATTCACGGAAGGGTGTCTATGCTAAAGAAGATCGTGAAGAAAGGTGAGTACGATATAGCTTTCGTAGCTGGAGACATCTCTAACTACTCGGGTGGAGCATATAGAGAAGTCTTGGAAACCCTCTCTGGAGGAGTTCCTCTCACAGTTGCCGTTCCAGGCAACGTAGACCCCCCGGAGGTAGTTGACCTAGGCATAGACAACGTGCTAGTGATCCACAAGCAGTTAGTAGAGGTTAAGAATCTCTATGTAGCTGGAGCTGGAGGTGGAATCGGCTTCCCGTTCTGGGGCATTCCCTACCTGGCAGAACTCCATATAGCATCCTTCATGCGGGACCTCGAAAAGGCCGTAGAGCATGGTCCGCGAGTACTCCACGTGCTGATAACTCACACACCACCTAGCATGACAAACCTAGACAGGGTGTACAGTGGGGAACACGTAGGGTCTAAGAACATCAAAGAGTTTGTGGAAACCCGCAAGCCCTTACTACACATCTGCGGACACATACACGAGAGTAGGGGGGTGACTAAGATCGGGGAAACAGTAGCTGTAAACCCAGGACCGGCTATGGTCGGGTACTACGGGATAGCTAAGTTCGGAGACGATATGCGGGAAGTAGCTGTAGAGCTATTAAAAGTGTGAAATTCTAGTAGCTCTAGTGGTTTATCACTACGTTTACTCTCATACATACCTCATTAAACCAGCTCTCGCAATACGTCCTTGCTTGGTTCTAGCTGAATTAGTTAAGGTGTCTAGACGTACTCACCAGACGTATCGGAGCTTAAACTCTCTGCGATCTTCTCGTCCACCTGCTTGCTCGATATGATCTTACCGAACTCTAGGTACTTTACTACGACTAGGTACGACCTAACTACTCTCTCGTACGGAAAGCACTCGGTTTCTAGTAGCCTGCCATCGTAGAGCTTTACTTTGAGTTTCGACTTCCTCGACGTCCCGAGTTCACAGTCTACTAGCTCAGCTTCCTTCACGAACCCGTTTAGTGCTAGCCCCTCCAAGTCAAGCAGAGTTGGGTAAGACATATTCATCCAAGATATCCTTAGTTAGAGCTTAAAACAGTAGAAGAGAGAGCTACATTCAAACCGTGCCTTAGAGCGTTAAGGTTCTATCTCTCGTTCTTACTTCCTACTAACTATCCTGATCTTACCCGGGAGTAGTTTGACTATATCGCGAGCAGTAAGGCCCTTAACGTCAGGGCACTTCTGCACGAAGTAATCCCTAATCTCTTTAGCTGCTTCATCAACTCCCGTTTCTCCAGGAACTACCGTAACGCTTACAACCGACCTCGATTCAACTAACTCAGGAGGTCCGACTATTAGATCGTAGGAGTCGTCTAAATAAACGATTCCCATACTTAGCATTAGCTTCACACTCCTTATGTAGTTCTTCTGACCGTAGACCATGAACGAACCCCTTGGGAGGTATTCGCCCGACGGTGCCGCCAACCCCACCTGCTCGCCCCAAACCCAAAAGACATCTACTGAGCTTAAACCAGCCTTCCAAGCCTTACTGTAAGAAGCTGCTAGGCAAGCTACTTGCTTCAAGTCTTCCTCGGGTACTTCTCTGCCTTTGGTTAGTATGACAAAAACGGAGGCTCCGTGAATGTCTGCGTGCATGAACACGTCTTTAGGACCGAGGTACTTCCTCACTAGTAGCTCATTCTGAGAAGCGTCTTTACCTCCCACAGCTAGGAAGCCCCCCGATGTCTCGATCCACAAGAACCTGCTAAACCAAGCCGTTCTCCTCGGTCTAACTTTCAGTAACTCAAGTCTACGCCTGCGGTCAACTACTTCCTCAAGTTTCTTCCTAAGCTCCCCGATCGTCTCTCTGGCTTTGACTACCTTCTCCTTCAAGTGCTCGTACTCTCTCTTAAGCTCGGCGTACTGCTGACTCAGGTCTTTATAGAGTAGAACCTCCAAGACACCGCCCGGGAGCTGAAGCCGCACGACCCCCCTCTCCGGGTCTCCGGATACTGAACCGCATTCACTAACTGAAGTCCAGCCTTTCTCTTTTACTACTCTTCTACAGCAAGACCAAGTGGTTTCAACCTCGTAGTAGTTCCTCTCTAAAAGCTCTACCGCTTTCTCGACTTTACTCAGCTGCTCTAACATCCTAGTAAGGTTTTCCTCAGCCTCCTTCAGAGTCTTCTCTACACTTGCTTCAAAACTCCTTACGCGCACGAGTTCAGCCTCCTTCAGAGCCGCTTCGTCTAGTCGCTTGAAGTACTCCTCAAGGAGCTCGTTCATCGAGGCGAACTCGACTACCTTGGCGTTATCGGGAAGCCTAGAGGGTATGAACGGATAAAACCCTACAAAAGCATCGGACACAAGTATAGCGCATGGTCTTGGGTTCTCCAAGACTCCCTCTACGAATCTGCGAACTTTATCTACTGCTGCGAATAGTTTACTGATATCTACTTGGTGTAGCCTGAGAGATCTCTCCTCTTCACTCAAGACCTCGTTGATTATCTCAGGAGGTAAACCAAGGGTTCTCACGAGTAGCTGTGCGACCGTTCCATCGAATCCTTCAGTTAATTTAGACAGCTCCTGAGGGTTGAGTTCTATAATACTGTAGAGGCGTGGTGGTGGAACATAATCTCGACCTATTGATACTACTCTATCTCTAGCCGAAAGCTTTCTGTTTATAGCAACTATCTTTTTATCTTCGTCAACCAAGGCTATGACGCCCCTTGGAAGTAGCTCGACATACATACTGTAGAGCCTCTGACCCTTTCTAAACCTTATGAGAACTACTCTCTCGAAGTCTAGCTGGCTGATCTCAATTACTTTAGAGCCTTCGAGAACCCTCCTAAACGGTTTAACTGTTCTAACAGACTCGGAGGTAAATATGGTCTTAACTAAGTGTATTCTTCTACCACTTTCCGCAACTAGGTGTTTTACGTCATTACCGCACCCAAGCTCTAAAACCATTACGTCGCGAGTAGGCATGAGTACGGATCTCACTACACAGTTCTCCAAGCTCTTCAGCTCCTTAATAGTTACAGCTATATCAACAGAAGTCATAGCACTTTTGAGTTTAAGCTGAGTAGTCACCAGCTCGGACCATCCTAGAGGATAGCCTGAGGTAGTTTATAGGTTTACATGCTTTAAGCTTTATTAAATACCCACATAGAGTATAACCACGTTAACTCGTGGGTCGCTTTCTTCTTGATGTTTTGAGGAAATCCTTACGAGCGTTGTTTCTACTCATCTCTAAGATGAACCTGGGTGGTAATGGGAGCACCATTCCGAGCCTTCGGGGACAGAGCTAGGTGAGAACCTTGTGCCGTTTGGCTCGACAGCCACCACGAACTCACGTGGATACCTAAACTCACGTAGGTGAGGTAGAAGTCCCTAGATGCGACCAAGAATAAAGATAAAGTGATCGAAATGAACATCTAGGGACAAACGGCCTCAGCAGTATCGCTAACTTGCTACTTAACACTTTAGCAAGAGTAACGAAAATGCTTAGCTATAAAAGCAGAAGATATCTCTAAAGCTGGGCTAGAGGATTTAATGGGGTGATTGTAGCGAAGCACGTGAAAGTCTACGAGTCAGTACTTAAGAACCTTCCAAGAGGTTTGAGAGTCTGGGTTCCGATGACCCTACTAATAGAGGAAGAGAGTGGAAAGAAGAGAGCTACGTACATCTACTGCTCACTCTACACGTTTTTCAAGAACTCTGGTTGGGTGAGAGTTTTATCGTCTTTTAGAGAGATCTTCCCGGGGTTCGAGTACGGAGAGCCTGTGCGAGCAGCTATATTACCGGTCGAGAAGTGCTCTCGAGAGGACTTCACTGATTCGCTAGATAGGTTACTCAACGATATTCAACCGCGTGGGGGACCCGACCTTAGAGCACTACCGTCTTTGCGTCTCGCTCTCTCTCATCTGTTCTCACCTGTTAAGTGGGTACTGGGTGACACTAAGAGGGTAGATGAGGGTATCGCTACTCAAATAGCTTTACGAATTATTGAGGAAGTAAGGTCAGAGCTCTTTAGAGCGATGAACGTAGGTCTGTGGGAGGAGGGCTACGTACTCCACGTATTGGACCTGAATGTGGGCTCCGTTTATTATGTAGTCGGGAATAAAGTAGTAAAGAACAGCGTCCTGAGTAAAGCTCTGAGAGAAGACCGAGTTGCTAGAGAAGCTATTGGGAGTATTAGTGCTTGATGTAAAGCCAGCACGCTACTCGGCGTCCCGCAGATACTTCCTCGAGAGGAGGTTCTCTAGTTTTGCATACGTCCATAACGTGAGGGCACCTAGGGTGGAACCTGCAGCCACTTGGTGGGTTTATTGGTGATGGAGGTTCTCCGTGGGGCTTCACTTTCTGCCTAGCTCTAGCGGTCTTGGGGTCTGGAACGGGTACTGACGATATTAGCATCAGTGAGTATGGGTGAAGAGGGTTAGTGAACAACGAGTTTGAGTCTCCTAACTCGACTAGCTTACCCAGATACATAACGGCCATCCTATCGCTCATGTACTTTACTACGGCTATGTCATGCGATATGAACATGTAGGTGAGGTTGTACAGCCTCTGAAGGCTCTTGAGTAGCTCAAGTATCTGCGCTTGTACTGAGACATCTAGGGAAGAGGTTGGTTCGTCTAGTACTACTAGCTTAGGCTTAAGGAGTATGGCCCTCAATATAGCTACTCTCTGCTTTTGACCTCCGGATAGCTCGTGTGGATACCTGTAGAGATGCTCTGAACTAAGTCCAACTTTCTCAAGCTCTTTAGCTAAGTAGCTCTCAGCATCTCCTACATCAAAGCCGTGCTCTCTCAGTGGCTCTAAGAGGGTCTCAGCTATCGTTAGTCTGGGGTTTAGTGACGTATGTGGGTCTTGGAAAACCATTTGAGCGTTTCTTCTAAATTCCTTCAGTTGACTACCCCTTAGCTTAACTATGTCTTTACCCTCGAAGAATATCTTGCCGGAGGTGGGTTCGTAGAGCCTGAGAACAGTTTTGCCGAGCGTAGTTTTCCCGCAGCCGCTTTCACCAACTATACCTAGAGTCTCACCAGGCATGATCTCTAGGCTAACTCCGTCTACTGCTCTGACCTTCTTCGTAAAAGAACCTCTAACACTAAAATACTTCCTCAAGTCAACAACTCTAACGAGGGGGTCCAAAGGCATCACCTCTTCTCTAAGAGCCAGCACGCAGCCCTATGTCCTCTGTTTACCTCCATGAGCGGAGGCTCTTCTCGAACGCACTTATCCATAGCGTAAGGACACCTCGGCTCGAACCTGCAACCTGGGCCGGGGTTTATAAGTGATGGAACGGTTCCAGGTATAGTCTCGAGTTTCTCTATTTTTCTGATCGGGTTGGGAACAGCTCTCAGGAGGAGAGACGTGTAGGGATGAGACGGGCTGTAGAATATCTCCTCGGTCATTCCCTCCTCAACGATCTTTCCTGCGTACATAACGTATATTCTATCAGACATTTCTGCTACTATACCTAAGTTATGAGTGATGAGTATCAGACTCATTAAGTACTTAGACCGTAGCTCCCTAAGTAGGTCCAGTATCTGTGCCTGCACAGTTACATCGAGGTTAGTCGTTGGTTCGTCAGCTATCAATAGCTTGGGGTTATTCGACAGACCGATAGAGATAACGGCCCTCTGCCTCATACCTCCCGAAAGCTCGTGCGGGTAGTTCTTAACTCGAAGCTCCGGGTTAGGTATGAGTGTCTCTGAAAGCAGCTTTACTGCGTGCTTCAGTATCTCCTTAGTTGAAGATTTTCTATGGGCTTTCACAGTTTCTACTATGTGTCCACCGATCGTGTATAGAGGGTCGAGTGCTGATGTAGGGTCCTGGAAGACGTAGGCTATCTCGTCACCCCTAATCCTCCTCAGGTCTTCATCGGGTATCTTGAGTAAGTCGACTACTTCTCCAGACTTAGTTCTGTAGAGAGCTTTCCCACCGGTTACTCTTCCTGGAGGGTCTATGAGCCTCGTTATAGCTCTAGTAGTAACAGTTTTCCCACAGCCTGTCTCACCGACTAACGAGATTACTTCTCCCTCAAAGACTTCGAACGAGACTCCCGATACTGCGTGAACTACTCCTGCGTAAGTAAAGAACTTAACCTCTAGGTCTACAACCTTCAGTACGTGCCTGTCGGTCAAGAGCTCGTGGATTTCTCCCATTCCTACTCACCCTCACCCCTGAACTCTATAGCTCTCCTCGTTCTCGGGTCAAGGATATCGCGGAGGGCATCGCCTAGAAGGTTCCACCCTAAAGCTATGAATAAGAGGAGCGTACCGAAGTAGAGCACTACGTGCCAGCTTCTCTCGGGGAAGTAAGTAGCTGCCTTCGATATCATAAAGCCTAGCTCCGGCACCGGCTCCTGGGGGCCTAAACCGAGGAACGATAGGGCGGCAGCAAAGAGAGTAGCTGTTGCTAGGTCAAACGTCATCATCACTAAGACTGGAGAAAGTACGTTGGGTAGTATGTGCTTAATCAGTATTTTACGCTCTGAAATACCGATAAGTTTAGCTGCTTCAATAAACGGTAGCTCCTTAACGCTAAGGACACTACCTCTTACAATGCGAGCATAACCTGGCCACCAAACTATGACCATGGCGAACCATACGGAGATTAGTGCTGCTAGCTGCCCGTACTCCTGAGGTCTTAATCCAAAGAGAAACGATAGGAAGTCCCGAAGAGCTGGAAAAGCCTCTAAAAGCTCTCTTATCCTCCTCGGCAATACCGAGGCAAATGCTATAGCAAGTATTAACCCTGGGAAAGCTATGAATATGTCCGTAAGCCTCATAATTACCTCGTCCACTAGTCCTCCCCGATAGCCGGAGAGGAGCCCTAGGAATATACCGAGGGGTGCTCCTAGTAGCACTACTAGAAGTGAGATCACTAAAGATATTCTAAACCCGTAGAGAGACATGGCCACTATGTCCCTACCCCATTCGTCTGTCCCAAAGAGTGGAGCACCAGAGCAGCTAGGGGGAACGCACGGTGGGTGTAGCCATAGGCGTGGGTCTGTTACCGACTTGTAAACCCAATAAGGTTCCCAAGATATAGCTGGTCCTATTATAGCTATAACTATGACTACAGCTACTATGAGTCCTCCAAGAACTCCGATTCTAGACTTACTGAAGGCGTATGCCATTAGCTTCCACTCACGCAACCTAGAAGAGTTCTTAGAGCTCCAGCCAGGGCTTATTCTATCTCTAAGTAGGGAGTATCCGTCTATTATCTTCGTCAGTAGCTTATAGATTAAGCGCACTATCACCACCTCAGTACCTAATCCTCGGGTCTATTACAGCGTAGAGAATGTCGACCACTAAGTTTACGGTTACGTATATTATTGCGAAGAGGAACGTGGAGGCTATGATTATCGGGAAGTTAGCTCTAGTTATAGCTTCGTACATAAGCCTACCCATACCCGGGATGTTGAAGACCCTCTCAGCTATGACAGCACCGGAGAGTAGTCCTCCGAAGTTTATGCCTAACACCGTGACAACAGGTATGAGAGCGTTCTTGAAGGCGTGACCCCATACCCTCAGCTTGCTGAGTCCTCGAGCTTTTGCGTAGAGGATGTACTCTGAGCTGAGAGCGTCTAGTAGGCTGTTTCTCACTATTCTAGCGATAAACCCTCCATTGAGTAGCCCTAGCGCAAGACCTGGTAGGTAGAGTCTTCTGAAGGTTTCACCAACTACTTCTAGTTCACCACACATCAAAGCCCCGAACATAGGTACGGAACCTATAGCACTAAGGAAGTTACCAATGTAGGGAATGGTTTGTGGGAGAGAAGCTATTGCGCTCCTACAGCTAGCGGAAGGCATGGGTATCCCAGCCAGCTGAGTCGTAGAAGTGTAAACAAACAGAATTAAGATGAGGTAGTAGTAGAGGACAAAGGCAGGAAGAGAGCTGCCAACTAGAGCAAATACTCTAACAAAGAAGTCTACAGCAGTATCCTTCTTGATAGCCGCTAGTACACCGAGAGGAATGCCGATTGCTACTAAAAACGTAAACCCTACTATAGCTAGCTCGACAGTAATGGGAAACCTCTCAAATATTTCGTCGAAAACGTTTCTATTCCTTATGGGGTCCTCGAGGTTTCCACTGAGGAGCTGAGAAACGAAGAAAGCGAACTGTTCGTACCACGGAGCGTTGAACTTGTACTTCTCTCGAACTCTCTGCAGGGCTTCCGGGTTCAGCAGTTTCTCACCTACCCACGCTCTCGTTGGGTCTCCAGGTATAGAGTAGGCTATTATATACGTCACAAAGAGAACTCCTATTATCGTAGGTATGAACGTAGCTATCCTTCTCGCTACGAACTTCGCTAAACCCACTTAAGCCCCTTAGACCACAGAAACTAGAGCTAAAAAGCTAAACTATACTTAATACGCAGTCTTAGGGTTTATACCCATAGAGTTTCTCCCAGAGAGTAGAGTTCCAGTAGTACTTGTTGAGCTTTAGCAGTATGTAGCTTCCTTCTCTATAGTCGGCTACGTAGTATGGTCCTGTGGACACCGGTCGGTCTTTCAGTAGCCTGTAGGTAGGGTCATCTTCACCGGGGATTACGTACTTAGCCCACGCACTAGGGTCTTTACCGTTTCTGGAGTCTGCTAAAGCCGCTGAGTACTTATCTCCAAGAGCGTACTCCATTGGAATGACGCTGGCTATCGCTGTTGTGAATATGTGGAGTATGGGTGGGTACGGGAAGTACAGCTTGAACTTTACGACACCAGCTGTTGGACCCTGGTAGCCGAAGAACTTGAGTAACTCACTTAGGGACTTTACTTCAGCCTCTTTACCCCTATAGACAGCTATTAACCCATCGGCTAATGCTTTCTCGAACTCGGATTCGGTGAGTACTTGAGAGGAGTTCATGTCTATGAAGTCAGAGAACATCCAGGCAGCACTACCCGGTAGGTTTAGTCTAACAACTCTCCAAGCGCTAAACAGTACATCGGTGGCATCAATCGGGTACGTCTTGTCGTTCCACGGGTCGTAAGCAACAACGTTTCCTCTGATAACGAAGTAGAGCTCTGTTGCATCTTTACTAAAGGCCCAAGCTACCGCTAGCTCAGGCTCTGGCTCTACTTCCTCGTACCTATACGTGACAGGCTTGCTGTAGATCTGCCAGAATATCTCCCAGCCGAAAGACTCGTAGGACTTTGCTGGGTCGAAGGTGTCTGGCCAACCTATTGTAGCTATCACCATAGTCTGTGGGTCGTTCTTTATACCTAAGACACCAGTATCCCTAACTGGAGCATCAGGAGTTTCCCACACGAGGTCGTACCTAGCGAAAGCTGAGAGTGGGTAGTACATGTTCTGCACCCAAGACCCGTAGTTTCTCCCTGTGACAGCTTGACCGAGCAGTATCATAGCAGCTTCGTTGTTGAAAACTATTACCGCAGCGTTTATTACAGCCTCTCTGACCTCTGGGTCGAGAACCATTCTAGATAGCTTTACTAGAGCACTAACTGGGACATCTTTCCAGCCGGCAGCTCCGATAGTGACGAAGGCTATAGGCTTCTCCCAGTTCTTAGCGGTCTTTTCTTCATCCAGTACGTAGCTAACTACTATTAAAGGCTTTCCTGTAGGACCGGTGTAAGTTGCTCCGGTACCGGCGGGTCCTACGACAACTACAAACTTCTCCGTCACTACTGCTCTCTCAACCTTAGAAACGTACTTACCTACGTCTGCTACTGACACGTCTTTGTAGTACTTAAGGTCCTTGAACTCCGCTCCTCCCCAAACGAATGGCATTAAGTAGTTGTCAGGGTCTAGGTAGTCGGGAATCCAGCCTAGGATAGCTACGTCGTAGTTGAAGTGGTCTACTCTATCTAGGTATTCCGGCCAGCTGTAGGTCTCAACGAAGACTTTGAACCCGAGTCTAGTCCAGTAGTTTTGGAGGAGTGCCGCTATCTGGGCTCTAGCTGTGTTACCTAAGTTGTAGATGACCGTTATAGTGTACTTAGACGGGTCAAACCCTTTCTCTTCTTTAAGCTTGTTTAGTATCTCCCTAGCTTTAGCTTCGTTGAACTCGTACTTAATGATCCCGTACTCAGTATACCCAGGCAGACCTTTAGGTACGATCGTGTAGAGGCTCGTGTAAAGTCCTCCGAATATCTGGTCTAGAATAGTTTCGTAAGGTACAGCATAAGCAAGTGCTTGCCTAACCTCAGGGATGTTAAAGGGTTCCCTCATCGTATTTAGCATGATGTACTGTATAGTGAGCCTAGGCTTCTCCTTATCTATCAGAAGGAGTAGCTTGTGCCCATCTACAGGAGTCAGGTTTACGTCCTTCCACCTAGCCGGGGTTACTACAGCTATGTCAGCAACACCGGCCTTGTAGAGGCTTATCCTAGTCATCTCGTCATCAGCGATAATGTACAGTACTTGAGTGTGTAGAGCGGGCTTAGGTGGTGTAACGGGGGTAGTAGGTGTTGGAGTGGGTGTGGGAGTTGGAGTTGTTGGTGTTGGTGTTGGTGTTGGAGTTGGAGTTGGAGTCGGGGTAGTTGGTGTAGGTGTTGGAGTAGGAGTAGGCGTGGGAGCGGGAGGTACTGTCGTAATGTAAAATGCTACAGCCGCAATAACAGCTATAACGACGATAGCAGCGATAACAATAGCCATCGTCCTAGATATAGCTCTACGGAGATTCATTCAATTCACCCTCCAAGTCTAAAAGGCGACTAACTTTTTAAAGCTTTATAACCTACCTGGGTTAGCGGAGTATGCTCTCGCTTTGAGTGCCGCAGTTCACCATATTTCTACACTAAACGCTTTAACAATTAAGTAATGATTACCTAAAGTGCTGACATGGGTCAGGCTTGACCACTCGAAGCCTTACCGATTTTACTATCGCAGATATCGTAACACTTAACATAAATTCTATATATCGTCATATCGTTCTCATTATATCTTACTTAAGGTACAAATCAGTAAAACCAAGCTACTCAAGGATCTACAGGAATATTCGAGTGCTACACATTAGGAACGTTAATTTACTCCTCGACTTGCTAACGCGAATGTTCTAGAGTAAATCAAACTACGAGCTCTCTATTAAACGTATTTATTAAGTACACTTGGTTTAAGCTGTGGAGTACCGCCTTAGTTTCGCTAGGGTTTCACTTATGTCTTTATTAGAGTCTTCTGCGTTGGTGCTTGCGGTGTGAAGCGGTGGTAGGGCTAATTCGGGTGGCTTACAGAAACCTCATTAAGAGAAAGCTGAGGTTTGCTCTAACAGTTGCGGGAATAGTGGTTGGAGTAGCCTTGATATTCTCACTTCTCTCCATTACTGCCACAGCTGAGCAAGTAGCGCGTCAACAGTTCACTAGGTTAGTAGGTTACGATATAGCAGTCATTAATGGCACCTTAAGGCAGGGGAGGGCGCTGACCCAGAGGCAGATACCCCTCCTTGGGTTAGGAACACAGTCGCTGTTGACCGAAGACGTAGTAGATGCTATATCGAATATCCCGGAGGTCTACGCTGTGACTCCAGTTCTAACCGTGCGTGGTATCGTTAATGGTATAGCTGCTACAGTCCAGGGGGTGGTATTTCAATCGTATGCTGACGTAGTGGGGAATATCAACGTTGTTGAAGGTACTGGATTCTTGTGCTATGATTGCCGTGAAGTAGTCATTGGGAAGGGACTGGCTATAGAACTAAATGCTAGCGTGGGGAGTAAACTCGCGGTTTCTATTGGCAACACTAGTGTGGAGGCTGTTGTAGTGGGGATATTTGAAACAGGTATAAGGTTTCAGGAGGTAGTTGTTTACGCTCCACTAAGGCTAGTCCAGGAAGCCTCCGGCCTTGAGGGCTACGTTACTCAAGTACTAGTAAAGTGTCGGGACCCCAGGAGTGCTCAAGCTGTTGCTAACGCTATTACGTCCATGTTTCCCGGGCTCACGGTGGTAACTATGGCAGCGTCTCTTCAGAGAGTAGAGGAGGCTATAAACACTATGACGATGTTCTTTCTCTCTATAGGTTTAGTGGCTTTAACAGCAGGTGGTTTCGGGGTTATGAACACCATGTTTATGGCAGTAGCTGAGAGGACTAGGGAGATAGGGATCTTGAAGTCTATTGGAGCTACCGATGGCTACATCTTCGCGCTATTCCTACTTGAATCTGCTCTAATAGGCTTAGTCGGTAGCGTTACGGGGTTATTCGTTGGAGTGTTTTCACGCGTGTAGTACCTACTCTAATATCGCTTACTGGAGGAGTAAGCGCTTTTGGACCTAGACTAGCTCAGAATCCTGGTGGCTTAAGGTTAGTAGAAGTAGCTATTACACCAGAAGTAGTGTTGACCTCAATAACTATCGGTGTCTTAGTAGCTGTTGTAGCGGGACTACTGCCTTCGTGTAGAGCAGCTAGAATGAAGCCAGCAGAGGCTGTGAGGTATGTCTAGTGCAGCTATAGTTCTACTTAAAGATGTCCACAAGACTTATAAGTACGGCAAAAGCTACGTGAAGGCTCTGAGAGGAGTCTCACTAGAGGTTAGTAAAGGCAGTATAGTATGCATTGTAGGTCCTTCCGGCTCCGGAAAGACTACTCTACTCAACATTATTGGGGGGATAGACCTTCCCGACTCCGGGATAGTGGTAGTCGATGGTGTCGAAGTAGGTAAGCTGAGAGGTAGAGACTTAGCCCAGTATAGGCTGAGGAAAGTTGGGTACGTATTTCAGTTCTACAACCTCATACCGACACTTACTGTGTGGGAAAACGTAGAGCTTCCACTATCTCTAGCAGGTGTAGATAGGAAAGCTAGAGAAGAGAGAGTGAGAGAGCTGCTGGATGCTGTTGGTATTTCTCACTTAGCGAATAGAACCCCGGATACTTTAAGTGGTGGTGAGCAGCAGCGAGTAGCTATAGCTAGAGCTCTAGCCAATAGACCGGCAGTAGTACTGATGGACGAGCCATCTGCGAATATCGACGTAGATAATACCCTGAAGATAATGGAGTTAGTAGAGCGATTGAATAAAGACATGGAGCAGACGTTTATAATAGCGACTCACGACCCACTAGTAGCTCGATATTGCGCAACGATTTACAAAATACGCGACGGATACGTCATCAGTAAATACGAAGGACGTGATGCAGTATCTAAAGCTCTTATGGGTGAGCTCTAGCCTTAGCCTTTTAGTACCTACGTATAGTCGAAGCACGGAACTTGAGGAGCAGTATCGTACAGTTCTATCTGCGGGACCTTCTGTTTGATCTACTGTATATTGCGGTTACCTACTCTTCGCAAACGATTTTAGTGTTAGACAGCGAGAGATGGTGACGTAGTAGTTGGTGGTAAACTTGAAGGTCGTGGTAACCGGTGCTTCGTCTGGGATCGGTCTCGAACTATCTAAACTACTGTGTAGAGAAAGCAATACTGTAGTTCTAGGTGTAGCTAGAAGAGCTGACAGATTGGAGGCACTAGCATCAGAATTTAGTACGTGCTTTAAACCTTTAGTAGCAGATCTCTCAACGATTTCGGGTGTAAACTCCGTAGTGAAAGCAGTGAGTGAAGAGCTG
>Ga0105163_1000302_pt1 | contig 30181 bp, 26 predicted proteins | sample JNZ110809AmetaG_FD_81531 | JGI IMG/M metagenome (GOLD analysis project Ga0105163, IMG submission 81531) | Hot spring microbial communities from Jinze hot spring, China to study Microbial Dark Matter (Phase II) - JNZ 110809A | ecosystem: Environmental > Aquatic > Thermal springs > Hot (42-90C) >... | reverse complement strand
GATTTAAATACATTAGTAGAGAAGTATAGGAAGAAACTAGCATTAAGACTTGTGATACTCTTTGGCTCTAGAGCAAGAGGAGACTATACAGATAGAAGCGATATAGATGTACTAGTGGTTGCAGATGATCTACCTAAAGATCCTAGAGAATCATTTGCACTACTTCGCGATACTAGTTTCGTAAATGTTAATCCAATTGGCTTCAATACAGAAAGCTTTCTTAAAAAACTTAAGGATGGTAGTGTATTTGTTATTGAGGTAATAGAGGATGGAAAGATACTGTACGCAGATAACGAATTCCTAGATAAGGTAATGAATATATACAGAGATGTAAGAAAAAAATACGCTAGACAAGGAAAGACATGGTATCTGATTTCATCGAAACAATAAGGCTATAGATTAGATTATCTAAGTGTCTAGGATAGTGTTGCATATGGCTAGACCAAGGATAATGCTTAGTGAATGCTTAGGGGTAAAGCCTATGAGATATGATGTAAACAAAGTGTTCGATTCGTTTATAGAAATACTTAAGAAGTACGTAGATGTTGTACCTATTAGTCCCGAGGGTAGACATTAGGCTTGGAATTCCTAGAAACCCCTTGGTTCTGCGTAAAGAAAACAACAATATTGAGCTAATTGATACAGAAACAGGATCTATAACACTAAGCTTTTAGAGAAATTCGCTATAGATGTTTTAGATAACACAGATGTCGATGGGGTTGTGCTGAAGTCTGCTAGCCCTTCTTATGATGTAGGTAACGCTAAATATATGAACTAGATAGAATGGTTGTAGGAAAAGGAGATGGAATATGTGCAGCTACAATAAAGAAACACGTATATCATGTATTCAGATAGAAAGTAAAAAGAGGTTCTATGCTTACGACATTAGGGTTGGATTAATACCAAGCAACATATAGGAGATCAATAAGCTTCTCACAATATATTACCCATGAATCCTTATACATACGAAGAATTTTTATAACATTGGAAGAATATACCTTGGTTAAAACACCTTACTTTATATCACTTTTTACCGCAAAAATTGTATTCTCGACTAAAATCTTTTTATACATGTCCTTAGCCTTAATATTCCCTAGTTTTTTAGAATACTCTACAACTAAAAAATATACTTTAGGGTAAGAAATACCTCAGATAGTAATCAGGGCATTAACTCAAAGTGGTGTTAGTTTAATGGTATGATTTTATCGATAGTTAAAACGATTTCGTTTTCACTTAATACAATTTATTAGTAGTCATTAAAGTATATATAGTTGAATACAGCAGTATAGAGAATTATAAGTAGGTGAAATAGTGAACCTAAAGTTAATTCTTATAGCTGTTCTATTCTTAATATTATTAACTTCTTTCCTTATTTTATTAACCTACTTAAGAAAACCTCCTGAGGTTTCCGAGAAACCAAGAAGAATAGATATAGAGCCTATTTCAGCTATAAAAGTAGCTGAGCCTCCCCCAAGCGATCTTCTGCCGCAGAAACTACCATGGGTTGTAGAAAAAGGTACGGTAAAAACAGATAGATTTTACGCTGGAGATATCCCGAGGAGACCTAAAGTAATTCTTAAAGTTAACGTTTCTGCAGATATGGTTGGAAAGCTTGCTGAAGCTGTTGTTGAAGGTGATAAAGTGTTTCTGGCGGATAGCGAAGGGGTATATGCGTTAGATAAGTATAGTGGAGACCTTATATGGGGGGTTGAAGTATACTTTGACAACCTTGCACACAGGGCAATGAAAGGTCCAGGTCCTATCACCAAGTGGAGAGCTCTCGGACTTTGGAGGTTTGTAGAAACCTATGGTATTGGGAAATACTTGTATGTAGGTACATCATCTTCCGAAGAAGGAGATGCTTACCTTCTAGCAATAGATAAGGATGTAGGCGAACTTGTATGGAAAATAAGGTTAGAGTCTGAGAAAGAAGCTTCTTCCAAGTCTTCAGTAACATCAAATCTCGTAGCAATTAATGGTAAGATTTACGTTGGAAGCGTTGGACCTGAGGGATATGTTTTTGCTGTTAGCGAGAAGGGGGAGCTTCTATGGCGTAGAAGCATTGGGGGGAATGTTAGAGGATTAACGTACGGAGAAAGGAGGTTGTTTGTGACATCAGAGTATAGGAAAAAGCTCTATGCCTTTGATTCAGAGAGTGGCGAGCTCCTTTGGGTTTATGAGCACGATTCTGAGCTAGCGACCCCCTCCTACGGAAGAGGGAGAGTAATAACTGTAGATTCCTTAGGGAAAATACTTGCTATTTCTACTTCCGGAGAACTTCTTTGGAAAAAATCCCTGGGAATAGGGGAAGATGTTGATACCAATTCCTATATAGCATTAAGCCGCAACTATATATATGCAGTTAGAAGTTTAGGGGAAAGACCTAGAAATCTTTACGTATTAGATTTCGATGGAAATACTATAGGTAGCTTCACTTTAGCCGCTGATGAAGATGGAGGTGCACCAGCAGTATCTCAAGATGTTGTGGTTCTACCGGTATTAAGGAAAAACAGTAAAAGCAAGGTATACCTGCTGTGGAAAGGTTTTCACAATCTTAGTGAATTCTACTTTGATGAATGCGGTGGTAGTGGTTGGATACCTAAAGTCAGCATTTCTTATGGGGAAATATTCATAGTTGCTTGCCCAAATACCCTCTACAAATTAGTTGACATAGAGAAACCCACTATAAGCGATGTCGAAGTCTCATATAATGAGACGCTAACAATTAAAGTCAAGGCCTACGATGAGCAAAGCGCTTTATATAAAGTTGTACTTGTCTACAGTATAAATAACTCAAAATGGATTTACAGAGATATGAATATTGCAACAAAATACGTGATAGAGCCTATAGGGGGCTACGGTTTAAAAGAAGAACTCTATATCATTGAAGTACCTATAGGTATTGCTAAAGTAGAATTTTATATAATTGCCATAGATAACGTAGGAAACTATGAAGTAACAAAAGTATATGGATACAGAACATTTTATACAGAAAAGTAGTAAAACAGCTATTCTCCTCCCTAGGTTTTCCCAGAGCTACTCATCGCATATCTCTACCCCCTAGGTAGCCGCGTATACTTAGAAACCCAAGGTTATTGAATAGTTTATAATTTCATCAAAAAGGGTAACAATATAAGACGCATTTTTCTATTCATGAAAAATTTTGAAAGCAGGTAGAATTAAAGTAAGACAAGAATTTGTAGAAAGATATATGGAAGATGTGTGCGAAAAATTAACTAAGGTTAAAACAATTAAATCACTCATACTTGCAAAAAATTGTTATTTAACTCAAGCAATTCTAATTTCAATGGTTATTAAAACGTCAACCATTAATAATTATATAACACTAACAGACCTAAGCAACCATAAAACTATTAACAGGTTAGAGCAGTTTTCAATCAGATTATTTGCTTAACTAGATTTGCTTCAGATTAAGCGATGCTTGATGTAGATAAATTTATATAGAGTAGAATCTAAGATTAAGTTATGGGGTTCGCGTATTTTATATCATGTGCTTAGACGCTATGGGAACTCTATTCTGAATTTTTGAGAAGTTATATACATAGCTATTATAATAGCTATTATATATTATATTAACTGATTTGATTACTATACTATATATTATGATACCTAACTAATCGGTTGTTAGTAAACAACGTTGTATGGTTTAGGTTAAGCAAATAAAACTTAATTAATACATAAAGATACCCATTAGCTTACTACATAGTGGCTTTAATTTGTAATTAGTATATATTTTACGAAAGGTATTCCTCTTTTGTAAGCTATTCTAGTATAGCTGATTCAGCTATACACTATTTTATTAAATCACCTACTGAAGCACTTTATTATCAATTACTTTGAGAATTCTCCACCTTATATAACATACAAAATAAAGTAGAGTTTAGATAAAATCAAGATAGGTATGACCTTATGTCTCAACCCCCGTTATCTGCTGATGTACCTCCATTTGCCGAGGTTATCGAGGTTAAGCAACGTATTGAGAAACTCGAAGCATTAGTAGCAAACGTGGATGCTGTAAAACTGAGGTTGTTAATAGAATTAGCGGAGGCTATGGGGTTTTGGCGATGTAGTCAATGCAAACTAAACCTTAATAATACCTGTACTGGGTGGAGATTATCGCAGGAAATGGCTAATAAAATTAGCGGTATAGCTAGTGCTGATGCTGTAGTACAACAAGATAATGTTTATAGAATTAATTTATCGAAGATAGCGTTCGTTGGTGTTTTCTGCCCTATCTATACGCCAAAAACTTAGCTATAGCGTTAAGCTATCAACAAGAATATCTTTTTATGCATCGCTTCTACGTTTCAATATCGAAAATTTATAGCTTATAATATATTGAATTAATGGTTAGGAGTTTGGGGGGAGATATGATTTTTGTAGCAGGTGGAGGTTTTTACGGAGCTATAGCTGTTTCTAAGCTGAAGAACAGGGATACTGTTGTAGTTGTTGATGTAAACGAAGAATGCTATGCTAAAACCTATGTAGAGTGCATCGCGAAAAACTTAGATGAAGCACTTAACGATAGATGTAGATCAACTTTAGTTATTGGAGATGCTGTTAAAGTTTTCTTAGACCTTGTGAGCAAAGGTTTTGTACCCTATGTTGTGGTACCTGCTATTCCTAGGCATTTCGCTGGAGAAGTTACTTATAGTTATCTTAAGCTTAGAGGATGCATAATTAAGCCCTATAGTGGTACCCTAGATGAAGTTGTTGAAATCCTCAAGAATTTTGGGGTTGAAGCTAAAGCAGATACCGCTAATGGTGTTGTTGTAGCTAGCTACATGCCTTTCAACTTAAGGTGCAAACAAAGCTGTGACGAGCCACAGGTATGTCCAATAACAGGAAAGATTAAGGCTATACCTCTTCATGAGCTGATGGGGTTGGTGCTTATTGAAGTTGCCGATGAAACGGTTGTGTTTGAGTCTAAGTTTATAGCCGAAGGAGTAGGAGGTTTTAGCGGTTATGAATTAGCCGAAGCATTGAAGAATTTAGCTAGTCTATGTAGGGGTAGTTTAGTAGCTGTTGCCACGGCGTGTGCATGCCATGGCTTAGCGAACTTTTTTGCAGTAGGGTGATTTAGCTATAGATGTCTCCACATAGTTAACGGAGAAAACCTCCGTGGATCAGGTTTTAGGTTTTTCCTCTTAACCCTTTCTAGAGCTTTGGTCAGCGGCTCAGCATCTAGTGCTACTGTTGTGTATAGAGCTGCTAGTCCACTCCATCTACCCCAGATCCCTGTGTAGAATTGTTCAACATCTTTCTCGCTAACATTATATACTTCAGATGCTAATTTCCTAAGCCACTTATCCATAGGAGGTTTATCGTATACCCTTAGCGATAAAGCTAGAGTTAACCTCGATGTATAACTACCAACACCTTTAACTTCTAGCATCTGATCCTCCAAGTATGTAGGATTTACATCCCAGCTTGAATAGCTGGGATCTCTATTAAACATCTTAGCTATACCTAGAATTGCTTGAAATCTGTATCCGAAGCCAACCTCCTTCAGCTTATCTACTCTATCTTCGATTTCAACTGGAGTTGGAGGTACATAGGTCGTAATACCTTCGACTTCAACTGTTTTTCCTAGTAGGCGTACGAAGTTGTAGAACATTCTCCACCCTAGTTTAAAGCTAATGTTTTGCTGGCAGACACCTATCACAGCTGCTATCCACGGTGTTGATGCCCTAATATGCATGCCTTTTAAATCCTTTAGAGATGGTGATAGCAGGGGATCTCTAGCCATAATAGAGTAAAACTCTGAAAGATCTTCTTTAAGACCTAGGATATGCATAATGTTTTTAATAGCTCTATCAACGGTATCTGAGCTTAGGATATGCGAAGCATACAACCTAATTTCAAGTTCTTCTCTAGCGTCTCGAACAAGAAATACAGCGTCGTTCAATGTAATTAAAAGTGCTTCACCGTTAAACCACCACGAAAAATTGTAAACAGATGCAGATAAGGTAAAATTGTAATCTTTTGGTTTGCTTATAAACAGTTTATCGATGTAATTGAGCTTTGTTATAGGCATGGATTTGCCCATAGCTTAGTTTGTTAGGTACCCCTTATCGAGGTTACCGCTATGAAGATTTCCAAGATATGTGCTTAGTTTATTGGGAAAAATAGTTAATATTATGGCTATTTTACTTTGTAGAGATTATGTGATTAGCTATTTCATCTAGGTATTCGTCATTTTCGTCTAAACTTAACCGGGGCTTTATGTAGGTTAATGAACTTGGCTTTACCTTTGATAAAACATGTATTGACTCAAACCCTCTTTCACCGTAGAGTGCAACAGCTTCATCAAGAGCTTTAGCTACTTCCTTAATATCATCGTATATAAAAGCTCTTGTTGGTGTTACAATTATTATTACGTCTACTTTGCTTAGGATTTTTCTAAAAGGTGTTAAAGCGTTATTGAACGACTCTATTAATACTATATCTCTTTCTTTTTCAACAATTTCTAGGCATTTAATTAACTCTTCCTCTATCTCTGGTTTCCTCAACAGTTTAACAAATTCGTCAACGCTATATACGGTAGCGTTTAACTTAGTAGCGAGATCCTCTATTCTACCCCTTAGAGGGTGAGCAATTTTTGCGAGATTTTTTGGAAAAACAAGGTGTTGCGTTAACCTATTTGAGCATCTGCTTACTCTAGCTAGAACCATTTGCTTAAACTGATCCTCTAAATCTGCTAGGTAGCTATATACGTTAGCGGCTATGTATTCCTGGGGATCTGGCGGTGCTAGTAGTACGTCTATTGGGTTAGACATCGCTATATCCATATCCTCGACCACGTTAGCGTACTTAACTACATCTTCTCCAACAAGGAGCCCTCTGCTGAAACTCTCAATAATTGCCGCAAACTGTGACCAAGCATTATGACCGGCTATAGGCTTAAATACCCCTACTTTAGCTCCGTACTCAATAAGCTTTTTAACCAGGGTGGTTCCTACCCACGTTTTCCCTGAGTCATAGACTAGGAGGCCAGATATTAGTATCCTTGTCATAGGCTCTCCAAATAGTATTTACTGGATTTTAACAGGCAATTAAGCTTAGTATGCTGTATAAGGATTCTACTGCTTTGAATAGAACTTAGAGAAAAACGCATATACATCGCGTGGCGTTAAAGTAATAGCCCCTGTAGGACATTTTACTATGCAAGCCCTACATCCTACGCATTTGTCTTGATATAGTGGTACAGATTTCTTGTTCTCAATGATAAAGACCTTGTTAGCGCATGCGGCATAACATTGTGCACATCCAATGCATTTACTTTGGTCTACAGATACCTTATACCCACTTGACATACTTTGCTATACCTCTAGCAACTCATACTCTATATTTCCAAGACCTTTCCTGTGGGCTGCGTAAACCTGTATATACGGATCTCTACCATGGATAACGAAGAACTTGTTATCACCTGGTTTTAGCCCTGCTAATTCCCCTATAGACCCTGGAACCACTGGGGAGCTGTTGATAAGGTCTATGGTTGCTTTCTCTAGAGCTGCAATATCTTTTGAAGCTAAAATACCTATATCTGGTACAATCGGTAAATCGGACCACGGAGCGCAATCACATGTTGGTTGAATATCTAAAGCGTAGTTTATATGGAACACTTTGCCGACTTTATTAAGCATAACGGCGTGCGCTGCATCGGCTATAGCTTCCTGGAATGCTCTACCTGATGGATCATCTCTTTCAAGGTTGTGTATAGTTGATCTTGTGTTAGGTCCTGTGCAACCCATGGCAAGGTTCTTTATAGCTCCCCCATACCCTGGAGAAGGATGTCCTTTGCTGTGAGCGAAATTTATGAGCACATCAGCGTTAAAAATAGCTGATCCTATGTCAACCTCTTCTATTCTGAGAGGATTAGGAACCCTTACTTTAACAAGGTCTGTCTCCTTAACACCTGAAACAGGTATTAAAGGTGCTCCTACAGTTGCATAGTTGTAGCCGTTATCAAGCCCTACCATAACGTGCTTCAACCCCCATGTATCTGTTAGAAATGGTAAACCGCCAAGCTTCTTAACATAATCGACGAGTATTTTAACGAAGATAGGTCTTATGATTCTGTAGCCTCCGTGTTCCATATCCCCGAAGTGGATCTTTATGGCAACTATGTTTCCAGAGCTGATCATACTCTTTAGAGGACTCTCCTCAAGCAATTTCCTGAATTTATATGGTAAACTAGCTTCTTTATCAAGGCGTTCTAGTCTTGCTTTAGCGAATAATACAGTTGATTTCGTCAATCTACATACACCTCGAATGCAAAATAGCTATATCCTTATTTTTAAGCTTAGTCGATATAAACCCGGTGCTGTCTACGTCTTTAGTAGCTCATCTAAGCTACCGCTTCTATACCCAAGAAGATCGAGTGTTACATACTTGTAGCCTATTCTCTTAAGCTCCATAGCCACCAGATCCATAATCTCTTCGCTAAAGAACTTGTTTCTATCTCTAGGATCCACCTCAATCCTAGCTATATACCCATGATCTCTAACCCTAATAGTTTTAACCCCCAATAACCTCTTAACTACTTCTTCAGCTTCAGCAATCCTCTTAAGCTTCTCTAAAGTTATAGATTCTCCGTAGGGAATCCTCGTAGCTAGACATGTTGCCGAAGGTCTATCCCAATTAGGTAAACCAATCGCCTTGGCTATTAACTTAACCTCATCTTTACTTATACCAAGCTCTGCTAGAGGGCTTCGAACCCCGGCTTCCTTTAACGCCTGAATCCCAGGTCTGTAACTACTCAAATCCGAGGCATTAGTTCCATCAACAATAGTCTTAGCGTTCAATTTCCTTGCTACCTCAAGAAGTTTGCTAATTAAATACTTCTTACATATATAACATCTGTTAGGGAGATTCACCTCAAAGTTAGGGTCGCTTAACTCATTAGTCTCAACGATAATGTGCTTAACGCCAAAGGTAGACGTTATTCTCTTTGCCCAATTCAAATCTTCCTCAAGCCTAATAGGCGATAAAGCTGTAACTGCAACAACGTTATATGGTTCCACAGCCTTGCATGCAATAGCAAGTACAGCTGAGCTATCGGTACCCCCGGAAAAAGAAACTATAATGGGTTTCTCTACGCCTCTAAACCAATCTGTAAGTCTTTTGATAACTTCGTTTAAACTTTGAGCCAAGCTACTTACACCTATGCGCTGTAAGCTAATCAACTATATCTAAAGCTACTTTAAGGTATTAAAACCTAATATTAGAAATAACCTCTAAGCTATACCGTTAGGAGTCATATACGTAAGGTATATTGATGCGAAGTACTAAGGTGGTTTTATGCAAGATATTAGGGCTGTACTCGAAGCTTTAGCCAAAGGCGAAATAGATGTTGAGGAAGCCTTGAAGAAGATTAGGATCTACTCAATAGAGGTTATAAACAATGCTGTTAGATATGATGTAGGTAGAGCTGCTAGAAGAGATGTACCGGAGATAGTATTCGGGGAGGGAAAGGATGTATCCACGCTAGAGAAAATAGTGAGAAAAGTTATAGAGGGAACAGGTATTATCATAATTTCAAGGCTTACCCCTCAACAGGTAGAAATGCTAAAACAGCTGAACATCGATAATGTTGAGGTAAACGTAAATGCCCTGGGAAGAATAGCTGTTATTAAGCTAAAGAATACACCTATACGAAGCTATATGTGCAAAATCGGTATAATCACGGGAGGTACAGCGGATATCGCTGTAGCCGAAGAAGCGAAAACCGTTATAGAGTACATGGGGTGCAAAACCCTAGCAATATACGATGTAGGTATCGCTGGATTTCACAGGGTTATCGAAGCAGTTAAGAAGCTTAAGGAAGAAGATGTAGATGCTGTAGTAGCTATCGCCGGTATGGAGGGGGCATTACCTTCGGTGATAGCCTCCTTAATCGATGTACCTGTTATCGGTGTTCCAACATCTACAGGCTATGGCATCGGTGGAGGTGGTACCGCTGCTCTCTACTCTATGCTTCAAGCATGCCCGCTAGGGCTTGCTGTTGTAAACATCGATAACGGCGTTGGAGCTGGTGTAGTAGCTGGATTAATAGGAAGGCGTATAGCCCTAACGAAGGAGAAGTTTCTAGCTATATCCTCTAATCGTTAACACCCTCTACACCTCATAGCTTAATTTCTTCATAACCTCGTCTATTAACTTCTTTATAGGAACCCCTGTTTCGGTTGAAATTTTCTTAAGATCTTCATACTCTGGTTTAACTGCGACTATTTTTCCACTACTTGTTTTGCTTATCTTCACCTTCACATCGTACCTCTTATCGTTGACATATACTGATACAACCTCGAAGTATCTGTAAGGCACAATGTACCTCGTAACGTTAAACACTCTAACACCTAATGTACCTGTTTCTCTTACTATAGCATCTATTAGCTCTTCAGAGTTGCTGGTTCTAGCTAATACCCTTAGTGTTATAGAGGGTCTCCCCTTCTTTCCTATTCTAGGTATAAACCCAACGTCTAGAGCCCCTAAGCTAATAAGCTTCTCCCCAACGTATCCTAGGATCTCCCCCGATACATCGTCTATATCTGTTTCTAGAACAACTACGTTATCTAAGGTGTATTCCCCCGGTGTTTCACCTACTATAAGTCTCAATATGTTAGGCATACCCTCTAAATCCTTGGATCCAGCTCCATAGCCTACGCTTGTAACTCTAATACTTGGATAGAACCCTACAATATGCTTAACTATTGTAGCGTATAAAGCTACACCTGTAGGGGTTGCTAGCTCTTCTTCTACTGGTCCACCGATAATAGCTAAGTTCTTCTTCTTAGCTATCTCTACAACAACAGGTGCTGGAGCTGTTATCCTGCCATGAGAAAACTTTATAGTTCCTCCACCGATAGCTATTGGCAAACCGTAGACATCTGCTTCTAAAAGGTTTAACTCTTGAAGAGCGTATGCAACACCAATAAGGTCTATTACTGTATCAGCTGAACTTATTTCGCATAGATCTACATCTTCTATACCTTCGCCGTGAACCTCAGCTTCTGCTTCAATGAGGAGGTTTGCAGCGTTTAAGGCGATTTTTGATGCTCTATCGCTTAAACTAAGGAATTTAGCTATGTTCTCTACAGCATTTATTACTTCTATACCCTTCCTACACTTTTTCTCTTCATCAATATGTACACCTGTGCGCCAAGCCCTAACCCCATGCCTCCTAACCTCAGCAACCTCTACATCTACCCGCTTAACCCATGGAATAATCTTTTCTACAGCTTTAGCTACTTCCATAATATTCTGGGGTTGAAAACCCAACGCTACAAAAGCACTTAATAGCATATCCCCTGAAATACCCGCTATAGAGGGGTCTACTACGAGCACCTTCATTGCGTGGTATACACCTTAACTTGTACCTTAGGTAAGCAGGTCCAACCTTTAAATACATTAATTGCGGAAAATACGTGCTACGCAACACTATTGGCTTACGATATCCATGAGTTAATGTAGGTGAAGTTACTTCAAGGTGTTACTATTATTACTGAATTATATTGTACCTATTCAGATGTAGGTTACTGAAGAACTGAGAATTAGTTAAGGTTGTTGCCCTTCGTAGACTAATTAATATGATAACCTTGGCGAGTGATAGCCTTAAGTACTTCTGTAGGGGTAGCATGTTGTTGGGTTGTAGGTATGAGCAGGGTTGAGGTAGCGGATTTTAAGAAGATTCTACTCTATATTGTTATATCATACGCTCTCGCCTTATTAGCCGACATTGTTTTACTGGTTTTTGGCGTATCAAGCACTAACGTTTTTCTATGGTCGTTCCTAAGGATGTGGAGCCCCACTATATCTACCATAATATGCCTATACGTTTTTGGCGATAACGTTAAGACTTTCTTTAAGAACGCTGTAAGTTTCAGTAAAACCGCTTTGAAGTGGTACTTTATAGCACCTCTAATCGTTTACTTAGCCTTAGGGGTCTACACCATAATTGCTACTCCCCTCAATCTATTTAACGTAGGGTTCTACACCAAGAAAATGGCTGAAGAATTAATTGCGCAAGGTATTGCAGAAGATATTGAGTCGGCTCAGCAAATTGCGCTATCCTTTGTCTATATCTTATTTGCTGTTGGCTACCTTATGGGTGTAACCTTCAATAGCTTATTTGCGCTAGGCGAAGAGATAGGCTGGAGAGGATACTTATACGATCTTCTAAGAAAGTACCCCACCTACGTTTCTACGCTGGTTATAGGTTTGATTTGGGGGTACTGGCATACATCTGCTACTCTTCTCCTAGGACATAACTACATAGTGAATAGGGAAATAGGAAGTTTACTTCTATTTCCATTACTCGCATTAGCTACAACCTATGTATACCTCCAGTTAGTAAGAAAATCAAGTAGTGTTATACCAGCTGCATCGCTTCATGGAACTTTCAACGCTCTATGGGGTTTCACGTTAGAGGTTGCACCTCTATCCCAGAGCGAAAAAGAGGTATACCTTGGTTTAGGAATCCTCGGTTTAACAACATGGGCTATAGTGAGCCTAGCAATATACCTAATTACGAGGGCGACCAAAGACAAGCGCATTAATAAGATTGAGGTTCCTCAGGAAGATAGAATGCTCCTTTGAACTATAGGTGCTAAACACTATACTCAAAAACTCGATTAAGATGGTTTCGCTTAACGAAATAAAATCAAGGTATTTACATGGTTAGCAAGCTTAGTCATTGTAGGAAACCGCTTTTGATTAAGGGTAAATAAAGTAGATTTTAAACTTGTTATTACTCTATATGGCTAGGCTAACCCTATCTATTCTAAAAATTTATATAGTATTTACAAAGAACAGTTCTTGGGGTACCCGGATGTCCTTGTCCGAGGAATTCATAAAAGCCATCGTAGATCTAGATGAAGCAAAAGCCGTTGAACTTGCTCGAAAACGCCTTGAAACCGAAGATCCTGTTAATGTACTCGATGATTTAAGAAAAGCTGCAGAAGTCATCGGTGAAAAATACGAGAAAGGAGAATTCTTCATAGCAGACCTTGTTATGGCTGGTGAAATTCTGAAAACCGTTAGCGATATGGCTAGAGAGAAGCTTAGAGCTTTAGGGAAAGCTAGGGAAGTTATTGGTAAATTCCTTATAGGTACTGTCGAAGGCGATATACACGATATCGGTAAAAACATTGTTATAACAATGGCTGAAGCAGCAGGTTTTGAGGTTATTGATCTTGGCGTTGATATACCTCCACAGAAATTCGTAGAAGCAATCAAGCAACACAACCCAGATATAGTTGGTATGAGTGGACTACTAACGCTAGCAATAGAATCAATGAAGAGAACAGTAGACTCTATCAAAGAAGCAGGTCTGAGAGACAAAGTAAAGATAATAATTGGCGGAGGAAGAGTAGATCAATACGCGTGCGAATACATAGGAGCAGATGCATGGACTAACGATGCATCGCAAGGAGTAAAAATAATGCTTAGCTGGGTAAAAGAGAAGAAAGGGTGAGGTATATGGTCCCGGTAAAAGAACCTATAGATGAGTGGATTGAGAGACACGAGAAGGAACCAGATGTAGTTGCTAAAGAGAAGGCAGATAGGTTCTTAAAAGCAGTAGAACTAAAAGCACCCGATAGGGTTCCTGTAGCAGGTGTTGGTGGAGACTTCCTCTGCACATATACAGGTATTACTTGGCATGATCTATCCTATAACTTAGATAAAATACCGCCGGCTGTCTCTAAGTTTCTACATGATTTCCCAAGCGATTGGGGTATAGTCTTTGCACCAATGATGCTGGAAGGATTCATATTTGCCCTAGCTTTTGCAGATTTCCCAGATTTCGCAAACCTAATCAGATTCTTAACAGGACCTGTACACGATATACTGAAGGATAAATGGAGCCAGTGGCCTGGGAGAGAAATCCCAGAAACATACCATCCCCAGTTCAGAGGAGGCGAATTCATGAACCCCGATGAGTACAAGAAACTCATCGAAAACCCGGTGGAATTCGTTCACAACACCATACTACCTAGAGCTTGCCCAGGGCTAGGTAAACCCGGGTCTTCGCAATGGAATGGCGCTTGGATTAGAGTAGGCATTACACTGCAAAGAATATTAGAGTTCTTAATAAGCATGGGAGGTATAACAGCCAAAGCTGGGGTTCCCTCATTCCCTATGACAAACGCATACACACCTGCAGACGTTATCGGAGACTTCTTGAGGCATCCAACAGGAGCTATGCTCGATATGAGGAGATACCCAGATGACTTCAAAGCAGCTTGCGAAGCACTTATAGATCCAATACTCAAGATCTCTACCTCAGTACCACCAATACCGCCAGCAACATTCTTCTTCATACCGTTACACCTAAACGAAATGCTATCACCGAAAATGTACAACGAGTTCTACTGGCCATACCTAAAGAAAGTTATTACATCACTTGTCGATAAAGGATACAAAGGGTTTATATTCTTCGAAGGAGATCACGGCCCACACGTAGATACAATACTAGAGCTACCCAAAGGCTGGGGTATAGCATGGTTCGAAAGACCTAAGAACTTCTTAAAGGTATGGGAGAAACTAAAAGGACATACAACCGTAATGGGAGGGGTATCACCAGCGTTAATAGCTGGAGGTACGCCAGAAAAAATAGAGGAATACATAAAAGATCTGCTCAACCAGATAAAACCCGAGGGAGGCTTCATACTATCGCTAGGAGTAAACGAGTTACCTAAGGATACTCCGCCTGCTAATGTAAGAGCATATATTAACGCTGTACTAAAGTACGGTATATACTAATCATATGAATCAATAACCTTTAATGCATAAAGATCAAATTATTTTTCCAGTTTTTCTAAATAGAGACATCAATAAGCAAATTAATAATACTCGCCGTCATTGATATACAGAGTGTGGTTATGGTAAAACTATTTTGTATATATAGCATTCTATTAGAAATTCGTTACAATTAAGCTCTCTATGATCAAGTTCCCACCACCTATAAAATTTATATATAAGCACATATACCTTATACTATTCGAGGGTATGTATATGGCTGCACAACCCCCGAAACCCTCCTTAGCACCAGTAATATTCTTAGCATTATCAGCGCTAATAGCAGGAGCGGCTTTCGGTATCTACGGACCTTTGATACCGGTTCACGCCACAGAACTCGGAGCTCCCATGGCTATAGCTGTCGCTATGGTTATGGCTCTACCATCTATTCCATCCTTAATACTGCTACTACCCATAGGTATTTACGCTGATAAAACCGGTAGAAGAAAAGAAATAATAATGGTGGGCCTTCTTCTTGCAATATTATTCAATGCGTTACTTGGTATGGCAAAAACTTGGGTAGAACTAGCAATCTATAGAGCTATAGCGGGTATAGTATTTGCATTTACATCTCTATACATGGTTATAGGAGCTCTTATAGCCCCTGAAAAAATTAGAGGTACAATCCTGGGTATTTTAGCTGGTTCTATGATGCTTGGTATGGGGGTATCACAGCTCTTTGTCGGTTCAATCTTTACAGCTCTCGGGGGAAGCTACCAATCGGTATACTTCCTTGCAGCAGGTTTAGCGGTTGTAGCTCTACTCTTCATGGTTCCTGTGAAAGCTCCTAAAGTCCAGCTACCCGCTATGAAGGCTTCGGATATTGCTACTGTTTTAAAAACTAAAGGAGTATTTGTAACAGCTATAGCTATATGCCTATACTTAATTGGATGGAACTTCATATACCCGTCGTTATCGATAGTTCTACAGGGAATATATCAAGCACCTCCAGAAGTCTATAGCCTAGCTATGGGTGTTGCAACTATTATGCTTGGTGTTGGAACCTACATATGGGGACCTGTTGTAGATAGATTAGGCGGTAAAAGAACATTGTTGCTAGCTCTAATTTCTTCGAGCATCATAACATTCATAATGTACCCTGCTCTAGGAAGTATGTGGGCTTACACAATATTATTCTGGCTTGTAACGCTATTCGGAGTTGTTGGAATGCCTGGAACAAGCTATGTTGCAACTAGAAGTGTAAAACCGGAACTTACATCTGTTGCTGTTACCGCTATATTTATGGCTATATCTGTAGCATCAATAGTTGGCGCATTTGTTGGTGGAGCACTACTTGAAGGATTAGGTCTTGCAACCACGATACTAGTTGCAGCTGTACTAGAGCTTATTGGAGCAATAGGAATGCTAGGATTACCTAAAGTCTAAGCCTAAGAACCTTGAGCTTAATCTATTTTTAAATAATTTTTTATTTTTTATTAATGTATACCGTTTAGCTTCAAAAGCTTCTTGGTTTTCAATAGTAACCAAACCTAAATGATTATATGATTGTATATGAATTGATTCAAGACGTATTCGTATTTGTAAGGCTATTCATCCTCTCACAAGATAACGTAGGCGAAATTAAGAGCAACGTCGCCAATCCCTCGATGTATTGAGATTATAAGCGGGTTTCTTTTAAGTTAGTAACCAGTAAATTTATCTATAGGTAAGATGTTGAAGCTTATAGGGTTTAACCTATGTATTCGTAACTTATTCGCTGTTTTGGTGATTAATGTATGGAATTGAATATAGTGCCTGTTGTAGATATAATGAACAGTGTTGTTGTTCACGCTATAGCTGGTAGAAGAAATGAATATAAACCTCTTAGTGGAAGCGTTATCGCTAAATCCTCTGATCCAGCAGAGGTTCTAAAGGGTTTCAAGAAGCTTGGCTGTATATATACATATATAGCTGACCTCGATGCTATTATGGATCGAGGTAGTAATGAGTTTACAATAGATTTAGCTTTATCCTATGGTTTTACTGTGTTAGCTGATATTGGTAGAAAGGGGTTGGAAAGAAGTGATAGCGCTAATCTCTTCTACGTTATTGGTACAGAATACTTAGAGTACCCAGGCGAAGTTGATCTTCTATTTAATAGAATTGTTAGCTTAGATATAAAGAGAGGGAAGGTTATGTTTAGGAACACATCAGTTGATATAAGCCAAGTAGCTGAAATCATTTGTAGTCGAAGTCCTAGGCTTGTCGTTGTTTTAAACCTTGACCGTGTTGGAACAAGGCTTGGTGTAGATATAGATTCTTTAAGAATTGTTAAAAGTATTTGTAGCGATGTAGCTGTAGGGGGAGGTATCAAAGGCGTTGAAGATCTTATGCTGTTGAAGGAGCTAGGGATAAGGTATGCACTTGTTGCTACAGCTATTCATAAAGGTGTTGTGGATAAATGTGTATACTAATGTTTTAACGACTTTATTTTAATTATAGTTAACAGGAAATTAGGTTATTCGCTAGTTAGGTGGCTCTACGTGTGTAAGATAATAGCTGTAGGTTTTGATATTGGTGGTGCTAACATTAAGGCTGTTAAGGTTGTTAGAAGAAGAGATGGGACTACTGTAGTAGAAGATATTGTTAGGGAGTATATGCCTATATGGATTAAGGGTATCAAGGGGTTGAGGGAGAAGCTTATAGAAATTAAGCGTATATTTAAGTTAGAGGATAAAAGCTACTTCGTTGGTGTTTGTATGACTGCTGAGTTAAGCGATGTATTCTCGACAAAGGAAGAGGGTGTTAAGAAAGTAGTAGATTTAATCGAGGATGTGTTTAGCGACGCTAGCAACAGGTTATACGTTGATTTTAATGCAAACCTTGTTAAAGCAGGCGAAGCAAAAACAAAACCTATAACTATTGCAGCAGCGAATTGGGCTGCAAGTGCTTGGTTGTTAGAGCGTATAGCCTGCAACTCTAATATCAAAAACATTTTATTTGTAGACATCGGTAGCACAACTACAACGATTATACCTATTGTAGACTGTAGAACCATGGTTAGAGGTAGAACAGATCCCGAGAAACTTATCTACGGTGAGCTCGTTTACCTAGGTACGCTAAGAACCGATGTTTCCTCTATAGTCAGCAAAGTTCCGTTCAAAGGTTACTACGCAAACATATGTAGAGAACGTTTTTCGCTTGTAGGAGATGTTCACCTTGTGCTAAACCACATAAAACCCGAGGATTACACCACAGAAACTGCCAATGGACAGGGCAAAACTTTTGATGAAGCTATTGCTAGGCTTAGCAGAGTTATCTGCGCAGATAAAACTATGGTTAGCGTTGCGGAAGTTAAGGAGATAGCTCGATATATATACGAAGCTCAGGTGTTTAAGGTATTCGAAGCCCTTATGCAGATTAGGTCTTGGTTAGCATCACTAGGGTTAAACCTAGATGATTTCAGTATTATTTTAGCTGGTATAGGTAAACATATAGCATTAGAAGCAGCTAAAAGAGCGGGTTTCTCTAAGTTTATCGATGTAGATAAAGTCTTGGAGAAGCCTTTAGCAGGTGTTGTACCTGCTTACGCTACAGCATTACTGGTACTGAATAAAGTGGTGAATTACTATGCTTCTTGTTCTCAAAGTTAGTGGGCACCTCTATAAGTATCCTTTTAAGATTGTGGAGCTGATGTCTGTGTTAGAGTTTCTTACCTCTAATGGCATAGGTATAGCTGTTGTCCCTGGCGGAAGTATTTTTGCGGATAGCGTAAGAGAACTCCAGAGGGTTACCGGATTCAACGACGATGTTGCCCACTGGATGGCTATAAAAGCTATGGAGGTATACGGTCTACTCCTTAAAGGGTTCTCAAAGAACTTTGTCGAAGCTTATAGCCTAGAAGATATAACTGAAGCATTGAATAACAAGCTTATACCTATTATCATGCCATACAAACTCCTAAGGACATACAACGAATTACCGCATAGCTGGGATATAACAAGCGATTCTATATCTGTATACGTAGCACATCTACTAAATGCAAACCTAGTGGCACTCGGTAAAATAGTTGAAGGTATAGTTGGGTTTAACGGGGAAATTATTAAGAGCACTAAAATAGACGTAGTCTTGAAATTCGTTGAAGATGAATTAGATCCCTATACTTTAAAACTTGCTAAAGAATTCAAGATCCCTATAGCTGTATTCAATATATTAAAACCGCAGCTACTCAATAAAATAACTAAGCTTGAATTAGATAATTATACTCTTATCCTTCCTTAAACCTAGGATTAATTGAAAGCATTAGCACAATATGGTGTAGAGCTAGTTTTATACAAGAATCTATTGATACCTTTTCCTAGCTATGATATATAGTAATAAGATGACGTAGTAAAATAATATGTTGATATACTACGTATAAAGATCCGGTAGATGAAGATATAAAGTATACTTAACAATATAATATACATAACTTTGTTTAGGTGTAATATAAAATGTTTCGAAGAGATTTTCGTTATCGAACCCGGGAAGTTATTGAAGTTTTTCTAGAAAAGGATGTTACTAATCCCGGAAAAGCTTTAACTATCCAAGAACTAGGGCTTTGGCACGGTTCTGAGCATGCTCTTCGTTGGCTCATTAAATTAGGAGTAGTTGTTGAAATTAATGGAAGGTATTATTTAGATAAAGAAAGACTAAGGCAGGTTGTGAACGAATTTAAAGAAAGGCATGGTGTAGCTAAGTACAGGTATAATGTTCTTAGAATTCTCCTTATGTTACCTCTTGGGCTTATAATAGCCATGGTTACATACATTATATTGATATTTATAGGAATAAAACCTTTCCCAGGGTTATTCCTTATAGTTTTGGTTATTACTTCAATACTAGTTAATATTATTAGGATCTACTACATAAGATCACGAATAAAATTCCGTTTATAATGCTGAAGACTATTCACTAATAATATCTTGATCTATTAATTATTTTCACTACAATTTACTGTAGAAGACTTAGTTTACGAGAATAAGCTGTTTATCGGCTACCTCAAGTTCAAGAATATAGCTATGTGTTGGTAGGTATCCGGAAAAACTGTTATTTTCTTAGCGAGCACCTTTACATCTTAGCGAAAAGCTCTGCTACAATATTAGCGGAGAGCTTAGGTTGTCTATCTCTTGTGAACACTCCTTTCATATTCATTCCCCCTGGTCTCCTAGGGCCTCTCTTACCCTGTGTTGATCGAAAGTCTGCAAATACCCATATGTGTAGACCCTTAATGTATGGTAGCTTAGACATTTCCTCTATATACCTCTTTAGGAATAAAGCTTGGTATTCCTCTGACCAAGCAACAGGTGGATCTGAGTGCAATCCTTTAACTCCTTCTGCACCGAATTCGGTTAATATTATTGGTTTATTGGGAAACTTACTATGTATTGATTCAACAACTTCTAGAGCCTTTTTTACACCTTCCTCTATATCGCCTACGTGGGTATACCACCCGTAGTATATATTCAACGCTATTATGTCGTCAACCTCTAGAGCAGGATCTTCAGCGTTTCTATGATGTAAATGTGAAGTATGTAGAACCGGTCTTGAGGGATCTAAGCTCCTTATGTACTCTTTAAGTTTTGTAAAGAATTGTTTAGATTCTGGCACCGTGTTATCCGGTTCATTAGCCATACTGTATATAACCACCGAAGGTCTATTCCTATGCTGCTTTATCATCTCGTGCACAACTTTCTTTACCTTATCGAAGAACTCTTCATTTAGAAAATGATGCTGATTTAACCCTACAAGAGGTGTTTCCAGTATTACTAGGAATCCTAGCTCATCAGCTAAATCTAGGTGTTCTTCTGAGTATGGATAATGCGATGTTCTAAAAGAATTTACGTTAACCTTCTTCATCAAGTTGAAATCCCTAATTAGAACAGGGCCAGGTAATCTTCTACCGAATACAGGGAAATCCTCGTGGCGGCTAAAACCTTTCAAAAACACTTCTCTACCGTTTAAGTAGAGCTTGCCATTCTTTACCTCGAACTTCCTAAAACCGATTCTTTCATACACTATATCCGCAGGTTTATTATCTACTAAAAGTTCAACCCAGAGAGTATAAAGGTAAGGTTTCTCAGGGGACCAGGAAATAACCTTCGATACCTGTGCTTCAACCTCTACTTTACCGTTATCTACGGTTGCTTCTGAACTATAAACAGTTTTACCATCTCTATCTGTTAACCTAAGCCTAATCCTACAGTCCTTCCTGCAAACAACATCTACCCTAACTTTTAAGAACCCCTCATGGTCTGTATCAACAATTACATCTTCTACGTGATCCTCAGCAACAAACTCCAGGTACACAGGCCTTATTATCCCTCCATAGGGGAAGAAATCGTAGTAGGTATAGTTAAGTCCTTCGCCAGGCGGTATAGAATCAGGTGTAACCCTATTATCTATCTCTACAGCAATATTATTCACTTCGCCAAAGAGTATATGCCGAGATACATCCAGCGAAAACTTGGTATAGCAACACTCATGATCGCCAACAAACGCTCCATTAACCCAAACCTTAACCCTATAACCAGCCCCCTCAAATACTAGGAAAACTTTTTTGCCAGAAAATTCCCTAGGCACAAAAAATTCCCTCCAATACCACATAAAACCTTCGTACTGATCCCAATCAGGGTTCTGCTCATTAAATGCAGCAGGAACATAAACCAAATCAGCATTCCTTGGAAAAACCTTAAACCATTCTTCGTTCTCGCCAACACCCATGGGATCAAGCTTAAACATCCAAAAACCTTCAAGAGATACCTTAGACCTCAAGCTTTTCAAGGATATCACCAAGGTAATTAATGTACGCCGAAGATATTTAAGCATTCAAAAACAGAGGGTATTTTTAGCAATTCAACAAAAATGCTTCTTTGGCAAAGGTAGGTATATTATGAATAGTTTACTACTTCTTTGTATAAATGTTTCATCAATTAAATAGCAGAAAAATAGCTTATTTGATGATTATACATGACTTAAAAATACTTTGGTTGTTAAGTAAAATCTTAAGAATATTAAATATTATTAAACCCTTAGCAACTGAAGCTTTCTACTAACTATCAAAGGTATTGAATATAGTGAAAGTACCAAAAGTGATAACATAGCTCCAGCTGGTATAAACCACCACCAGGCACGTACAACAAATGCATTCATTACCAGCGCTTGATTTAATACCCATCCTAAGGTTACCACATTTGTAGGTCCTAAACCCAACAAACTTATTCCTGCTTCTGAAAATATAGCAGAGGCATACATAGCTGTGAACTGTAGCAATACATAGGGGGCCATAAGTGGGGTTATCTCTTTAAACGCTATGTCAAATGTATTCTTACCAGAAATCTTAGCTAAGCTTATGAATTCTCTTTCGCTTAAAGTTAGCGCTAATGCCCTTATGGCCCTAGATGGAGCTGGCCACGCAAAAATAGTACCAATAAGGGTGGCAACTAATATCATACTTCTAATTCTTATAATAGCAGATAATAAGAGGAGTAAGGGTAAACCTGGGATCAACAAGAATATGTCTATTAGTGCATTCAATAACATACCGAGCATTGTAGCTTTCAAGAACCCGCTTAGAAGTCCTAGGGTTAGCGCTATTGAGATCCCTATAACAGCAGCTAGTAATCCTACAGCTATGGAATTCTTTATCCCATGTACTATTTGAGCAAAAATATCTCTACCTAGAGAATCCGTCCCCAAGAGATGTTTGCTTGATGGCGGCTCTAGCCTTCCCCCTATTATTCGTAGAGGATTCCGAATCATTGAAGATCCTATAATACCTAGTAATACTAACGAGATAAAGATCGATAAAGCTATTATCAAGTAAATATCCTTTACTATATACATGATCATCCTGCTACGTATATAAACTGGCATGGTATTAAACACCTTCCTCAGCTACGTATGTAGCACCTAATTTCGGATTCAAAAGGCCGTACAATATTTCCATGAAGAGGTAGCCAAAAGTTATTATCAACATAATAATGAAGAACAGGGCTTCCATCAGAGGATAATCTAAGGAGAAGGTGGCTAGTTGAATATAATATCCTATACCTGGATAACCAAACACTATCTCTACCAATAGTGATTGGGATAGTAGTCCTACAAAGGTTAGAGGAAACCATGTAATTTGCGGTAAAATTGCAGCCCTAAGTACGTACTTACTTATTCTTTTTCGTGAAAACCCTAGAAGTATACACCATTCAACGTAGTTAGATTTGGCTTCAGAAGCTATTGCAGCCCTAATTCCTGCGGCATAACCGCCTGTAATAGGTATTACCAGGGAGAGAAAAGGTAATGCGTAATGCCATAGGAAGTCTACTATGAAGTCAAATGATAGTGTTGGTCCCAACCATTTCTCTGAATAAGCCCCTTTTAAGGGAAATACCGGGTAAGCTATAGCTAGCAGGTATATTAGGATCATGGCTAACCAATAGTAAGGCGTCTGCTGTAAAATTATAAACGAATAGAATAATGTGTTTTTAGCCTTTGAAGGATTGAGCGCTACCCAGAGACCCAAGTATGTTCCAGCTACAAAACCCGTAATCAATACCGGTATCACTAGAATTAATGTCCACCTTAATGCTTTCGTCACGATACTAGTAACAGTCTTAGGGTACTCTGCATAAGAGAAGCCAAAGTCAAAGGTAAAAAGCCTCTTCCAATATAGTAAATATTGCTGTAATGGAGGTTTATCTAAACCAAATAACTCCATAAAGCGTTTCCTTACTGCCTCAACTGTTCCAGTTACACCACTAATACTTCCACCGGCACCAAGACCCACACCACCACCTAGCACGCGATATAAGTATACATCAACAGGGTTGATGTTCATTAAACGTGGTATGAAATACAAAAGATTTAAGCCTAAAATAAGCACTATAAGAGAATAAATTAATCTCTTTACCAAGAATCTAACGAAATATTTATAGTGGCTCCTCTTACTCATTAAATCAGCCTCTGTACCTCTCCTTGTAAATATGTAAGGGTAGTGTATTTAAATATAATTTAAATTTAAAAAATATATTAAATTTAGGCTATCTTCGTTTTATTATGAAATAACCTACAGCGAATCCGACTACGAATAATATTAGAGTTAACAACACCGTCATAGTCCAATCAGTCTCTCTAACAGTTGTAGATATCAACATTGTAGATAATGCTATTGATGTCTTCTCCACAACAGATATAGTTGTTATAGTGATTACTGTAACCTCGGTTTCTGTTGGTGTAGGCGAAGGTGTTTCTCTCGCTAGCACTTTAATTCTTCTCTCTAGCGGTTTCCCCGCGTCAAGTTTACTTCCTCTCCAAGGATCTACAATTAATGTGTATTCGCCTGGTTTGAGATTTACGTTGATATTGATTTCAAATGTATGGGTTCCTGGAGGTACTTTGACTATTTTCCATGCTAGTGTTCCAGACATATTCTGTGTAACTCCAAGAATATCAAGATCGTGCCATAGTTCCCAGTTGGCTTTTCTTGGTCCTAATGCTATTACTATTTTGTAACGCTGTTCGTAAGCACCATCGTTACGTAGGGTTACCTTGGCTAAAATGTTGCTGTTTTCACTAATCTCTGTAGTCGATAATGCGAAATCAACTAAGCTTACTTTTACCGGATATACATGCATCATGGCATCATAGTTAACGCTAGGTCCTCCATCAATTGGATTGTATAAGTAGTAATCATCAGCAAAAGCCCAGTTAGTCCATCTATCAACGTAGTTCTTTATTTGTGCTATTGCATCATATTGTAGCGGTATATAAGGTATTTGTGGTACAACCATTTCTACTATCTGCTTTATTGTTGCTTTAAACTCTTCACTATGGGGCTCAAGTTGCCATAATTTATCTACTAGACCTACAACTTCGTCAGTTAGAGCAGGTAATGGTGAGAAACTTCCATTCCACCACACTCGGAACCCAAATGGGCTTTGACTAAACCAGTATACACCTAAACCTTTTTGGGCAAATGCGTATCTGAAAGACCATTGCAACCCTGTTATGGGGTCAGCCATAGCTTCAACCCAGTTATATGCCATATCATAGTCTCCTGTTTGTATTCTAGTCAAATAAGTTGTAGCATCAACAGATTCAGGGTAAACATCTATACCTATAGATTTAAGGTTCTCCATAAATACTTGAACAACTCTAGTCCATTCCGCAAAACCTATAAATAGAATGCCCCATGGTCCTAGTTTAACCTTCTCGCCACTCGATAAGGTACAGGTCCAACCTGCTTCTGGGCTTCCTTCACAATGTTCTCTAAGAATTTGTATGGCTCTTTTAGGATCATAACATGGTCTACTAATACCTGCAATTTTGACTGTACACTCAAATGTTCTATTCATAACTTCGTTAACTATAGACATGTACTCTGGAAATAGTGCTGGATGAACAGGTGCTAAGGTAAATGGAAGCGCTTGACCATTGAGTCCTCGATATATAGCTTCAGTGAAATTGAATGCATATAGAAGAGCTTTTCTAAACCATTGTTCTCTAAAAACTGGATGCCTTCCCATCTGCAGTACTATTGCCTTGCCTCCATCGGTCATCCACCATTCCATAGGTGAACTTGCAAATGGATTCCATACAGAAAGATAATCGGATTTCGATAATAGCCATTCGGGATCTTGCCCTGCACTCATTGAATTAAAATCCCTTTCGTGAGCCTCAAACATCCTGAAAAGCATCTCCGATGTTTGATCTCCATGGAATACAAAGTATTCAGGAGCGAATAATAGCCCTAATTTTTCTCCCCAGTAATCAGGGTTCCTCCTCATGATGACACGTTCTCTTTCGAATTGGATAAGGGTATAGGGTCCTGTCCCATCTATACCGCCATAAGCCGATGGATCACAATTGCTGTACTTGGTTAGGTTACCTTTTCCTCCGATATCAGTTAATATCTGTTCCCAACGAGCTTTTTTAACTATGGGTGTATTTAGAATATTGTATACTAATGGAGTATTGGCTTGCTCTGGTTTTAGAACCACCTTTATAGTTTTATCATCTATTTTAACGATGTCCGCTATTAAGTCCTTCATCCATGCCAAGGGTCCGGGCACAGTTGGATCTGTATATACGCCTATACTGAAGAGGACATCATCGGCGGTAACACGACTTCCATCTCTAAATTGTACCTCACTGCGAATTTTTATCTCAAACTCTGTTGAACTCACAAAACGCCATTCTTTAGCTACTATAGGTATGTAGTACATTTTAGCTTCAAGCCATGCTGTTAGAAATGCCTTCGCCAATGGCTCATACACTAAGGGTATCAATGCTCCACCGGTTCCCGAAACAAGTGGATTACAATGTCCAACGACCGGGCTTGGTCTTGAATAATGGAATGTTACTTCATCAGGTATTTCTACTTGATTATGTACAGGGTTTATACTGTATAAGGAGGCAGCTATAAGTATTATTATAAGAACACTTGCGGAGCTTCTTCTCTTTGTTACTGTTTTTTGCGGAGTATTTCTTCCAATCTGCACTCCTACCCCCTGAATCGTGGGATACATTAGCAAATTAATAAATTTTTCTATAGTAATATTACTTGTGAAAGAAAATAATACAAAATGTAATGTATTGATTTAAAATATATATACCTTGCCACACCAACTAATCTTGTACCTACCCCTCATACTACGTCTTGGTATCAGTCTCTATGAGGATTATTTTATGATAAATATACCACTTAATGATAATACGGAAAATAAGACAAGAAAACCCCTTTTATGCGTAAGGAACCTACGCGGAGGCTATGGAACTCTTTCGGGGTACTTTAGAGCTATAGACAACGTTAACTTAGATCTATACCCAAGGGAGATCCTGGGCATTGTTGGTGAAAGCGGTAGCGGAAAATCAACACTTTTAAAATTGATTGCTGGAGGAAAATGTATTTCACCTTTATTGCTTGAAGGTGGAAATATTGTTATAGAGAACATCGATCTCGCCTCATTGCCTTGCGATGAATTGAGAAGATGCGTAAAGGAAAAGAAAATAATATATGTACCGCAATCAGCTTTTGATGCATTATATCCTTATAAAAGAATTTGGTCTTTTTATGTTGATCTGCTTAAGGAATATTATGGTGAAAAGATTGATAAAAGGTTCGAAGAACAAGAGAAAATAAACTTAGCAGGGTACTTTGAAGTAGTAGGACTTGATTCTACGCTCTTAAATAAATATCCATTTGAATTAAGTGGTGGAATGCGCCAACGTGTTGTAATAACTATAGCTTCAAGTTTAAAACCATCAGTAATTTTATTGGATGAACCTACATCAGCTTTAGACGTTGTTACTCAGAAGAAGGTTTTACAAATGATTGCAGACATATTTGCTAAGGAGCATGTAAAGAGCGTTATCATAAGTTCCCACGATATAGCAACATTAAAGCAGATAGTGCATAGATTATACGTCATGTATTGTGGAAAGATTGTTGAATTTGCAGATAGCAACTCTATCATACAATCACCTTTGCATCCATATACAACGATGTTGATAGAATCCCTTAAAGTTTTTGAAGAATCTAAACAGGAGAAAAGAGGTAAAGTATTATATAGAGATCTTGCTGTTGAATATAGCGCTTACGCAATGAATCGTTGCAGGTTCTATCCTAGATGTCCATATTCTTCACCTATATGTGAGAAAGAAGAACCTCCTCTAATAGAAGTAGGAACCGATCATTGGGTTAGTTGTTGGCTTTATATTAAGAGGTGAATTTCATGAACAATAAGCCCTTGCTAGAATTAGTAAATGTTTCAAAGTACTACGTATCGGGGTATATTAGAACATTTCTAGTACCTGCAGTAATAGATGTAAATCTCAAGGTGGATAAAGGTGAAATCCTCGCATTAGTTGGTGAAAGCGGTAGCGGAAAATCAACATTAGCTAAAATGATCCTTCGACTAATTAAGCCGTCAAGCGGTGACATTCTCTTAAATGGAAAGAATATAAACTCTTACCCAAAGCTATTATATTACGCGAAAGTACAAGGAGTATTCCAAGATCCTTACACCTCTTTTAACCCTATTAAGACCGTACTAAGCCACTTAGTAGATGCAATTACATTAAAGTACAAAGCCTATAATAAGAGGCTGGACAAAAACGAATACATAAAAGATATAACAAACATCATTGGTAAACTAGGTATGAACCCCGCAGAAGTTCTTTACAAGTATCCACATGAGTTAAGTGGAGGACAACTTCAGAGAATCCTACTCGCAAGAGCTTTTATAATAGAACCAGAACTACTAATAGCAGATGAACCTACGAGTATGATCGATGCTTCAACGAGGATGTCCGTGCTAGACCTAATGTTCCGCTTAAATAAGGAGAAAAACACATCAATAATATTCATTACACATGATTTATCACAAGCATTCTACGTGGCAAATAAAGTAGCGATAATGTACAAAGGGCGAATAATAGAATATGGTTACTGTGATGAAATATTATCGAAACCAAAATCAGAGTACACAAAGCAACTCTTATCTAGTGTACCAAAATTAAGCGAGAAATGGTTCAATATATGAACACATATTTTAAAGAGCGTACACCTTCCTTTTAACCCCTAAACCATAAAAGTTTATTAGGTATCCCCATCCTATTTCAACTTTACATAGAGTTGATACTCTATGGATTACATTAAATGTATTAGTATCCAACTTAATAGTGGTAATTCTCTTAATGATTGTCGAAGTACCTTAAAGGGTTGGGAATACCTAAAACTTCGTAGGACCTGGTCTCTCTATAATTGTAGTTACTATTTCATCAACTCACTTTCTTATAGCAATAGAGGTAATGTTGGTTGTAAACAAATATGCTATCCTATGATTATATTAGATTATATGCAAGTGATTAAGAAAGGAATTACTAACTATCTAAAAATGGGAAAGTTACCTAATCCTGTGCTTTAGTATGAGTTAGTGAGAACATTGTTTGGTATGAAGTTATGAGCACTTACGAGCTTATAGCTATTATAACCCTCTTCGTTTTTGGGTATCTAGCTCAACGCACTAATATTAAGGGGATTAGGAGGATTTTTAATATATTAAACAAGTTCTTAATATACTCTATAGCACCTCTAACCATCTTCGTAGGTGTATACGGTCAAGCTTCACATGTTATTCTTGCGTTAGTAGGTTTATGTGTGGTTCACACTATATTGATTATGGTACTGACATTCGGCTTTTCTATATTAGCATCTAGACATAGAAATGAGCTAGGTTTACTCTATGCAATGGTCATCTCTATGGGTATCCCTAATAGCGGATTCCTAGCTATTCCCCTAGCAGTAATAGTTTTTGGAACTTACTTCAATATTATTCCGTATACAGTAGCAGCTAATATAATACTTCCATTCGTACTTCTGTTTATCGCAACATCATTGAAATTCGAAAAGAAATCCCTTATTATTTCCACTACTCCTATACCATCCTTGGCAGCGCTAGTCTTAGCAGTATCATTTAAATTCCTAGAAATAGTTGTTCCACAAAATATCATCAGTATTGCAAATACTATTATTAATAGTGTTTCATTTATATTCTTCTTAATATTAGGGTACACACTTGCATTACTATCTATAAGAGATTTCCGTACTTACATGAAATGGATTGTCCTAGGGTATACTATAAAGTATGTATTCTCGCCTATGCTTATGCATATCCTGCTTATGCTTACAACCAATCTCAATAGTAATGTACTTGATCTACAGTATACTCGAGGATTACTTATGCAGAGTTTCATGCCTTCGGCCCTATTTAATATCGTCATAGGCAATATATTCAAACTTGAAGCAAAACTTATATCAATACTTTTAGTACTACAAACTTTAACATCTATAGTTATTACAATTGTGCTCTTCAGTCTCCTACTATGATTAATAAATGTTCTTTATCACGACTTTATGTAATGGTAAAATATATATTAGATTGCTTTAAAGCGAAAATATGTTAATATGTTAATGCTTTCCTTGTTTTAGTCTTAGTCTAAGGGTAGCCATACGGTCATCTCTGAAGGACCACGGTTGCCCCATGCATAGTACGGTATTAGTCTAGTTTTGATTTCTTGAGGTTTCCTAGATTTATATTCTTTGTAGAGCTTTTTCTCCCAAGAACCTGCCCGATAAATTCTTAGCATACCTTCTAAGGCAACCATGTTTTCGTCTGCGATGCTTATTTTAATAGGCGTTAAGTTCACGTTTTTCGGAATATATACCTCATATATTCTTACATCTTCTGGTAGATCAACAGACTCTAGGCAGTATACTATAGGGCCGTACATTACTGTTACTTGGTTTCTAAGCTCTTCAACAAGTGGGTGTGCTTCTATGAGCTTTGGTCTCAGTGGTATATGTAGCTCTACTGTATCCCCTTTG
>Ga0105163_1000301_pt1 | contig 30195 bp, 28 predicted proteins | sample JNZ110809AmetaG_FD_81531 | JGI IMG/M metagenome (GOLD analysis project Ga0105163, IMG submission 81531) | Hot spring microbial communities from Jinze hot spring, China to study Microbial Dark Matter (Phase II) - JNZ 110809A | ecosystem: Environmental > Aquatic > Thermal springs > Hot (42-90C) >... | reverse complement strand
GGGAGGCGTGGCCGCGCCTCGTCGACTCGAAGTGCACCTTTCTCGAGAACTTGGTGACGTCCTTCCCCCGGCCGATGAGGTCGTTGAGGTTCCGGGAGAGGTGGACCATCGAGAAGGTGCCTACGCCCTCCAGCGCTATCACTTCATCCGGCCCGAGCGACCTCCCCGAGAAGGAGACCTTAGGCCCCAGGTCGAGGACGTCGACCTCCAGCTGGTCGGTGTACCTCGGTCCCGCCACACCACTGCCAGACGCGCTCGCCAATTAGCCGACCTCGCCTTAAGGCGTATCGGATGTTTTATGGCTATTACTACGGGAATCGGTGATCGCAGAGGGGCTGTGACGAGCAACGTCCATGCCGAGCTGTGAGGCGACGATGGGCAGTCTGAGCCCCCTCAGACGCGCTCACGTCCCGATCCTCGCGACCTCGCCCATTCCCTCAGTCCAATCTCCTGCTCCGGCTCGACGGACCCCGGCCTGACGGACCTGACCCTCGCGATCGCCTCATCGGGCTGGAGTCCCTCCGTCACGATCAGGTACGCGGCGAGCACGGTTCCGGTCCTGCCCTGTCCTGCGGCGCAGTGCACCAGCACCTTCTTCCCCGAGGAGATGAGGTCCGCCAGCAGCTTAACGGCCCGCTCCAGCGTCTCCGCGTCCGGCATCTCGTGGTCCATCATCGGGACGTGATGGTACTCGAGGCTCAGGCCCTTGAGGAGCTGCGGGGGTATGGGATCCTCGGTCAGCGAGATGATCGCGTTTATCCCCTGCGCGGCGACGTACTCGAGCTGGGACCTGCTCACTGGCCTGCCCGAAGCCGCTATCTGGCCGTTGAACCAGCCGAAGTTGTAGGGCCTATCGGCGAACGCCGCCCTGATCCTCCTCATCAGGTCGCCCGGCGTCAACGCTCGACCCCTCACGTTGCCATCATGCCCTCCTAAGAAACCGCTCGGTCCTCGAACGCGTTGGGCCAACACACAAATCGTCCGCTAGGACGCTCTTCGTGTGTACCAGCTCAGGCTTCGGGACCTGATCAAGAGGAGGCCCATCACCGTCGAGAGCGGAGCCACCGTCCACGACGTCATCAAGATCATGGCCAGAGAGAACGTCGGGTTCCTGATCGTGAGGGAGGGTGATGAGTGGTGGGCGTCCTCTCCGAGCGGGACGTCATCCGAGTCCTGGCGGAGGAGGGGAACCTGCGGAAGAGGGTCGGGGAGTTCTGCAGGAGGGACATCATCAAGCTCAGGGAGGACAGCACGCTCGAGGAAGCCGCTCAGGCGATGGGGAGGCACAAGATAAGGCACATCGTGGTCGAGAACGAGCGGGGCGAAGTCGTGGGGGTCGTCTCGGTCAGGGACCTGCTGGAGGAGCTGTTCGGCCCCGGCACGAAGACCGACTGACGTGACAAGTAACCTGACGTCGGCCCTCCCCGCCGTCCCTCCCTCCGTCGGACCCGAAAACCATCAAGAGCGACCGGATTGAGCTGTTACCCGGGATGGAGGTCACGGTGATCGGCGGCCCCGCATCGGCCGAGCAGGCGAGGAGGCTCGCGGTGGAGCTCGGCGCTGAGTACGTCCCTGTGGAACACAAGCTCTTCCCCGACGGCGAGTCCTACCTGCGCTTCGTGGCCGACCTGAAGGGCAGATGCGTCGTCGTTTTCCAGGGCACGCACCCCCCTCAGGACAGGAACCTGCTGCAGCTGCTGATGATCTCGAAAACGGCTCGCGAGAGGGGGGCATCGAGGGTCCTCGCGGTCGTCCCGTACCTCGCGTACGCCAGGCAGGACAGGGAGTTCCTCCAAGGCGAGGTCGTCAGCATCAGGGTCGTCCTCCACGCGATGAGGTGCGCCGGCGTTGACGCCCTTCTGACGGTGAACCCGCACTCGCCCTGGGCCCTCGAGGCCGGTGGGCTGGAGTCCATCCAGGTGGACGTGACGAAACTCCTCGCCAGGAAGGCGGCAGAGTCCCACGGGCCGTTCGATGTGGTGGGCTCTCCGGGGAAGAAGGGCCGCTCCATGGCGGAGGCTGCAGCCGAGGAGATAGGGGCCGTTCCTTTCCACCTCGTGAGCTCGAGGGATCCGATGACGGGGAAGGTGGAGGTGCGCGTTGACGGCCTCGACGTCGCGGGCAAGAGGGTCCTGCTGATCGACGACATCATCAGCACCGGAGGCACGATGGCCGATGCGGTTCGTGGCCTTCTCAGGTCTGGCGCGAGGGAGGTGATCGTCTCGTGTGTCCACGGCCTCTTCGTCGGCGACGCGGTGGAACGCCTGCTCGGCGCAGGGGCATCGGCTCTGATATCGACCGACACCGTGCCCTCTCACCACTCGAGGGTCTCCGTGGTCAGCGAGCTTGCCAAGGCCGTCGGCGCGTGGGCCTCTGCGAAGCGATGAGGAGGTTCGTCGCGCTCCTCTCGGGCGACAACGTCCAGCTGGGCCTCGGAGAACTGAACGCGCTGCTCGACGTTCTGGGAGGGTCCCTCGCGACCGAGAGGACCCACGAGAGGCTGCCCGAGTTCACGGCAGATCTGCGGGCTGCGCGCGACGCTGCGTGGAGGTCGGCCTTCGTCAAGGAGTCGGTCCTGAAGCTGTTCGAGGTGGGACTCGAAGAGTTCGGGAGGCCCTTCGACCCGCTCGTCGAAGACCTTCCGCGGCCCGCTGGCCCCATCGCAGTCAGGGCCCTTAAGCTGGAGGAGGTCCCTCTCGGGAGGACCGAGGTGGAGAGGTGGGTTGCGGCGAACCTGCTCGAGCGCTGGAGGGGCCTGAAGGTCGACCTCGAGAACCCGAGGGAGGTGATCAGGGTCTTCGTCACGTCGAGGTGCGCGGTCGGAGGACTCCTCGTCGGCGTGAGGGACAACGAGGGCATCGCCAGGAGGTCGCCCGTCAACAGGCCCTTCAGGTTGCCGTCGACGCTCAAGCCCAAGGAGGCCAGGGTCGTGGTGAACCTAGCGAGGGTCCCACGGGGTGGCACGGTCTTCGACCCGTTCGCCGGCTCCGGCGCGATACTCCTCGAGGCCTCTGCGTTGGGTTACGAGGCTCTGGGCACCGAGGTGAAGGGTTGGATAGCCCGCGGTGCGAGGAGGAACCTCAAGGCTCTCGGTCTGGGAGAGAGGTCCGATGTGATCGCGGCGGACGCGAGACACCTTCCCTTGCGGCGTGCTCCGGACGGCGTGGCTACAGATCCTCCGTATGGAAAGTCCACCACGGTCGTCGGCGGCAGGAGGTCCGAGCTGGTCGACGAGGTGATCGGAGAACTACTCGATGCGATGGAGCGGGGCAGGAGGGCCGTCGTCGTTTACCCCGCCGGTTCCGATATGCCCGGGATACTGACGTCGGGAAGGGTGGTGGAGCGTTACTCCTACAAGGTCCACTCGTCTCTGGTGAGGACCGTGAACGTCCTCGTCGCTTGAGCTCGGCCTTATGCGAAGACGAGCCTCAGCAGAATGCCGATCACCGCCAGCAGGATCGGCAGGTTGAATGCGATGAAGAGCTTGACGAAGAGGTTCATCTGACCCTCCAGCCTCGACAACCTCGCCTCGATGGAGTTTACCCTGTTCTCGAGCGACGCGATCCTGTTCTCCAAGGCATCGATCCTCCTCTCGAGCGAGTCAATTCTCTTCTCGAGAGAGTCAATTCTCTTCTCGAGCCTCGATATCTCCCTCTCGATCAGAGCCTTCAGGTTGTCCTCAACCCTCTTGATATCGGCCTTGAGCTCAGCCCGTAGCGTTTCGAGGTCCCTCTTGGTCGCGACATCCGCCAGAACCGCGTTGATTATCGCCAATCTGACCTCACCGTCGGTAACCAAGATCTCGGCGGCCTTCTCCTTGCCTCCCGGTCTCTCTCGAGCTCCTCGATCAGCTTCTCGGCTATCGACACCGGAACCCAACGCGTTGTGACGGTTAATAACGTTTCACATGGTCCTGTCGGACATGGGTGCTGCCGAGATCTCTGTCACTGCGCCCTCCTCGTCACGTCGCTGAGCCTTAACCTCAGCCAAGCAAGGACCATCGCGAGCGCCGTGTATGCCGCAGCGTTCAGCAGCAGAAGTTCCACCGAGACGCCCCCGGAAAGACCGGAAAGGGGCCCGAACGCTCCAGCAGGAAGACCTGTGCCCGAAAGGCCCCGCAGGACGACCTCGGAGGTCAGCCTGACCGATCCCCAGGTGGGCAGGTACCGAGTCAGCTCCAGGAGCGCCCTGTCACCGGTGAAGGTTGCGATCACGTTGGCGTAGCTCTCGAAGATGTAGGAGCCGAAGAAGACCAGCGTCGAGAGCACCGTGGAGAGCATCCCCCTGCGGAGGCCCTCGCTCAGGGCCAGGCCGATGGCGTAGAAAGGTAGCGCGGCGGCGATCGACGCGGGGAGGGCCGTGAGCAGCAGGTCGAGCCGCGACTGGGGGCCGAAGGCGAACCATGAGATCCCGACGGAGAAGGCGGTGTAGCTCAAAACGATCGAGCAGACGAGCGCCAGCCCTCCCAGGACCTTGCCGGCGTAGTACTCGGACCTGGATATGGGGCGGGTCAGCCAGAAGTCGGCCGTACCTGCCTCGTACTCGTCCGAGAAGACCGTGGAACCGATCATGAGGGATGTGACCTGGACCAGCCCGATGGTGGGCGCGAGGAACCCCACCACCCAGACGTAGGGCGACAGAGGCCCGGTCAGAGACGGAGGCATCCTCGTGAGCACGAAGTAGAGCCCTGCCTCGGTGAGGAAGACCGCTGCCGTCAGGATCAGGACCCTCTTCTTTGCCATGACCCTGCGGAGCTCGTACCCTATCAGGACGTCAACCGCGCCCAACGGTCCTCACCCTCTCCATGAAGACCTCCTCCAACGAGGGCCTCTCCGTCCTGAGCTCCAGCAGACCGCATCCCGAGAGGACGATCCGCTCAGCAATCGCGTCCCTCACGTCCGTAGAGTTGTCCGAGAACACGGTGAGGGAGTTGCCCTCAACCCTGACGTCCCTCACGCCCTCGATCCTCCGGATGGCTTCGACGACTCCGTCTCCCGGCGCGACCCTCGTGACGACCCTCACCCGCAGTCCCCCGGCGCCGTTCAGAATTTCATCGATGCCTCCCTCCATCACGGTCTTCCCGAGGTACACCATGCCGACCCTGGTGGCGAGCCGCTCGACCTCGTACAGCTCGTGCGACGAGAAGACGACCGTCTTTCCGGTTCTGCTGACCTCCCTCAGGACCTCCCTGATCTGGACCCGGCCAACGGGGTCAACGCCGAGCATCGGCTCGTCCAGGACCAGCAGCTCGGGGTCGCCGATCAGCGCCTGGCCTATCGAGAGACGCTGGACCATCCCCTTCGAGAAGTTGCCCACCCTCCGGTCGGCGTGGTTCACGAGTCCGGTCAGGTCAAGTACCCTCTCGACCTCGTGCCTCAGGTCTTCCCCCCTGAGGCCCCTGAGTTTTCCGGTCACCTCGAGGACCTGGCGCGCCGAGAGAAAGGCCGGGAAGTTGGGGAGCTCCGGCGAGTAGCCCAGCAGCGAGTTGACCCTCTTCGCCTCCCTCCAAGGGTTCATGGCGAAGACCTCGACCCTCCCGGAGGTGGGTTTCAGCAACCCGAGAACCGCCCGGAGCGTGGTGGTCTTCCCGGAGCCGTTGGGACCGACGAAACCGTAGACGTCGCCCTTTCCCACCCTCAGGCTGATGGGACCGACCTCTCCGCCGTCGGCGTACCTCTTCACCAGACGCTCGACGAGGATGACCTCTCCACGGCTCAAGGCCATTAGACGTAGTGGGGTTTGGAGACGGCTGCGGACGACCTCCTGGGTCTCCTCAGCAGCCCCAAAGACGCAACGGATCCGATGGCCGCGAGCCCTATCGCGGTTATCGCTATCACCCTCGTAGTCGGGTCCTCAAAGGCCGCCTTCGGAGAGCCCTTCGTGCCCTGTGTGCCCTGAGCGTTCGTCGGTGACGGAGGCTGCTGTCCCGAAGGGAGCCCCATCGCACCGATCCACCTGGACAGGTCGGACGATCCAGGGGCGAGCAGAGAGGGCGTCAGGGATGCGAGCGCGGTCACGTCACCTGCCTGTCCGGTGCTCACGACCCGTGTCAGGTCGAGGTTGGTGTCGACGAGCTGCGCGGTGAAGCGCGCCCCGCCGGAACCTCCACCGGTCGCCGTCAGGTCAACGGCGTAGATCGCTCCCGACCCGGAGATCAGCTCGACGGTCCCCACGACGGTGAGGGAGGCGTTGCGCGACTCGGCAACCACCCTCAACGAGTAGAGCTCGGTCTCGTAGGTCCTCCCGCCGACGGCCCTCGAGCCGGTGCCGGTCCTAACCACGCTGACCGAGAGGTGGTGACCGTCCTTTGTGTAGGAGAAGCTCCCGGACTCGGGGAGACGGAGCGTCGGGACCGCGAACGCGGAGCTGGGGACGTTCTTCTCGAACGTGAGGAGGCCGTCGTTGAACGTAGCCTCCAGCCTGAGCCTGATCGATCCCTCCCCTACCGCATTGACGACCGCCACCCTGACCTTTCCCTCCGCGGACCTCTCACCGGCGCTCAGGGAGTACCTGTACTCGTAGAAGCTGCCCGGTTGGACGTCGGCCAGTGCGGTGACGAGCGACGTTAGGAGGAGCGCAACCGTTAGGAGGAGCCAGAACCGCCTCATCTGCACTCCGTTTCCTCCGCGCATCTATAACGTTTTGCCAGATCATCACAGCATTATCCCTGGGTTCAGGATCCAGTTCGGGTCGAAGAGCGACTTGATCCGCCTCATCAGCTCGAGGGCCTCGCCGTGCTGGAGCGCCATGAAGTCCTTCTTCTCGATGCCTATCCCGTGCTCCGCTGAGGCCGCACCGCCCACGCTGATCGCGTACTCCACCAGCTCCCGGTTCGCCTGCATCGCCCTCCTCCACGAGTCGGTGTCCCTCCCCTCCGGAAGCCAGTTGGTGTGGACGTTCCCGTCGCCGAGGTGGCCGGCTACGCCCGTCCGGACACCGTACTTCTCACCGAGCTCGTAGGACTTCCTCACCACGTCCAAGAGTTTCGAGAGGGGGACGATCACGTCTCCGGTTATCGGTGAGGGGGTCGCCCTCGTCACGGAAGGGTAGAGGGCCTTCCTCGCCTCCCATATCCGCTGGACCTCCTCGTCCGTCCTCGGGACCTCGAGCCTCGAGGCTCCCATTTCCCTGATCACCGAGACGGCAGCCTCCGCCTCCTCCATCACGCCTGCGCGGGAATAGCCGTGGAACTCGAGGATCAGCATGCACTCGTGGGTGGGCAGGACTATCCCCGACCACCTCGAGATCAGGTCCATGTGTATTCTGTCGAGGAACTCCATCGCCGCAGGCTCGAGCCCCTCCTGCCTGACCGCGTTTATGGCCGAGACGCCGGCCTCGATCGAGTCGAAGTACGCCGCGAACGTGTACCTCGCCCTGGGAAGTCGCCTCAGCCGGAGCGTCACCTCCGTCACCACGCCCAGCGTCCCCTCGGACCCGACGAGGAGCCTGACCAGGTCGTACCCGACCGAGCTCTTGAAGACGTTGGCGCCCAGCCTCAGCAGTCGCCCGTCCGGCAGCGCGACCCTCAGCGAGAGCACGTAATCCCTCGTGACGCCGTACTTGACCGCCCTCAGCCCCGAGGCGTTGTTGGCGACCATGCCTCCTATCGTGCAGGACCTGCTGCTCCCCGGATCTGGTGGGAAGAAGAGTCCGTGCGGCTCGAGCAACCTGTTCAGGTGGTCGTAGACGATCCCCGGCTCGACGACGGCCTGGAAGTCAACCGGCCTCACCTCGAGCAACCTGTCCATCTTCATCAAGTTCATCAGTATCCCGCCGTAGACCGGAACGCAGGCGCCGGCCAGTCCCGTTCCAGCTCCCCTCACGTAGACGGGTATCCTCCGCTCGTTCGCGTACCTCAGGACGTCGGCGACCTCCTCGCCGCTCTCCGGCCACACGACTACCTCGGGCAAGTGCGGCTCGCCGGGGAACGCGTCCAGCGAGTTGGTTACCAGGTCGTACTCCTCGGTCGAGACGTCCTCGGGCCCCAGCCTCGACCTGAGCCACCCGAGGTCCCCTTGGGTCACCTTCGAGTAACCCGACGGCCCGGCCATTCTCACCTTTCCTCCGAGAGGTACTTGCGGAGGTCCTTCACCTCGCCGTGCCGCAGTATCCTCACCGAGGTCTCGACCCTCACCGGTATGCCGACCTCACGGAAGAGCCTCAGCAGGTCCCCCGAGTCGATGGGTGTAACGAGCCTGCCCGATTTTACGGCCCTGAGCAGGGCCTCCGCGATCCTCTCGGTCAGGGCCCTGTTCATCGAAGCCGCCTCCTCCAGGACCTCCGGGCCCCTCTCGTCGAGGTAACGCTTCAGCTCCTCCAGCGGGTCCTCCCTCTTGACGGGTTGCTGCGCGGTTTCGGGCGCCTTCGCCGCCAGGAGCTGCCTCATCTTCCGGAGCCTTATCATTTTGAGCTCGAGGTCCTCGTCGCTCATGCCGACCCACATGAGGAGCCGGGGGTTATCAGGGTTACCTCGGCATCGGCATCAGCTGGCGCATCCGAAACCTCGTGCATTGCGAGGCGATCGCAATCAAGGGCACGAGTCGCCGATCTTCTCTTGTTCGCTATTTCTGCTATTGTGGAGACAAGATAACAATCTCCACGCCGGGGGCGGGATTTGAACCCGCGCGGGCCTCATCGGCCCAGTGGCTTAGCAGGCCACCCCCCTACCGGGCTAGGGAACCCCGGCAAAGGCCTCCTAACCCTCAGACCGAGACCCTTCTGATAAACCAGCATCCCGGAGCCCACGCGCTCCCCACCGGCGACCGACGGGACCGGCCGTCCACTGGCCTACTGAGGGATATCGACCGCGCATCCGGCCGCTCTCGTGCGCAAACCGGGCGCATTCCCCCAGCAAAGCTTATAGCGGATGATTGGGGGCCATCCGGCATCGCAAGTTAATTAGCGGGATCTGGGGGGTGCCTGCGGCGAGGAACCGATTGGTCCGAAAGCCCCCTGGCTTGCCGGCGGACGTCCGGCCTGCTGGGAACAGAACTCTCGCGGAGAAGCTGGACCCGGAGTGGTGGGCCAGGATCTTCGACGGCCTCTATCTGGTCACGGACGGCGACATCGCGCTGAACGAGTCCCTCACGCGGTACGAGGTCGACGTGATCACGGAGGTGCTAGGGATCGAGAGGGACGACGCGATCCTGGACCTCTGCTGCGGCAACGGGAGGCACTCGATCGAGCTGGCCAGGAGGGGCTACAGGAACGTGGTGGGGCTCGACTACTCGGGCGAGCTGCTGCGCGTGGCGAGGAAGCGCGCTGAGGAGGAGGGCCTCAGGGTCAGGTTCAAGCAGGGAGACGCCCGGAACCTGCCCTTCCCATCTGGCACCTTCGACGCGGTCATAATGATGGGCAACAGCTTTGGGTACTTCGCCGATCCACTCGACGACCTCAGGGTCCTGAGGGAGGTGCACAGGGTTCTGAGGCCCTACGGGAAGTTCCTGATAGACGTCGCCGACGGCGAGTACCTCCGGAGGAGCTTCGAGAGGCTCAGCGTGGAGCGGCTCCACGACGGCCTCCTGGTGATCAGGGAGAGGGAGCTTGACGAGCACGGCAGGAGGCTCGTGACGAGGGAGCTCGTGATCGACGGCGGCCAGCAGGTGATCGCCGACAGGGTCTACGCTGTGAGGCTGTACGATCGCTCCTCACTTAGGACGCTGCTGATGCGTGCGGGCTTCACCGGCGTCCTCCTCGCGTCGAGGCTCAGGTACGAACCAGCGGACCGAGACCCTGGGATGATGAAAAGCCGGTTGCTGTTCGTCTCCTACGCGGAGAAACCTGAGACCAGGGAACCACTGAACGGGAGGAACGGGAACCTCGTGGTGGTTCTGCTGGGTGATCCCAGGATCCCGAACCCCGTCAAGCCAGGAGGGCTCTTCGATGACGACGACGAGCTGGCGGTGTGCGAGCTGAAGCACGCGCTCCTCGGGATAAGGGGCTACAGGTTCGTCTTCCTCGACGACCACTCGAAGTTCGTCGAGTTCCTCTCCGCCAACAGAACGAGCATCCACATGGTCCTGAACCTCTGCGACGACGGGTTCGGGAACGACCCCTCGATGGAGGCCCACGTCCCTGCGCTCCTCGAGATGCTGGGGCTGAGATACACCGGTGCAGGGCCGAGGTGTCTGACGCTCTGCTACGACAAGTCGGCGGTGAAGCTGATCGCCTCCTCGATGGGCATACCGGTCCCGTGGCACGCGCTGATCCCGGAGGGCTCGGAGGAGGTCCCGAGCTCGGTGAGGTACCCTGCTCTGGTAAAGCCCAACTTCGCTGACAACAGCTGGGGCATCACGGAGCGGAGCCTAGTCAGGAACAGGGAGGAGCTGAGGGCCGCCGTGAGGGAACTCAGGACCAGCTGGGGTTACAGGGGGCCGATACTCGTGGAGGAGTACGTCGATGGCATGGATCTGACCGTGTCGATAGTTGGCAACCCGCCGGACGACGTGGTGCTGCCCATCCTCACCGAGGACTACTCCGGTCTGCCCGACGGCCTCCCCAGGATCCTGACGTACGCCGCCAAGTGGTTGCCCGACTCGCCATACGGAAGGGTGCGATCAGTCCCGGCGGAGGTACCGGAGCAGCTCAGGGCCCAGCTCGTGAGGTGGAGCAGGTCGCTCTTCGTCAGGCTCGGCTGCAGGGACTACGCGAGGTTCGACTGGAGGCTCGGGCGCGACGGGGTGCCGAGGCTTCTGGAGGCCAACCCGAACCCCGGATGGGTCTGGGACGGACACCTGAGGAGGGCCTGCCAGTACCACGGCTGGAGCTACCGACGCATGCTCCTCGAGATCCTGGCGGCCGCGGAGCGGAGGTACGCCTCGTCCCAGCAGGGCCACGGAGCGAGTCGGGTGACGGCCCGGGTCAGATGAAAGTATCCCACGTCGTCCGGCTCCGGTGACGTTTATAGCTCTGCAATGGATGGGATTTGTGAGACCGGACAACATGAGGAAAGGGCCGCGCTCCCTGAACTGGCCGGTCACCGCTTCCAGCTCGTAGGGAGAGGGTGCTTCGTCCATGTCGAAGAGAGATTCCGTATCGATCTACAAGTTCAAGCGCTTCATCGAGGAGCTGGAGAAGAAGGAGGGGAGGGGCACAGAGCTGGTGACGCTGTACATCCCCCCGGGCAAGAGGGTTGACGAGGTGATCGGGTACCTGAGGCAGGAGTACGCGACGGCCTCCAACATCAAGTCGAAGAGCACGAGGAAGAACGTCATGTCGGCCATCGAGAGCGCCATCCAGCGCCTCAAGCTGTACCGCGAGATCGGGCCCAACGGCCTCATCATCTTCAGCGGCGCCATACCCGAAGGAGGTCAGGGCACGGAGAAGATCGAGGTCTACGACGTGATCCCGCCGGAGCCTATCAACACCTTCCTCTACCGCTGCGACAGCAAGTTCTACCTCGAGCCGCTGAAGGAGCTGCTGAAGGAGAGGGACGTATACGGCGTGCTGGTGATAGACAACGAGGAGGCGGCGATCGCGGTCCTGAAGGGAAGGAAGATCGTGGAGCTGAAGACCTACACCTCGGGCGTTCCGGGGAAGCACAGCGCCGGTGGTCAGTCGGCCAGAAGGTTCGAGAGGCTCCGGGAGCAGGCTCTGGAGGAGTACTACAAACGTGTCGGCGAGCACGCCAACGAGATCTTCCTCTCCTACCCCGAGCTTAAGGCCGTGATAATCGCAGGGCCAGGACCAACGAAGGAGATCTTCGCGGAGGGCGGGTACCTCCACTACACGCTGCGCGACAAGGTGAAGGTGGTTGACACCTCGTACTCCGGGGAGGAGGGGGTCAGGGAGGCGATAGAGAGGGCTGCGGAGGAACTCAGGGAGCTGAGGCTCGTCGAGGAGAGGAGGATAGTGGACAACGTCATGCGGCTCGCCATCAGCGGCTCCGGCGTCGTCTACGGAGAGCGTCAGGTCCGGGAGGCACTCGCGAAGGGGGAGCTGAGGACGCTGGTGGTTGTGGAGGAGCTGGACAGGTACGAGGTCACGCTGGAGTGCTCCAAGTGCGGCCACGTGGAGAAGCTCACGCTCTCGTCCGACGAGATGGTCTCCACCCTACCGAAGCGCCTCGGAGAGCCCTGCCCCAAGTGCGGGAACGTTGCCCTTGTCAACAGGGGCGAGGAGCCGCTGGTGGACGTGCTGATACGAGAGGCCGAGGCCGTTGGGACCAAGGTCGAGCTGATCTCCTCCGACCACGAGGCAGGCGAGATGTTCCTGAGGATGTTCGGCGGCATCGCGGGCGTCCTGAAGTCGGCGCAGCAATGAGCTCGACCGGCCCCGAAGAGGGCGCACGGTTCTACAAACCTGCGGAGGACACCTGGCTGCTGATAGACTGCCTCCTCTCGGACAGGAGAAACCGGGTGACCAGGGCGGTGGACGTGGGATGCGGGACAGGGGCCGTGACGGAGGCCCTCCTTCAGCTTTCCGACGAGGTGTTGGCGGTGGACGTGGACGTGGGCGCGCTGATCGAGCTGAGGTCCAGGCTGAAGGGGTCGCTGGAGAGGATCGAGACCGTAGCCGCCGACAAGCTCTCCTTTCTCAGGCCCGGCTGCAGGATAGAGCTGATCGCATCCAACCCGCCCTACCTGCCCTACTCCGGCGATGAGCCCTTCGATCCGACGATCCACTCGGGACCCGAAGGGACGGAGTTCGCAAGGGACCTGATCGCTTCGGCCCTCCGGCTCCTGGGATGCGGCTGGGAGGCCTACGTGATCGCCTCGTCGCTCTCCCGCCTCGACGATCTCATCGATTGGGTCTGCTCGCTCGGCCTCCGGGTTACGGTCCTGGCCAGAAGGCGCCGGTTCTTCGAGGACATTCTCTGCCTCAGGGTGACATGTGACCGGTCAGGTTCGGTGCATGAAAGATAACTTTTTTAGTGATCGCCGCGTAGACCGCTTACAATGGAGACGGCTCAGAGGAGGCTAACCCACAGGGGCCACGTCATGGAGACCCCTGAGGGCGAGCTCCTGCTAGTGAACGAGAGCGGCGTGGCGTACAGGGTGAACGAGTCGGTCGTAGCTGTCTGGAGCCTGTTCGAGGACAAGACGGTGGACGAGGTGGTGGAGGAGGTATCGAAGGAGCTGCAGATAGACCCGGAGGAGATAAGGCAGGCGATCGCTGACCTCGCGGAGCAGCTGATCCAGGCCGAGCTCTTGGCGTAAAGGGCAACGGGCTTCAGTCAGTAGCACGAGTTTGTTTTCCAGTTTCTCCCCCTCAGCGGAGAGAGTGCATCATCAACAGGGCTAAGGCGATGGCCGCCAGGTAGAGGGCAGATGCCAGCCAGGGGAGGAGGGGCCCTCCGAGACCGGTCAGGAACCAGACCATTCTCAGCACGTTGCCCACGTTGAGGTACACCGCTGGCCAGAACGTGAGGCCGAGGTACGGCGTTCTGCCGGTGAGGAGTCCCGGCAACATGATGGGCGCGTATGCGAGGATCGCGTTGCCCACGAAGCCGATGGTGAACGCGTGTATGCTGGCGTCCCTCAGACCGTACCAGAAGGGACCTGAGGTCAGCGAGCTGAGAGCGGTCAGGACCGAGAGGATGGATGCGGAGAGCGCCCAGAGCGTTGAGATCGCGAAGTGGACGACGAAGTACTCGTAGCGTTTCCTGTCTCGCTCGTTCATCCTCGAGTACTGCGCGCCAGACCTGACGACCCTGAGCGCGTCCAACGAGACCGCCCAGATGAAGAGCGAGGCGGTGAACGAGACGGCGCCCAGAAGCTCGAGGACCCTATCGCTGAGCAGCACGGCGGCCATCGAGAGCGCTGACCCGAGGGCCTGCAGAGGCGCGATCCACCACCAGAGGCGGCGCCTGAGCTTGAGCTCTATCCTGAAGTGCACAGTCTTTATCCCCACGCCGAGGACCATCGAGCCCACGGCACCGAAGAGCGCGAGGTTCACGAAGCCGGGGGTTGTGAAGGGCGCGAGACCGGAGTGCTCGAGGAGCGCGTGAAGGAGGAGAGTGACCGCCATGACCGTCACCGAGAGCTGAACGAGCGGGTCCGCGGCTCCCAGCGGCCCGGAGGGCCTCCCAATCGAGAGCCACGTGTACAGAGCCATTGCCGAGACTGCAACGGTCGCGACTGCTAAGGCGGCGATCGAGGTAACAGATCCCGGGTCCGACAGGGAGCGGGCGAAGACCGAGGCGACGAGCAGAACGGGTCCGCACAGTCTGACGGCAACGCGGCGCGCCGGGTCGACGTTCCTGAACCTCGGAATCAGCAGCGAGGCCACGCTGAGGACGAAGGCGTAGACGAAGCCGTAAAGCATCAAGATGGGGTGCGATGTCGAGACCGCCACCGAGAAGCCGACTCCGGAGAGCGAGAGGAACCAGAGCGCGCCGAAGACCGCACCCAGCACCGCTGCCACGGTTGCGGCCGCGATCCCAGGGATCGCAACGGTCCTGTTAGCCCTGAGGCGCCGGTGGACCTCGGACATGCGTCTCCGACGATTTACCCTCCGACCTCTATAAACATGGGTTTGAGAGATTTACGGGAGCGGTGAAGGAACCAGCGGTCCGGTTTCGAATCAGCGGGTTCCCGACGGAGCGGTTATCGACTTCAGCTCCTGGGGAGAGAGGAGCCTCTTGATCTCGGTCCTGACGAACGGCTTGATGGGCATGGTCTCGACGAACCGCCTCACCTCCTCCTCGCTCTCGGCCTCGACGATCACGGCGCCGCCCGACATGTCCGCGAAGGCCCCGAAGCTCTTGACCTTCCCACTCGACTGAAGGCCGCTGCACAGATCGCACGTCTTGACGAAGGCCTCGAAGACCTCCGGCGAACCTTGGACCTCCAGCTGGCACCTGACCAGGAACAGGGGCATGCTAGAACTCCCTAATTTTCAACTAATAAAGATATAATCGGGGTGTAAAGCCCTGTAAAGCCTTTTATTCCGCTGGGTGATCGATGGCCGGATGCCCGGTCTCCGCGGGCCCTCGCTCCACGAAATGAAGGCTGCGGTAGAGCGGGTCAACACCATGAGTCCTGGGGAGATTGCGCGGGCCTTTTTCGAGGTATGCCAGTCACTTCCGGGCGGCGGATCCGCGTCTAGGTCCGACGAGGCCAGGCGGATCGAGGGATTCGTCAAATCGGCGGTGCGCCTCGCGAGGAGGGTGTGGGGTGCGGTCCAGAGGGCTTAGCTCGCATGATCACCTCCTTCCTGGTCAAGGCAGTCTCGCCCGTCCCGATCAGGTTCGAGACCTACACGGGTTTCTCCGTCAGGGGGATGTTCTACGCGCTGCTCAGGAGCGCCGACGAGGACCTGGCCAGGTCCATCCACGAGGCCAACACCATAAGCCCCTACAGCACGTCGGTTCTCGAGACCAGGAGGCAGGGCATGCTCTTCTCAGGCACGGTGGCTGCCGGCGAGCCCTTCTCGTTCCGGGTGGGGTGCCTCGACGGCAAGGTGTCTGACGCCATCGGCAGGGCCATCGCCGGCAGGTGGCCACCGCTGATGCGGGTGAGGAACGCCGACGCCCTCCTGCAGGAGGTCCAGGTCTCGGTCTGGAGGCCTCCCCAGCAGCTCCGGGTCGAGGAGAACATGAGGATCGAGGTCCGATTCCTCACGCCGACGTACTTCCGGAGCACCCAGCACAACCCGAGCATCCTCAGGAGGCTCCTTCCCAGGCGGTTCAGGAGGTCCGTCAGGCCGGTCTACCGTTACGTCATACTCCCCGACCCCTACTATCTCTTCAGGGGGCTCGCGAGGCTCTACAAGAGGTTCTGCGATCCGGGCATCGGTAACAGGTCCTACGCCGAGTGGCTGCTGGAGGGAGGTATAGCGCTGGAGACCTTCAGCGGCCTCAGGGTTCACAAGGTCTACGACGAGAAGGGGAGGTGGTCGCGGGGCTTCACGGGCAAAGCCCTCTACGCGATACCCAGGGACCTCTTCGACAGGAAGATGGCTGAGCTGACGCTTCGGCTGCTCGAGCTGGCGAGGTACAGCAACGTAGGTGGCAACAGGACCGCTGGCTTCGGCGTGATCGATTACAGGGTGCTCGGACGTGGGGATGACGAAGGAGCTGATCGTCGATAGACCTGGGACGTACATCGGCGTCCGAAAGGGTCTCTTCGTGGTGAAGGGGGCCGACGGCTCGAGGGCGGAGTTCTCGCCCGCGGAGCTCTCGTACATCTCGATCAGGTGCAGGGGCGTGGGAATATCGGTCGACGCGCTGAAGCTCGCCTGCAGGTTCGGGATAGAGCTGACGGTCTACCACAAGGGTAAACCTCTGACGAAGGTCGTCCACGCGGTGAACTTTCAACTCCCTCTCTCGGGATCAATTACGGCCCTGTCCCTTCCCTCCATCCAGGTCCTCTTTCAACTCCCTATCTCGGGATCACTTAGGCTACATCAGCGTCAGGATCACCGGTGTCAGGCTCGATACTTTCAACTCCCTCTCTCGGGGTCACCGTTCCCGATTCCGGGATTTTCGGGCTCTGCGCGGCTCCCCGCCGCGCCACCCCTTCGCACGGATGAATTTTTTGACCTCTATTTTAAGATGATGGGGTCTCAATCTCAATATCAACTCAATTCATAGCACTTATCAGTTGCTGAAAAATGGTATTACCTTGGTTGCCTTTTGACATCGCCCAGGTCACAGGTAATCGGATCTGTCCACGACGTTCCTCAGACTTTCCCCCCTCAGGTACCTGAGGACGTTCTCGGCCGCGTGGCGCACCATCTCGAGGTAGACCCGAGGGTTCCCGAAGGCCCCAGCGATCCACGGAGTGGCGATCACGTTCGGAAGCGCGGCCAGGTCGGCGTCCTGGGATATGTCGCCGCTCCAGTAGACGTCGGTGGCGTAGGTGAAGTCCGGGTTGTCGCGGAGGAACCTGATCAGATCGGGCTTCGAGACGACCCCTCCCCTGCCCACGTTCACCATGACGCCGTCGCTCCTCATCGCCCTCAGCTCCTCGTACCCGATCATGTTTTTGGTGTGCCTGTTCAGAGGCAGCGCGAGGACCGCGAACTCCGCACCGCTCAGCGCCCCCCTCACGTCCGGGTAGGCGCGGAACTCGTCGATGAACGGCTCAGACCTCGGCCTCCGCGCGAAGCCCCTGACCCTCATACCCAGGGCCTTAGCGAGCTCAGCGACCCTCATCCCGATCGGGCCCAGCCCGAGGACCGCGATCACGGAACCCTGGAGCACCTTGACCGTCTTGTCCCTGGAGAAGTCACCGGACCTGCAACGCTCGTGATAGTAAGGGATCCTCTTGGCGGCCGCGAGGAGGAGCGCTATCGCGTGCTCCGCCACGGGAACGGCGTTGGACCCTGCGTTGCTGCAGACCACCACGTCCTCCGGTATCGATGACCAGTCCAGGTGGTCAACCCCGGCCGAAAGTATCTGGATGACTTTCAGGTTCGGCATCATCTCCAGGTCCTCCCGGCTCAGCCTGAAGGTCACAAGCACCTCCGCCCTCCTCAGCTGCTCCGGCTCGGCCCTCCCGTAGTGCACCACGTCTGCGTGCTCGCGGAGCACCGCGTAGGTCTCCTCCGGAACGTTCTCGCCCACGTTGAGCACCACGACCCTCCGGACCATCGCCGCCTACCCCTTCGGACGAGTTTAAACTGATATCGCTCTCGCTCGGCCGGGTGGCATGGCAGCACCTCAGGGCACCGAGCTGGTGTGGGAGCTGGTGCGGGCGACCGTCGCGCTCTTCATCATCGTGGACCCGGTAGGAACCGTCCCGTTCTTCGAGCTGCTCACCTCCGGCATGGACAGAGAACGGAGGTCGACGATCGTCAGGAGGGCAGTGCTGGTGGGGACCGCGCTCCTCCTGCTCTTCGCGGCCGCCGGTAACCTCCTGCTCGAGCTGTTCGGGATATCGCTCCAGAGCTTCCTCGTGGGAGGAGGGATGCTCCTGGTGCTCCTCGCCATCAGGATCATCCTCCACGGTGGCGAGGGCTGGGGCTCAGGTCATAGCACCGGGGTCTTTCCGCTGGCCTTCCCGCTGCTGGTGGGACCCGGCGCGATAACCACGACCATGATCTCGATCCGCTCGCTTGGCATCCCCTTAATGGTCATCCCTGTGGCGGTCGTCATGGCCCTGACCTGGGCGGTGCTGGAGCACTCCGAGCTCTTCACGCGATTCCTGGGAAAGGACGGCGCCGACGCTGTGGCGAGGGTGATGGCGGTCTTCATGACCGCGATAGGGGTGGAGTACGTCGTCAGGGGAGCGAGGGAGCTGATCTACGGTTAGGCGCTGATCACGACGATGTTGTGCATTTTCACGAGGTCGTCCTCGAAGGGCTTCAGGTCCTCGGGGACCTTCAACTCTATCGGGTCCCTCAGCGACAGGCCCCGCTCCTTCTTCAATCGCCAGACGTAGCTGTTGAACTCCACGATCCTCTCGGTGTACCTCCACATCTCACCGGGGTCCTGGGGCTCAGGGAAGCGCTCCAGGTGGATGCTCCGGCCGGAGTAGCAGGTCCTCCAGATCACCTCTGTCATGAACGGGATTATCGGCGCGAGGAGCAGCAGCACGTTCCTCAGAACGGTGTGGAGCGCGTACCACGCGGCCCTTGCTCCCTCCGGGTCGACGTCCTCCGAGAGAGCCCTCGGCTTGGTCATCTCGACGTAGTGGCTCGCGAAGAGGTTCCAGACGAAGTCCCTGATCCTTGTGGCTGGGATGAAGAAGTTGAACTGCCTGTAGCCCTCAAGCGCCTCCGACGCCGTCCTCCAGAGCTCCGATAGGATCCACCTATCAGCAGGCCTCAGCTCCGCGCTTTCCGGCACCGGGAACGAGGAGACGTACCTCGCCACGTTCCAGAGCTTCGTCAAAAACTTCCCCGCGTCGCTTATCCTCTTCTCCGATATCCTGAAGTCGTACCCGAGGCTCGCCTCCTGCGCCGACCAGAACCTGAAGAAGTCCGCACCGTACTTCTCGAGTATCGGCGCCGGATCTATTATGTTGCCCTTGCTCTTGCTCATCTTCTCGCCGCGCTCATCGAGTCCCATCCCTCCTATCCAGGCGTACTCAAATGGTAACCTTCCGGTCAGCTGGTAGCAGCGGAGCACGGTGTAGTAAAGCCACGTCCGAACGATGTCCTTCCCCTGGGGCCTGACGGCGGCCGGGTAGGCCCTCCTGAAGAGGTCCTCGTTCCTCATGTACCCCGAGATGAACAGGGGGGAGATGCTGGAGTCCATCCAGGTGTCGAAGGTCCTCTCCTCGCCGACGAACTCGGTCCCGCCGCATTTCACGCACCTCTCGAATGGTGCTTTCTCCTTCCAGGGCCTCCAGTACCTGCCCGGCTCGGGGAGGTGTGGCTCGCCGCAGGACCTGCAGTACCAGACCGGTATCTCCGTTGCGTAGTACCTCCTCCTCGAGATGGGCCAGTCTATCCTGAGGGAGTTGATCCAGTCGATCAGGAGCTGCCGGTGGAACTCGGGCAGGAACTTCAGCTCCCTCGCGAGCCTCAGCATCTCGTCCCTCATCTGCAGCTGCTTCAGGTAGTACTCCTCCATCGGTATGATCTCGATGGGCGTGTTGGAGCGCTCGCAGACCGGCACCTCGTGGACTATCCGCTCGACCCGGACCAGCGCTCCCGCCTCCCTCAGCAGCTCCTTGACCCTCTCCCTCGCCTCCCTGACCCGGAGCCCCGCGAGCGGCCCCGCGTTCCCGTTCATCCTCCCGTCGGTCCCTATCAGGATCCTCTCTTTCAGCCCCAGCTCCCGGAAGAGCTGAACGTCCATCTGGTCGCCGTAGCTGCAGACCATCAGGACGCCCGTCCCGAAGTCGGGCTTAGCGTATGGGTGCTCGAGGATCTCCACCTCGTGCCCGTAAATCGGCACCACAGCCCTCCTCCCCCTGAGATGCTTGTACCGCTGGTCCTCTGGGTTGTAGATCAGCGCCGCGCACGCTCCTATCAGCTCCGGCCTGGTGGTGGCTATAGTCACCTTACCGCCGCCCACGAGCTCGAAGTCGATGTAGAAGAGCTCCGCCTCCTCCTCCCGCGAGTCGATGTCGGCGTCCGCGATGGTCGTGCCGCACTCCCAGCAGTAGTTGTTCGGCCTCAGAGCCCGGTAGATCAGGCCCCTCCTGTAGAGCTCGATGAAGGTGGCCTGGGTCAGGGCCCTGTACTCGGCGGAGTCGGTCCTGTAGTAGCGCTTGAAGTCGCCCGAGAGGCCGAGCCTCTTCATGACCGAGAGCATGTAGGCCTCGAGCTCGTCCAGGGCCTCGGAGCACATCCTGAGGAACTCCTCCCTGTCCACCTGGAAGATGCTGACGTTCCTGGTTCGCTCGACGTACTTCTCCACCGGTATTCCGTTCCTGTCTATCCCGATGGGGAAGTACACCTTGTGACCGAACATCCTCGCGGTCCGGGCGATCATGTCGATCTGGGCGTACTGCGCCGCCGCGCCGATGTGCCAGGGCTTCCCGGAGGGGTAAGGAGGGGGCGTGTCGATGGTGAAGAGCCTCTCGGCGCTGAAGTCCGGCTCGTAGATCCCCTCCTCCTCCCACCACTTCATGACCTCCAGCTCCAGCCTCGGGTCCCACCTGCTCGATTGCAGCTTCGGCTCCCTCCTGGGAGGCATGATCCCGTCAGAGCAGATTCCAGGGAAATTTAAGCCCCAACGCGGGCTTTTCCGCCGAGGTGGGGTTATCTCCGAGGGCGCGGGCCTGTTGCCGGTGAAAGAGGAGGAGTTCGTGGAGCACCAGCTGAGGAGCCTCAGGGACATGCTCCCCGTTAGGAAGTGCTCCATCGAGGAGCTGCTGAGGAGCGAGGACCCGAAGGTGCCCACGCTCGGAGGAGGGCATCACAGGTTCTCGAGGCGCTCGGTCGAGGCGGCCGCTTCTGCGATCCCGAGGGACCTCTGGTCCGTGCCCCTCTTCCCGATCACCTTCTCCTCGGGCGAGGAGCTGGGCAGGGGCGTCGTGGTCATCAGGAACAAGGCGGAGGCCCTCGCCTTCGCGAGGATGATGGGCCTGTCCGAGCTGCCGAGGACCCCTGAGGGCCACCATTACACTTACAAGGTGCTCGTCATCGACTTCATGCGCAGGTACCCCTCGCTCGGCGTGCTCTCGGTTTAGGTCCCGCTTCCGGGATGAAACCTTAAGACCTCGGGGCTGGATGTCCTCACGGATTGAGCGCGAGGGTGCCGCTTCAGAAGGTAGGGCCGAACGTCTGGGTGATCCCGAAGAGCTACAGGCAGGACATGCGCGTGCCGGTGTACGTCTTCGCCTCGGAGAAGCTGCTGGAGAAGATGACCACCGACAGGACGCTGATACAGGGCGTCAACGTCGCCACCCTTCCCGGGGTCCAGAAGCACGTGGCGGTCCTTCCCGATGCGCACGAGGGTTACGGCTTCCCGATCGGCGGCGTGGCCGCGATGGATGCAACCGAGGGCGTGATATCACCGGGAGGTGTGGGATACGACATCAACTGCCTTCCGGCCGGAACCATGGTGCTGACGAGTCTGGGATACAGAATTCCCATTGAGAGGTTCACGGGAGACGAGGAGGTCGTCTGCGTCAACCAGAAGCGCTCGGTACCCGCAGGGATCGTCTTCGTCATAAAGAAGGGGAGGGACCGGTTGCTCAGGATAAGGACGAAATCCCGCTTCGTCCTGACCGCAACCCCGGACCACCCCGTGCTGACGCCGGACGGCATGAAACCGCTCGAGGAGATAAGGCCGGGAGAGAGGATCGCGCTCTTCCCCTTCGAGGGCGTTGAGTATGAAGACCCCGGGGACCGCGTAATCCTTGACGAGACCGATCTGCCGGAAAACGTCAGGTCCGAGCTGAAGAAGAGGGGGCTGCTGCCGCTGAGGCTCGATAACCCCAAGCTCCCCTACCTGGCGAGGCTTCTGGGCTACTTCACCGGCGACGGCACTTTCGACGGCAAAGCCACCGTGTTCTACGGCAGCGCGGAGGGACTGGAGGAGATCAGGAGGGACATAGAACTGCTCGGCTACAGGCCCTCGAGGGTCCTCACCCGCAGGAGGCAATCCGTCATCAACGGCAGGAAGTTCATAGGGGTTGAGGGGTCGGTGCGGGTGAGCTCCAGAAGCTTTACCGAGCTCCTGAAGCGCCTGGGTGCTCCCGATGGCAAGAAGACTGACGTGGAGTTCCTCGTACCTCGCTGGATCCTCGCAGCACCCAGATGGATAAAGAGGCTCTACCTCGCGGGACTATTCGGTGCGGAGCTGAACAAACCCCAGACGGTGAACGGATACAACTTCGAGGTACCGCAGCTGACGCTGAGCAAGAGACCTGATTTGGAGCTCAACGGCCGGTTGTTCCTAGAGCAGATAGCAGAGCTTCTTAGGGAACTCGGGGTCGAGACGACGAGCATAGTTGCGGCACAGGAGGGGAGGTGCGTGAGACTCAGGCTCCTCATCTCCGAGAGGCCTGAAAACCTGATCAGGTTGTGGGGCAGGGTCGGGTACGAGTACAATCCCCAGCGACGAAGGCTTGCGCTGGCTGCCGTCGTCTGGCTCAGGCTCAAGCAAAGCGTCATCGACCTGAGGATGAGAGCGCAGGAGGTTGCGATCGCGATGGCGGCCGATGGAGCCACGATAAGTGAGATCCGAGAGGCCCTCACCAGCGAGTTCGTCAACGAGAGGTACCTGGAGAGATCCGTCTATGAGGGTCGTGAGGACGCTCCCAGGGTTCCGAGGGGCTTCCCGAGGTTCGAGGACTGGGCTGAGCTGCACCTCGATGGCGACATAGTATGGGACGAGGTCGAATCGGTAGAGGAGGCCGGCGAGGTCGACAAGGTCTACGACTTGACCGTCGCCAACCCCGGACACAGCTTCATCGCTGACGGATTCGTGGTCTCTAACTGCGGCGTCAGGCTCATGGTGACGAACCTGACCGAGAAGGAGGTGAGGCCGAAGATCGTGGAGCTGATCAACGTGATCTTCCGGAACGTCCCCGCAGGCCTCGGCTCCCGGAGGAAGGACTTCGTCTTCAGCATGTCGGACCTCGACAGGGTGGCGCTGGAGGGCGCGAGGTACATCATCGAGAGGTACGGCCTCGGGTGGCCGGAGGACTACAAGCACATAGAGGAGGAGGGGAGGTATCCGAGGTACAAGACGGGCGACATCCCGGATCCGGACCCGAGCGTCGTCTCCAGGGAGGCGAAGAGCAGGGGCCTCGATCAGATAGGCACGCTGGGCAGCGGGAACCACTTCCTCGAGGTCCAGAAGGTCGACAGGATCTTCGACAGGGAGGCCGCCAGGAGGATGGGGATCTACGAGGAGGGCCAGATAACGATACTGATCCACTGCGGCAGCAGGGGCTACGGTCACCAGATCTGCAGCGACTACCTCAGGGTGATGGAGCGGGCCGTCCACAAGTACAACCTGAGGCTCCCGGACAGGGAGCTGGCCTGCACCCCGGCGAGCAGCCCCGAGGCCACCATGTACCTGAAGGCCTTCGGATGCGCTGTGAACTTCGCCTTCGCGAACAGGCAGGCGATCAGCCACTGGGTCCGACAGAGCTTCGAGCAGGTCTTCAAGAGGCCGGCCGAGGAGATGGAGATGAAGATCGTCTACGACGTCTGCCACAACATCGTCAAGCTCGAGAGGCACAAGATCGACGGCGAGACCAGGGACGTCTTCGTCCACAGGAAGGGAGCGACCCGGAGCTTCCCGGGGAACACGCCGTACTACAGCGACATGATACCTGCTGATTACAGGGACCTGGGCCAGCCGGTCTTCGTGCCGGGGAGCATGGGGACCGCCAGCTGGGTCCTGCTCGGTCAGCCGGGATCCCTGGAGCTCACCTTCGGCAGCAGCGTTCACGGTGCGGGGAGGCAGATGAGCAGGGCCGGCGCGAAGCGGCAGTACAGGGGCGACATGGTCGTCAAGGCCCTCGAGAGCAAGGGGATCTACGTCAAGGGCGACACGATGGACACGATCGTCGAGGAGGTCCCCGAGGCCTACAAGAACCCGGACGACGTCGTAGAGGTGGCCCACTCGGTGGGCATCAGCACCAAGGTCGCCCGGCTGGTGCCGATAGGCGTGGTAAAGGGCTGAGGTTGAGGTTAGGTCGCCGCTCCTTCCTGGCAGGCTCTGTCATTGCGATCGCTTCCTTCGCGGGCGTCCTCTCGACCCAGCTGACGTACGAGCTGCAGATCACGAGGCTGAGGGTGGACCTCGGAGGGAGGCTCGCCTTCGTGCCGGACCTGCACTACCATCGGCCCAGCGAGGGTCACGTGAGGAATTTGCTCGAGGCCCTGGATCGGGAGGACCCAGACGCGGTCGTGCTCGCAGGAGACGTGGTGGACGAGGAGACGTCTGACGTCGAGAGCCTCGGGAGCGTCCTGAGCCGGATCGAGTCGGACCTGAAGCTGGCGGTGCTGGGGAACCACGACTACTGGAGCGGCAAAGCAGGGGAGGTCGCTTCGATGCTGCGGGGGCACGGCTTCCGCGTTTTGCTCGACGATCTGGTCGAGACACCGATCGGTAAGGTCTACGGCTTCGACTGGCGTGAGGACAGGCGGTACCGGCCCGTGATGGTGGATGGGATCGTCATCGCCCATGACCCCAACGCCGCCGACAGCGTCTCCGGGAACGCGCTGGTCCTTGCGGGTCACACCCACGGCGGCTTCTCGATCGGAGGCTTGACGCTCTACTCGAACTCGAGGTACAGCAGGGGCCTCTACGAGCTGGGAAGCGTGAGGCTGTACGTCTCGAGGGGCGTCGGGCAGATGACGCACCAGATCCGGATAAACTCGCCGCCTGAGCTGCTGATCGTCGAGTAGGAGCGATGCCGTCGAAACATCGTTGGGAGATCATCCCGTATGTAGTCTGGCCGCAAGAGTCCGCCGGGAAGAGGGCCTCCCGAGAACCGAGTCACACACCAGTCTGACCAGCTATTCCGTGTATTGGACTCCTGTGACCGATTTAGTAGGGAAAGCTCATATGATGCACCAGCGGCCCTTACACGTGGATTGGGCGAGGGAAGTGTAAGTCCGTTGGGGGAGAAGGTCCGCCAGAAGCTTACGGTGGACGAAAGCACGCTGCTTGATGACCACCTCGACAGGCTGAGCAGGTTCATCGGTCTCACCGCGGACGGCAAGGTCGTCTTCAAGGTCGACAAGGGCGCGTTGACCCAGAGACATCTCATCCTGCTGTACGCGATCGGGAAGTACCTCGCCCACGAGGCGGGTTATGCGAAGGAGCCTTATGTTACGGTCGAGGAGTTGATGGACGAGCTGGGGTTCGACATCCGCGTGGTCTCTGCCAGGTGCTCAGAGCTGAAACGCGAGGGGCTTTTGGTCTCGCCCGAGAGGGGCAAGTACAGGGCCCTGATACGTCCGGCGATCGAGAAGGTGCTCGCGGAGTTGAGGGAGACATCTCGATGACGCGAGGCAAAAGGAACAAGGGGGAACGGCCAGGCAGTACGCAAGGCTGATGGGGCACCGGGCATAACTTCTGATGTGGGCAGGGTTTACCTCGCTCTGCCACCGAGGGTCAAGGTCCTCGAGGCCCTGGGCGCGGTGGCCGGAGGAAGGGTCGAGCTCCTCTCGGAGAAAGAGGCGCGGGTCAGGTCATCGGAGGGCTACAGGGTCTACCGGATCGTCGTCGACCTGGAGAGCGGAGAGGTGATCTCGGACGACAACGGGACCGTGTACCGGAACTACGTCGGCTACCCGATCATCGCCGTCCTGATGAAGCTGGGGAGGCTGCCGTACGACGAGGAGTTGGCCCGGCACCTGGCCGACGTCAGGTGGCGCACCATGAACGAGAGGTACCGGAGCTACAGGCTGGTGGAGCGGGAGGTTGCTCGGATGCTCAGGTCAGCGGGGATCGAGTGGTCTGAAGTCGAGGGGTTCGTCGAGATGGTCCTCCGTCAGCTGGGCGACATGAACCTCTGGAAGCGCGGTTGAGGGTCAGGCGACGTTCCCCAACGGGTCCACCACGAGGCTCAGGAGGTACAGCGCCCTCAGCTCCCTCCTCGCGAGCTCCTCCAGCTTCCGGCCCGCGCTGTTCAGCAGCCTCTCCCTCCAACCCCTCCTCGAGGTGGAGACCGAGAGGGCCCTCATCAGGACGTCTATCGAGGTCGTCGCGCTGCCCTCGCCCTCCCAAGTCAGGCCCGAGACGACGTCGGTGAGCGTGACGCTCTCGCCCAGTTGCCTCGCCGCGAGCACCGCGAGGTCCACCACCAGCCCCTCCTCCATCAGCCCGGAGAGCTTGGCCCTCAGGGACCTCATCCCTAGCTTGGAGAGCTCCTCGAGCATCGCGTCGAAGTCGAAGACGTAGATCCTGAAGCCCTGGTCGACGAGCTTGGAGATCAGCGCCGATGACTGGAGGTAGGCCTCGTCGGGCTCCTCACCCTCGGCTTTGATGCCGACGGGGACCCTGAAGTTCTCGCCGTCGAAGACGGCCACGCTGTAGAGCGATCCTCCGGTGCCGGAGACCGTAGCGAGCCCCTGCTCACCGAGCTGGAAGGAGTACGTGATCACCACGGCCCTCCGCAGGGCCCTGCTGGGGAGTGGCAGGACGCGCTCCTTCCCCATGAATTGCACCCTGATCCTCTTGGTAGCGAGCACCCTCTCAACGATGTGGACGGCGCTCCTCCTCGCGACCTCCCAGTCCATCCCCCTCGCGGTCAAGGTCGAGTAGGCGTACTCGTTCACCGCCTCGAGGAGGGCCTCGTCGAGGCCGTCGGGCTGGTAGCCCTCCAGCAGCTCCTTAAGCCGCATCCAGTCGATGTGCTCCAGCAGCCCCGCGGACTCCGTCTCGTGGATCGCGACGAACTTCCGCTCGCCTGCGATGACGACGTCGTACTTGATCGTCTCCAGCGGCACCAGAAGGGCCCTCCTCAGCACCAGCTCGATGAAGGCAGCGCCGAGCCTGAGGTGATCGGGATCGTTTCTCGGGTCGACCTCCACCAGCATTCCGTAGGTGTAGTCGCTGTACACCCCATCCGTCAGGGCCGGTACCACGATCGTCTTCGTCTCCCTCGTCACCACCGTGAGGTCCTCCCTCAGCCTCACCACCCTCGGCCTCCTTCCCTGGAGTATCCATATCGCCCTATTCGGGATCTTGTAGTACCTGCCGAACCTCTCGGGTGGCTTCACGACGCACAGCACCTCGCTGTGGAGGAGCCCTGCCCTGTAGTCGCCGACCACGTTCGGCTGCTGGCCCCACTTCCTGACGGTGGACGTGTACTCCTCGAGGACGTACTGGAGCGGCTCGTACCTCCTCAAGGTGGACTCGGTGAGGTCCTCCACGATGACGCCCGTCACCACCTTCCCTCCCGAGCTGGGCCTGCTGAAGCCGGTGACGATGCCGTCGGAGGTGTAGTCGATGCAGCCGATCTGGAACTTCTCGACCAGGTCGACGTGCGATATCTCCTCGAGGTACTGCTCTCCGTCCCTCGTCCTCCGGATCCGCTTTATCCCGAAGGGCGGAGCGAACTCGTAGAAGTTCATCTTGAGCAGGGCCTTCTTGCCGGCGTCGTTCAGGCGAAGCCCCTCCCTCAGGCCCAGCTCCTCGAGCAGCTCGAGCTCCTCCTTCGATGCCTGCTTCGCGGTCACGGGGCTTGAAAGCTTGAGGAGGCCCTTGACCAGGGTGACGTACTTGTTGGCCGGGTTGACCATCACCCTCTCCCTCGGAAGCTGGAGCCACGAGATCAGCGCGTCGAGCCCCCTCCTGAGCAGATTGTAGTCCCACGAGCTCGAGGGGAAGATCACCGTCTCGGTCCGCTCTATCCCCTCCCTCCTGCCCTTCCTCCCCTCCTTCTGGAGGAACTCCCTCAGCGACTCGGGGAGGCCGATGTGCACCGTCCTGATCACGGTCCCGATGTCGATCCCCTGCGCGAGCGTCCTCGGCGATATCAGCACCTTCACCTCCCCTTTCCTCGCTTTCTCCTCGATCTCCTCCCTCAGGCTCTTGCTGAGCAGATGGTGGTGCGACGCGACCCTGTCCCCGACCCTCTCCCTGAGGAGCCTGGCTATCTCCTCCGCCCTCGAGATGCTCCTCGTGAAGACCAGCGTGAGGCCGTCGTCGTTCGCGTACCTCTCCAGCACGTCCAGGTAGCTGTGCACGGGCTCGTCGACCTCGATGCCGGCAGCCCTGGCGACCTCGATGACCTTGTACAGGTTACGCCTTAAGGCGTCGTAGTCGTCCAGCGCAGACAGCACGTCCGCACCTGCACCAGCCTGGACGAGCCTCTCCCGCTCGGTCCTCAACCTCTCCCATAGCCTCCTCAGATCCCTCCCGAGGACGACGAAGGTGTGGTTGGTAGGGCTGAAGGCGTCTCCGTCGATCACCTCCGTCTCCAGCCCCGTGACCTCCGTCAGGTACTTGGCCAGCTCGTCGGCGTTCTTCAGCATCGCAGTGGTCACCACGAACCTCACCGCGGGTGCGATCGACTCCCTGAGGAGGGATATCATGGCCAGCAGTATCGCGAGAGACCTGGGGCCGTAGAAGTCGAGGTCGTCGATCACCATCAGGTCCATCTTCTCTAGGAAACCGCGAAGGAGGGACGCCTTGGCGGAGTACATCCTCTTCAGCTCGTTCAGCAGGAAGGCGGGATTCGTGACCACGAAGTCGGCCGATGCTACCTCGCCCCTGAGCCTGGCGTAGTCCTGACGTCCGGAGAGCTCCGACTTCCTCGGCGCGTCCACGATCACCACCTTCTTGCCCAGAGCCTCCGAGTAGGCCCTCAGCCTCCTGACTTGGTCGTTGGAGAGCGCTAGCGTCGGGTAGACCGCCAGTGCCCTCAGACCGGCCTTAGCCGCGTAGACGAACCAGGCCTCGGTCTTCCCTGATCCCGTGCCCGACCTGAGGATGACGTTCTTTCCCTGCGATAGGGCGGCCATCGTCCTGAACTGGTGGTAGTAGAGCCTCTTCTCCGCGATCTCGAAACCGGCACCAGCGAGCTCCGGCAGCACGTCGGCGAACCTCACGTTGGCGCGCCTTGGCCTGGATGGCTCCGAGACCCGCTTGTAGTACTCCAGCCCCAGCTCCCTCAGGACCTGCTCGGTGTCGATCAACCGACCCTTCCCTCTTCAGCGGCTCGCCATGATCCTCTCCGCTCGCCTCAGGTCCTCACCGCTCGTGACCCTGAGCAGGAACGTGAGCTTCGGGTCGAGGGACCTCAGTGCCCTGTAGTTGACGTAGATAGCGTTCCTGATGCCCTTCATCACCGAGTCCATGTCGTCCCTTTTGCCGGCGGCGTTGTATGCGCTGACGAACTCGCCCGACCTGAAGGAGGAGAAGAGGTAGTTCCTGACGCCCTCCGAGTCGGTCAAGACGGCTGCGCTGAAGCGCCTGGTTAGATCGAGCATCATCGAGGTGAACTCCACCGTCAGAAGCGGCGCGTCGCACGGCAGCACCAGCACCCTCTCCGACCCCTCCTCCGACATCAGCTGGTAGAGGCTAGAGGCGATGCCCCTGCTGCCCGACAGCATGAGCCTCCCGAAGTGCTCCTCGACCAGCTCGCCGTAGGCCCGCGCCTCCTCCTCGTCCCTCACCGAGACCACTATGTCGTCGACCTCGTCGGGCACCGCCTCCAGGACGTAGTGCAGAAGCGGTCTCCCCTTCAGCTTCACCAGCCCCCTCCTTACCCCTCCTATCTCGCTGAACTCCGTGAGGATCAGCGTCGAGACCTGCAACCCGTTCAACGACCGACCAGCCGAATTATTAGTGAATCTCGTCCCGATCCCGCCCTACGCATTTATTGACGCGGTGCGTTGCCCTGAGGGGCCGTGGTCTAGTGGCATGACGCCGCCCTTACACGGCGGAGGTCGTGGGTTCGATTCCCACCGGCCCCACACAGGCGGCCCACTCGATGGAACGATCATGGAGGGCTCCGCTTTCTCCCCATGTGTATCGCGGGCAAATCGCTCCGTGCTGGTTGAGAGCCGCTCGATTTGTGTGCAAGCACTATTAATTTGGCCGACGAAGGAAGATCGCGGTGAAAGTCATGTCCTCGGGCGATCGACCGGTTGCGGCGGCGATGCTCGGCCTCATCGCAGGCGTTCTCATGCTCATCGGCGGGGTAGCGGGGTTGGTGATTTGGGCCGTCGCCATCCCCTACGGCATGTGGGGCATGATGGGTGGGATGATGGCCTGGTGGGGCCCCATGTTCCTCGGCATGTTCTTCGTGGTCGTGGCGCTCATCTCAGGCGTTGTGGTCCTGACTGCCTCGGTGATGCTCCAGAGCAGGCCGGCCCAGGCCCAGACGTGGGGTCTCCTCATGCTGGTCTTCTCCGTTATAGGACTGCTGGGAATGGGAG
>Ga0105163_1000298_pt1 | contig 30270 bp, 32 predicted proteins | sample JNZ110809AmetaG_FD_81531 | JGI IMG/M metagenome (GOLD analysis project Ga0105163, IMG submission 81531) | Hot spring microbial communities from Jinze hot spring, China to study Microbial Dark Matter (Phase II) - JNZ 110809A | ecosystem: Environmental > Aquatic > Thermal springs > Hot (42-90C) >... | reverse complement strand
TCCCCCGCCACCTCCCCCACCAGAAGCGTAAGCATTAAATAATCCACACAAATGCTGAAAAAGTTTATCTTAAGAGCGCGTTTTCATACTTTAGTGTGATTGGTCTATGGGTAGCGGAATAAATGTTACTATTTGGAATGAGTTTATCCATGAGAGGGAAAATCCGGAAGTAGCCAGAATATATCCGGATGGAATACACATGGCTATTGCTAGATATCTACTCAGCCAAGGCTTTAATGTTCGAACAGCAACTCTTGAGGAGCCGGAGCACGGTTTAACTGAAAATGTTCTAAGGAATACTGATGTGCTAATATGGTGGGGCCATGCAGCTCACGATAAGGTCGAAGATGCCATTGTTGACAGAGTATATAGGCGCGTGACAGAGGAGGGAATGGGCTTAATAGTGCTTCATTCAGGACATTTCTCAAAAATTTTTAGGCGCCTACTTGGGACCTCATGCAATCTTAAGTGGAGGGAGGCTGGTGAGAGAGAACGGATATGGGTTGTCGCTGGCTGGCATCCAATTGCTGAGGGTCTCGGAGATTACTTTGAGATTGAGAGTGAGGAGATGTATGGGGAGCCATTCGACATACCCCCGCCAGATGAACTAATATTTATAAGCTGGTTTAAGGGTGGGGAGGTTTTTAGAAGCGGATGTTGCTTCTATAGGGGGCTCGGCAAAATATTCTATTTTCGGCCGGGACATGAGACTTATCCAACCTATCATAATCCAAATGTCCTCAGGGTTATTGGCAACGCCGTCAAATGGTGTGCGCCAGTCAAAAGGCCTAAACCAATAATGGGCAATGTGAAGCCTCTTGAGCCACTATGAGGTGAAAATTGAGCGTAGAATATCTTCGTATTCATATATTTATAGGCCTCCTAACTCAAATATTATTTGGGTTTCAGGCTTGTCTATCTCACAAATCTTCAAGGATAGAAATAAGCTTTCGCCTTACTATATACCCAAGCGTCTCCCCCATAGAGAGCAACAGATAAACGCCTTACTCTCAATATATGGCCCAATGCTTAAGAATATTTGGAGCGTCTACCCACGCTTCACACAGATTATTGGACCAACCGGGACTGGAAAGACATGCACAACAATTAAATTTGGGGAGCTCATTGTTGAGAGGGCGCAAAAGGAAGGCATTGATTTGCGGCACATTTATATGAATTGTAAGGTTGATGGGGTTACACGATATGTTCTTTATGGTAATCTGGTGAGGAAGGTTACGCCGAAGATATCATTTAAAAGTCTAAGTCCGGAAGAAATGATTAGACAATTAATCGAGTATCTGAGATTTGAGGAAACTTTCTTAATAATAACATTCGATGAGATAGACTATCTTGTTCAAATGAATCCAAAAGAACATGTAATATACGATTTAACGCGTTTCCCAGAATTCCACCCAGGCGAGCCATTGCCAATAATTGGCGAGATATTCATTGCTAGATCGCTTAAGTGGCATGATCTTCTCGAATCTGGTGAGAGGTCAACGTTAGGCGCTGGCATAATAGAGTTCCCTAGGTATACGAGTAAGCAGATTAGGGATATACTTGAGGATAGGGTTGAGGAGGCTTTTCAGCCAAACGTCGTTTTAGATGATACCTTGGAATTAATAAGTGATATAACAGCCAACCCGCCGGTTAACGGAGATGTTAGAGTCGGCTTAGAGCTCCTGTATTACTCTGGAATTTTAGCGGAAAATGCTGGCTCAAATAAAGTTTTACCGGAACACGTCCGGAGAGTATATAGTGGGATAAACCCGACAATAACGGCTGAAGATATAATGAGCCTAAATAAGGATGGCAGAATCATACTCTTGGCACTCGTTAGGGGTCTAAAATCGAGCGGCTCAGCATACATAAGCCTAAAGGAGCTGAGAAAATTCTACAATATTGTTTGTGAGGAATACCATATTAAGCCATCTGAAGATTTTGAGAATAATGTACAGGATTTAATCTATCGTGGTATAATCGATATGAAATCGCTTATGGAGATTGGCATATCTGGAGCAGCTCTCGTGGATTTAGAAAAGTTCTTAGATAATCTTTTAAGGCAAATTGAAGATGTAGAGCGAAGAGTATGAGGAGCAGAGAAAGTAAAGAGAAAAGTCTATGGGAAGAGATTGAGATTGGGTTAGGTGGGGGAAGAAAGTTTAGGGTTTTAGCGTACTTAATTCTAAATCCAGATAAGGCTTTCACGAAATATTCTCTGGCCAAAGCTACCGGCCTTAGAACACCCTCAATAGAAAGGAGACTTAAGACTCTTATTGAGTTAGGTTGGGTCAAGGAGAACGAATTTAAACCTAAAACATACCAGATAAACAGCGATAACAGGGTCGTTAAGCTTCTAATGGAGTTTTTTCAGAAACTGCGTGAGTATGAGTATTCACGCTGAACACCCCCCTCCCCCCACCTAGTTTTTCACAGACTCCTTAAATACTGCGTAACATGAGGAATAGTTTGGTGTTAGAAGTGGTCAGAGCTGAAAGCGCTCTTACACGCAAGATTACCATTCATACATCGGGTAATGGTAGAGTTATAGCTGAGCGGTGCCAAAACCCATGGAATAGTGAATGCGAAAGTAATAATATAGCGGTATATATCGTGTATAGGGGTGAAAGAATACCACTCTGCTGGAGATGCTGGAGAGAAGTATCGAGAAAAAATGTTGCTTGGGAGGGATGCTGATGATGGATGATTTAGAAGCCCTTGATGGTGTTGGAGCGGCGATAGCCTCTAAGCTTAGGGCTGCGGGCTATACGACGATAGAGGCGATAGCAGTTACTCCACCCCTTGAGATAATGGAGAAGACAAATATTGGTTTTAATACGATATTGAAGATTCAAGAGGCAGCGCGTAGAATGCTCTCGGCGGACTTCAAAACAGCCCAAGAATACTATGATATCAGAAGAAATATGAAGCGATGCACAACTGGATGCAAGAGTCTCGATGATATACTTGGTGGCGGAATAGAGACTCAGGCAATAACGGAGCTAATAGGCGAATATGGCTCAGGTAAGACTCAGATATGCATGATGCTCTCGGTTACTGCGCAATTACCTTATGAGAGGGGTGGTTTGGAGGGTAAGGTTGCGTTTATAGATACCGAAGGAACATTTATGCCAGAACGCATATATCAGATAGCATCCGGGTTAGGGCTTAATCCCAGGGAAGCTGCAAGCAACATACTTGTTGCGAGAGCCTACAATAGCAGCCACCAATGCCTGCTTATAGATAGGCTGTTCACTCTATGCCCTGAAAACAACATAAAGCTTGTTGTTGTCGATAGCATGATAAGCCATTTCAGGGGCGAGTATATTGGGCGGGAGACGCTATCAGATAGACAGCAGAAGCTAAATCAATATCTGCACAAGCTGCTTAGGCTTGCCGAAGCCTACAATCTGGCAGTCGTCATAACAAATCAGATTCAAGCGAATCCAACACCATTCTCTGGTGAACCAATGCGACCAGCTGGTGGAAATATTATGGCACATGCATGTACACATAGAGTATTCTTAAGGAGGGGCACTAGGGGCATCAGAGTGGCTAAGATAATCGATAGTCCATACTTACCAGAGAGAGAAGCTTACTTTATGATAACGGAGAAAGGGATAGAGGACACTGAGGAGGAAAAATAGAGGAGCAAGACTAATCGACCCTGACAATATTATAGCCCGCAGCCCTTCTAAGCCTATTCATTATCGCTAATCCTAAACCCTCCTGTGGAACACCCTCAGCAATTATGATATCAACACCTTCCTCATCAAACTCCCTAAGCAGCCTAAATAGTCTTTTAGCGGCAGATGCGAGATTACTGCGGCTCCCAAGAGACTTGACGGTCCATAAACTGAAGTTATATTCTTGTAGACTCTCGTCGGTGGCTAATACGCCAACTCTTCGACCAGCCCTAAAATACTGTTCAGCCAGCTCTTTAACCTTCTCAACAATTGAGTCAAACTTACCCTCAACAACAATCATCTCAGCCTTAGGTGCATAATGCTTATGCTTCATTCCCGGAGAACGTGCATGCTCAACGTGAACCTCGCTTCTAGCTACAGCGGCCGGATGAATAATAATATTGCCCAAGACCGTCTTTAGCTCCTCATATGTTACTCCACCGGGCCTTAAGATTTGCGGTGGTTCATGTGTCATGTCCAAGACTGTTGATTCAACGCCTATGTTTGTTGGACCGGCATCGATTATGACATCTATTCGTCCATAAAGGTCTTGTATTACATGCTCGGCTAATGTTGGGCTAGGTCTGCCAGCCAAATTAGCGCTCGGGGCAGCAATAGGTCTCTCAGACATTTTTATCAGGGATAATGCGACGGTGTGCTTTGGCATTCTTATGGCTATTGTGTCAAGTCCGCCAGTAGTCACTCTTGGCACTATCTCCGAAGCCTTAAGAATTAGGGTTAATGGACCTGGCCAGAAGAGATTCATAAGCCTCTCTGCAGATTCCGGAACGTTTTCAGCGAGCTTATAAACATCATTTTTATCTGCAACATGCACTATTATCGGGTTATCTAGAGGTCTCATCTTAGCTAAATAAATATCTCTGACGGCCACGGGGTTTAGGGCATCAGCTCCTAAACCATAAACGGTCTCCGTGGGGAATGCAACTAACCCACCCCTGCGTATTACCTCAGCAGCTATGCTAATTTTATCAATTTCAGGCCTCTCGCTGTCAACCTTAAGTATAATGGTCCTTTTTACGGGGATGCTCTCCATACAATAGAAATAATAAGTGAAGATGGCTATTTTAAATAGATTGGTGATGATTTTTGGCTGAGATGAATTCAAGAAGAAACTCATTCCCATTTCTAAATAAATACTCAAGCATTAGTGATATTCTAGGCGACCATGAGCTTGCGTCATTAGGCGACGCATTCGTTAACCTCATTTATTCTCTAGCCCTATCTAAAGCTGCTGGTAGACCAGTTGGACGGAAACTTGATAGCCGCGTGCTATCATCAGCTCTAAGAAAAGCTGGTTTAAGGTCACTGCTACCCCATAGAATGGATAGGCATAAACTGGCAGATGCTGCCGAAGCCTTAATAGTCTATGGCTGGCTTTCCGGCGTAATATCGCTTGAGGAGGCACTTAATATGGTGTCTCGTGAAGGCGACCTGTCGGACAATATATGTAGTCTATTGAAATTAGTTTGGGAAAGGGTTGGGTTAGCTTTAAGGGGTTACTGATAAAAATGCTATTTATTTGTTGCTTTAAAGGCTTTTTCAAACTCTTCTCTTAGCTCTCTTCCTCTCTGAAGTATTTTATTAACTGCCTCTTTAAGCGCCTCCTCTGGTCTCTTATTCCCTTTAGTCCTCACTGTTATTATTGGTTTTGCCACTAAAGGATGCGATATATTATAGCTGGCAAACTCAACATCCTCATCCTCTAATAAAACATTTTCTAGAAGATTGCATAATGTATGCCCTTCGCCCTCAACCTCAATCACAATCTTATTTGCTTCCCTCTCCAATACTCTCAATCGCATATTTATCCCTCACGTTGGTTTAAAGATTTCCGGAGCCGTAGTCTGATGCAATCTTCCTCGTCTCAGTATTTCCACACACTCTGCAATATAACCCTTTGCCTCTTTTAGACTTCAAAGTCAAGGTTTCACCACATTTTGAACATAGAGCCAATATCACGCCTAAATTATCGCCTCTTGTCGTTAGATGAAATGTTCTATTAACTTCACTTATTACCTTAGCACGAACCAAGTCTCCAACCTTAAGCGCATCAGAAATATCCTTAACGTATTTTACATCGACATCGGAGACGTGCAAAACCCCGGTAAAGAAGCCTGATAGAAATCTTTTTCCAACCTTCACTATACGTATAAAGGCCATAGCACTTTGAGTACTGAAAACATGTCCAACAACCACACTTCCAACATGAGGAACGCATGGTCCTCGTGTCAGCGGATAAACGATAACCTTTCTATTAGATGAGTCTATTAAAATGTGCCCAACACTCTTTGAGTAGATAACACCGTTCTCAACATATGTTCCTGAATCCGGTATGAACTCCTCTATTACACCTATTTTCTCTCCGGGAACAACGAATTGACCGCTTCTCTTTATCTCAGCCATGACCCAAACATTCCATGTTAAACTAAATCGACTAACATTCTACTGATAAAACAATAATATTAGTTTTGCTCTTAATTAGCCTCTTTGGTTTTGGAGCGCAGTATCCGATACAAGTCGGCTTCAACAATATATCGTCTTTTCTTATGAAAATTATATGTTCGGCCTATAACTATCTCCATCTCGTAAATGCGGTCTACTATTCCACCCATTTGCTGTATGCGCTCTCTTAGAAACTCCCTTACAGATTGGCTGCGCTTATGCAGCGAATATACAACATCGGATATCTCCAGAGCTTTCCTCAAAAACTTTACATCCGCACCTCTATGCCAGCTCCCAAAAGGAGGGTTCATTAGCGTTGTGTCGAAATGCCCACGGATGCATTCGACATCTCCAACTATAAAATCAACCTTAGCGTTTAGTTTATTCGCATTGTTTATGGCGGCCGCAATCGCCTCTCTATCTATATCTACGCCAACGACTAACTCAGCTCCAAGGAGTGATGCAGCAATCGCCAGTATACCGGAGCCACAACCTAAGTCAATAACTCTCTTACCGCGTATGTCATCATAAACCCATGCTGCAATATAAGCCATGCTGGCGGCGCTTTCAGCATCAAGTGTATAACACTCCCATCTAAGCTTTGGTCGTGGAATTGAAGAGAGCTGTGAAAGCAGAAGAGCGAGATGCTTTCTCCTTAACATATCGGCCAAGGCTTTCAATCCACCCAAAATGCTTGAGTTTCTAAGACCATTTATAGCAAGCCTAACTCTAAATAGTCTTCCCAGCTAATCTTTCCAAGCGCAACGCGCATCTCTCTGGGAGTTAAAACCGGCTTAGAAAACTTTTTGGGCTCATAAAATGATATTCTGGGGCAGGCTGTATTCACATAGGCTTCTATACTTGGGAATTCCATAAGCGCATCTGGTGTAATCTCCCTCAGAGCTAGTAAAATCGCTTCTCTTCCAGCTTCTTCCAGCTCGCCTTTAATTCTTAGAGCGGACTCGATATTCATTTGACCACTCTTAAGCCCAACTATAACGCCCCATCTTCTAGCCCTAGAAGCCTCAGATATATCTGCCCATCTTACGGCAATCACACGCTTAGCGTAATCATCAATTCTTCGGGCTTTGCTCTCGAATGGGTCGGCCGCTATTGTTGGCTTCATGGTTGCTAAGAAGACTCCCACCGCATGGAAGATTCCACCGCCAATAAAGAGAAAGGCGTCAACAGCATTTGAGATAATCTTAGCGTTTCTATAGTCGCAGCCTAAAACCTGCCCCGGATACTTTAAGCCGGGCTCGTGTCCAACATAAACCTTTTTGCCAGCCTTCCTAAGAATATCTTCAGCCTCACTTAGCTTATGGACATGCTGAACAGTTGTCGTCAAGCCTATATTATCCAATGACTCAAGATATTTCATCGCATCTTTAACGGCATTCTCGATGCTGACATTTGCCTTAGCCTCAAAATATAATATCGGGATATCAGAAGATTTTACTGCCAACTCAGAATGCCCATAATGTATTATTAAGTCAGCAGATAATGACTTAGCCTCATTAATAGCTAGATCACATGCGCCATAGCATGGGTCGGCCGAAATAACCACTGTTGCGCCAGTCTCCTCGATAATAGATGCTATTTTTGGGGCCTTGGACTTAAGTCCCTCAGGTAATTGAACTAGAATCCTTCGAGCACCCCGTCTTCTAATCTCCTCTCTCATTCTATCAAATTCTAAATCAAATATTGCGGTCAATTTAATCAAAGAAGAAATAGGTGAAATCAGAAATATTAATCATTCTTTCTTCTAAAGAAAAATAAAAGTTGGATGAGGAGATTATCTGCGATACTGTCTTGGCACCATTATTCTTTATCGTCAAGTGGTATGTCTAAGTCTGGGTCTTCGCGCATTCCTCTGCCAGTTGCCTTCTCAACCATTATGCGCTGCTCGATTGATGCGACGAGCTTTCTTGTCTGCACAACAACGTCTGGATTAACAGATATGCTGTCTATACCGCTCCTAACAAGAAACTCTGTGAACTCTGGATAGACGCTTGGGGCCTGCCCACATATGCTCACTGTTTTTCCATCGCGGTGAGCAAGCTTAATGAGAAGCCTGATTGCACGCTTAACAGCCAAATCTCTCTCATCAAATAGATGTGCAACAGTCTCATTATCCCTGTCACAACCAAGTATAGTCATTGTTAGGTCATTGCTGCCAATGCTGTAACCATCAATATACTTATTGAATTTGTCAGCCAGTAGGCAGTTGCTCGGTATCTCAGCCATAAGCCAAACCTTGAAGTCCGGCCCCCTCCGCAGCCCCTCCTCCTCCATTATTTTAATAATCTTCTCAAGCTCATCTACGCGCCTACAGAACGGTATCATAACCCAGAGATTCTTGAGCCCATACTCTTCCCTAACCTTCTTGACGGCTCTGACCTCAAGCCTGAAAGCCTCGATATACTTCGGATCATAGTATCTTGATGCACCTCTCCAGCCCAATAGTGCTGATGGTTCCACTGGTTCATACTTCTCTCCGCCCTTAAGCTCCCTATATTCTGAAGACTTAAAGTCGCTGAAGCGCATCACAACTGGTCTAGGATAGAATGCTGCGCATATTCTGCGGAATGCCTCAGCGAGCTTATTAACGAACTCCTCAGCTCTGCCAGTTTCAATCATGTAGAGTGGGTGCTCACCAATCTCACTTGACCAAACAAACTCCTGCCTAAGTAAGCCGACTCCATCGGCTGGTAGGGCTGCAACCTTTTCAGCGAGCTCAGGCTCCCCAAGGTTCACGTAAACCTTCGTTCCAGTAATTATATATGGCTCAGCAACGGTGACTGCTGTTGGTGCAGCCTCAACCTTTTCAGGCTTTTCAGCATATTCCTCAAGTATGCCCTCATATACGACTCCGAGTTTGGCGTCAACTGTTACCATCATACCGTCCTTAAGAACTTCGGTTGCTGGCGTCCCTCTAGAGGCTGTTCCAACAATGCATGGTATGCCCAGCTCCCTAGAGACTATTGCAGCGTGGCATGTCATTCCACCGGAGTTAGTTATGATTGCTGCTGCCTTACGCATTGCTGGAACCCAATCTGGCGCCGTCATCTCCGTGACTAATATCTCGCCCTTCTGGAACTCATTGATCCTATCAACTGTTGGTATAATGTGAACTCTGCCAACGGCTATCCCCGGAGAGGCTGGGAGACCCTGCACTAGGACCTTTCGCTCCTTTGTTACCGCTGGCTTCTCCTCAACGACCTCAGCCTTCTTTAGAGCCCAAACGGTCTCCGGCCTTGCCTGCAATATAAACAGCTTATTTGTTCTCTCATCTAGAGCCCACTCAATATCCATTGGCTTACCATAGTGCTTCTCGATCTCAATAGCATACTTGGCAAGCTCCTTAATCTGCTCATCTGTAAGAACCTGTTTATCTTGTAGCTCTGGTGGAACGGGAACCTCTTTTGTTCCACCAGTCGGAAGCCTCAGTAGTTGAACCGTCTTCTTGGAAATGTTTTTCTTGACGATTTCTAAGTCGGATTTTCTAACGTAATATTCGTCAGGCGTTATTTTTCCCTGAACCACATACTCGCCCAGCCCGTAGCCAGCCTCTATTAGAACAACGCTTCTGTCTCCCGTGGCCACATCGAGCGTGAATATGACGCCGCTGGCTTTGCTGTAAACCATTAATTGAACAACTGCGCTTAATGCAACGGCCATGTGATCAAAGCCTTTCTGGATCCTATAGAATATGGCTCTGTCAGTGAATAGGCTCGCATAACAATGCTTTATTTTTTCAACAACCTCATTTGCCCCGTGAACATTTAGATATGTCTCCTGCTGGCCAGCGAAGCTCGCGTCCGGTAGGTCTTCGGCTGTGGCTGAACTGCGAACCGCTACAAATGGGTCTTTCTCACCAACTATTTCCGCTAGTCTTTCATAGGCTTTTACAATCTCCTCCTCTAAGTCCTTTGGCATCTCAGCTGAGGCTATTAAGCTTCTTATTCTCGCGCCAACGCGCTGTAGTGTCTGCGTGTCATTTGGGTCCTTAAGCTCCTTAAGTATCTCAGCTATTTTCTCATCGAGCCTATTCGCCTTTACATAATATCTGTAGGCTTCGGCCGTCGTCGCAAAACCATAGGGCACTGGAACACCGGTTCTTCTTGTCATCTCACCTAGGCTTGCGCTCTTGCCGCCGACTAGTGGAACATCCTCTATCCCTATCTCATCAAACCACAGTACGCGCTTTCCTTTTTTCTCAGACATTTCACTCACCTCCACCATTTTAGGTTAAGATTGAATTGTTTGAGCTGATAACCTTTCAACCACTATCCTACATGGGGTTGGCAACTTGGCTTCAGCCCTTCTGAGGGCTTCTTTAGCGATTTCTAAGCCACTCTCATCAACTTGAACAACAATTATCTCTTGATTAGGCTCAACACGGGCGGCTCTACCAATTGGCTTGCCAAAAGCCCTACGCATTCCCTCCTGGAGCCTATCAGCATGAGCCCCAAAAATCATCTTATTCTCCCTTAAAATAACATGTGGAAGAACCAGAACACGCATGAAGAATCTATCGCCGAGCTTCTCCTGCAAATATCTGTTTGCCGCTATGCGGGCAGCCTCAAGGGCGTTGTGCCTAATCTGAACCCTCTTATCGGATATAAGTGAAACCTGGTAAGTATAATTTTCTGAGGGCTTTCCAAAAGTGAATTTAGCTATCTTCGATTGGGGAGGACCATGAATATACTCATGCCTAGTATAGGGCATGCCCTTAACTTCGCGATAGTTCCGCGCTTTCATATCTGATTTTCCCTCTTAGCATAAGAAAAATGAGAAGTATTTAAACCTTAACTATTTGTCCATGAAACAAATGCTTGTTAATGAGCTGCAATCGCTCACACGAATTGAGAAAAAGCATTGCACTTTAATCTTTAGAGTTTTATCTGTTTGTTCCTGAACCATATCTTTGCCAATTCATCATAGTTTTTGAGCGTGCTTCTTAGGATTGGAATGTACATTTTTATTTCTTCGTCCGTCATGTATTGGAATTGGTATTCGCCCACATAGGGTGATTCCTCGCCTATTCTGGTTATGAATTCTATATGCATGAATGGGTCTCCGCGCTTAATGGTTATTGGTGTTCTATCATTGCTTAAGTTAACTACTTCTAAGGCTAATCTTCCTACGAAGCCGCTGTGAACCTTAGCGGCATTAAGAAAGGATAACCCCATTCTACCATACTTGCTCTTTGCTGTTAAATGTGCGACTATGTTTGGCGGCGTAAAAACTATCTCATTCGAGATTAAGTTTTTATGCTCAAGATATTGGAGGACGGTCTCCTCCTTGACTGTTAGGACATATCCATCCCCATCGAGAAGATTTAGGTCGAATGGATAGATGCACTTATACTTCTCTATCAGCTCAAGTAGCCTATCCTTGCCAAGTATGCACATCCCAAACCCCGCCAAAAATAAATTGCGGAGAAACTTAAAATATTACCCCTCACGCAAATGTATATCCAAAAAATATGACTTAAACCCCAATCTACATCAAAGTTTAAATTTATCGAATTAAAAAAATAAAATGGGCCGGCTGGGAGAATCAATAAAGGGGCCCGTGAAATTAAGGGCCAAACGCCCAATTCGGGAAGCGTAGCCTGGATAGCGCGTCGGCCCTCTAAAGCCAAAAAGCAGGAGACTCTGAGGAGAGCCGGAGATCCTGGGTTCGAATCCCAGCGGGCCCGCCACTTTTGAGTCGAATTTCCTTAAATAGTTTCTTTAGAGGCGGCTGAAACAACATAAATTTTTATGGTCTTTATCTCGAGGGGCTTCATTTCCATTCTTACATTATTGCCGCTTTCGATGTTCAGTTCATTATAGGTTTCAGTCTCTATGATATTTGTTTCAACCGCTTTAAATATAGGCATCGTAAACTCCATTGTCACTTGCTTAGTCTCTCTATGTGGATTGAAGAGCCGTATTACGTATCCCTGCTCATCTTCAGACTTCTTAAACGCTCCGAACACTATAGTTTCGGGCTTAATGCTGAGTATGCTAGTTTCTTGCTCGGTCGACTCAACGTCTTCAACCACTTTTAACCCAAATAGTTTCTCCTGAACAACTTTGGTCACGTCGGCTTCACTATAGTCCCCTATGTAAGGATATATATAATATGTGGTCTCTAATTCGCCTAAATCGCTCCACGGGTTCGGATAAAGGGGGGACCTGATTAGGCTTAGCGCTATCCTATTCTCCACAGCAGAGTAGCCGTGTCTTGAGGGGGATATTATCGCCAGCCCAGCCCTATCATCGTATAGCTCAGCCCATCTAACAGCAGGAACCTCAAATTTCGCTCTCTCCCACGATGTCTCTCTAAGTGAAGATCTCTCAATAACCCCATATGGGATATCATATACGGCTCTCCTAGACCTTAAAGATGTTTCAAACCATGCCTTCACCAATAAGCTCTTCTCTCTCCATACGATTCTACTTTTAACCTCTACAACTGGCGAATCCTTGTAAAGATAGATGCTCTGCCTGATGATTGACGAACCGATGCTCTTAGCTAAATCAACGCGTGCAACTAGGGGGCCACTCGCAACAACCATCGGTTTCCCAATAATCTTCAGATCTTCTCCATGTATAAGGAAATCGTCTGTCACTTCCCATGCATCCCATCTACCCGGTCTATCAGGATGAGCCACAAGCCTATTTGAAGGTCCGGATAGAATCTCTAAATCTTCTCTTTTTAGCTTCAACGATGATATATTACCGTTCCAGTCTATCTTCAGAGATAGATGCTCATTTTCCATTATGATTCCATCCTTTTGTTCACAGACCCTCACTCCACCTGAGCTTCCGCATACATAGTGTTGCGTATACCTGTAGAATCTGTATCCTGTTGACGGGGCCTCTACGTAAAGGTAATAGCCATCCGCATCTTCTTGGCACTCAGCTCCCTCAAGTATCCCCAAACCCCTATTTACTTTAATAATGTCCCTCCTCCTCCATGGAAGCACATTAAATATGGCGACTCCTCTACTTATAGGCCGCGATCTAGCCACAATACTCTTAGCGATCTCCGCGAAGGCTTTACTTGAACTCTCCAAGACTTTTTGGAGGTCTTTTAGGGCGTCATCATAAACTTCTTTGATGGATGAGCCTGGTATCACATCATGGAACTGATTAAATAGTATAAGCTTCCATAGCTCATCAATCTCCCCTTTATTATAATATGAGACCTTGAGGATATCGGCTATAGAGGCGATAGACTCGTATTCTCTTACAGCGATCTCAGCCCTAGCCATATTCTCCTTTATGGGTAAATTCGTTGTATAGGTGCCTCTATGTATCTCGACATAGAGCTCATCGCACCATATAGGTAGATCTTTCAGATGTCTCCTTAAAGCCTCCATATACTCATTTTCATTAAAATGTACAACTTTCGGGATTCTTGGCATACTGTTTATCAAATCCGCGTACTCCAGCATTTCTCTGGTTGGCCCGCCGCCTCCATTTCCATAACCATAACTATAAATGAGGAACGGTGCCACATCTTTATTCGCATATATGCTCCAATACCTGTCGATTGAGGCTGGTGTTAAGGTCTCGTTATATGAGGTCACAAGTATCTGCACAGGTATTTCAGTGCCATCCACACCCCTCCATATAAATGAATGCAGCGGGAACTTGTTTGTATCATTCCACACAACCTTATGTGTTACAAATACTTCTATACCGCTCTTTCTCATAATCTGTGGCAGTGAGCCAGCGAAACCAAAGCTATCCGGTATCCAGCCAATTCTAGGCATCCTCCCGAATCTTGACAGAAAATATCTCTGCCCGTAGAGAAACTGCCTAGCTAAAGACTCACCGTCTACCAATTGAACATCGCTCTCAACCCACATGCCGCCAACAATAACCCATCTACCCTCCGTGATAAGCCTTCTAATCTCCTCGAAGAGTTTCGGGTCTAGTCTCTCAATCCATTCATAATACTGGGCGGAACTCTGCACAAATGTGAAGTTGGGGTACTCCTTGGCTAACCTAACAATTGTTGAAAATGTTCTTAGGGTCTTCTCAATGGTTTCACTTTTTGGCCAGAGCCAGGCGGCATCTATATGGCTGTGTCCAGCTATAAATAAGAGACCATTCTTACTATGCTTCTCACTAATTTTCTTAAGTCCCTCAAGCAGTTTACCTTCAATCTTTCTAGAGATGAATATGGCGTCGCCTATGGATGTGTAGTTTGCATCAGGCTCCTTCAAATATCCCTTCAGAATCCCCAAACCATAAACCCCTGAAAGGTATAAATAGTCTCCATACGGATTCCTCAAGTCCGCTCTGTTGAAGTATTGGGCTAGGGGCCTCTCATACAGTAGGGATATTAATAATGTAATTTGCCAAACCGCTGGCACCACCCTTACATCAGACATAATATCGTAGAGTAAAGCCTCCATATCCCCTCTCATGGGATCATCTTTTGATAGACGTTCCACATAGCTTAATAATGCTAGGAGCCGAAGCCCCAGTTTAATAATGTTCCATTCAGCCTCAACAAGATAGGCGTTTTCAAAGCTCATATACCATTTGTGGAAGCCGAACATTGTCCTAGGTGATATTCTAAGTTCGATTTCATATTCACCGGGTTCTATAGGTACATATGTATGTGCCTCATCTATACCTCCATACGATTCCTCATCAACCTTCAGGAGCGCATTGCCCTGGAGAACTATCTTTAAAAACCATGTTGATGAGCGTTGAGTCTTACCTGGTACCGCGATTCTTGTTCTAAATGTGAATAATTTGTTGGGGGTGGTCTCAATGACCACGGGCAGCTTAATATCCCCACCATCACCAGAGGACCATTTCAGAAGGGGAATCATTCTTATTATAGATGATGCCATTATGTCGAAGACTCTTCTCTCTATATCCCACAGATGCACGTAACACCACCTTATAAGTGAGGATTTTAAGTCCTTAAATATAAAAGATTTAGTGGGGGTGTCATACACCGGAACTTTAATGTCTAGACAAAAGTCTCTTTTAATGGCATCTAGAAAATTCCCCAAGAAACCTAAGAATCAAGTTATTATAGATAGAGTTGCTCAAAAATCTTCAAGCCTTGACTATGGATATTATGCTTACCAAAATTTTGTTCCGCTTTTGTGTGGAAGGAGATGTTGATGTGTGGGTTTTGGAAGGGTTTTTATGATTTGATATCTCCCTATCTTCTGAGATAGCCTCTCCCTCTAGGCTCTTTATCCTACTTTGTCTTAATGCGTCGTCGTTTATTCCGCTTTATATAAAGATTTATGTTCTTGTGCGCTATCGTTTTAGATGGTGATTTCGGAATGATTGGTGAAGCGAAGTGGGACATTGAGATTGGGAGGGACTTCATTTACTTCGAGTATGGAAAGAAGCACTTTGTTCTGAGGGATATTGGAAGTGGCAAATATCAGATTATGCAGCTTGAGAGCACCGAAGAGATTAAGGCAAGCGAATTATTTGAGAAGCTTAAGCATTATTTGCAGATGATACGCGGATAGCGCTCTTCTTATCCCTTTCTATTTCTGCTCTAAATCCCCCTTTTAAGCGCCATATTTAAGTCCATGCAACAATAATATAATTGTTAGGTGCTGTTGGCTTGCAATGTGATGTCTGTGGGCGCGAGATAACTGGGAAGCCGCATAGGGTTATTATTGAAGGTGCTAAGATGGTTACATGTGAAGAATGCTCAAAGCTGGGCTCAGAATATTGGGAGCCAAAGCCTGTAATGAGACCGCTTGAGACCTCAACCAGGAAGCTAACTAAGTTGTCATCTTCGGTTAAGGTTGTATCTACCCCAGTTAAGAGGGCTTCCAGCAGCACGATAGATGTCTCTGGTAAGCTGGAGGTTGTTGAGGGCTTTGGGCTTATTGTTAAGCGGGCTAGAGAGAGAATGGGCTTAACACCCGAGGATTTGGGCAAGAAGATTGGTGAGAAGGAGTCAGTTATAAAGAAGGTTGAGAGCGAGAGGATTGTTCCGGATATTAGGTTAGCGTCTAAGCTTGAGCATGCCCTAAAAATAAAGATTTTAAGAGAATCAACTATGTTGGAAGATGAAAAGTTTTCCTTAGGCGCCAAATTTAATAGGGAGATAACCTTGGGCGAGATTGTTCAATTGAAGGATTCAAAGAGGGGGAAACGCGGAAACGAGGGCGATAATAGTTTATCGTAGAGGCCCATTTGAAAAACCCAACATGGATGAATTGAGGGGTTTAGCTGAGGCAGCTGGATACGAGATTGTGGGCGTAGTAGAGCAAGCTAGGCATCCTCATCCAAAATATCATATTGGTCCGGGAAAGGCTAAGGAGCTAGCCCGAATGGTTAAGGAGCTTGGAGCTGAAAGAGTAATCTTTGGCAATGAGCTTAAGATAGTCCAAGTTTATAATCTTGCGAAGTTAACGGGCGTCGAGGTCATAGATAGGCTACAGCTTATCCTTGAGATTTTCGTTAGGAGAGCCTCGACTAGGGAGGCTAAGCTCCAGATTGAGCTGGCTAGGCTACACTATGAGCTGGCTAATGCTAAGGAGAAAGTTAGGCTTGCAAAAATGGGTGAACAGCCTGGCTTTCATGGTCTAGGAAAATACGAAGCCGATGTTTATTATGAAACTGTTAGGAGGCGAGTACATAAGATAAGGGAGAAGCTGGAGGATATTAGGAGGACTAGGGAGGTTCATCGTATTCGCAGGGCTGAGATGGGCTTGCCAACAATATCCCTTGCTGGATACACTAATTCTGGCAAGAGCACGCTCTTTAATGCTCTAACTAAGGAGAATGTTCCAGTCGACTCAGGGGTCTTCACGACGCTTTCGACGGTGACTAGGGCTATTGAGGTTTTGGGCGAAAAGATGCTCATAACTGACACTGTTGGCTTTATAGATAATCTTCCCATAACGTTAATAGAGGCGTTTCGCTCAACACTTGAGGAGACGATATTCTCAGACTTAATACTATTGGTTGTCGATGTAAGCGAGACCATGGATGAAATCTTAAGGAAACTCTCAGCCTCTCTTAAGACGATTTGGGATATAGGCGTGTCCGGGATACCAATTTTAGTCGCGTTAAATAAAATTGACTTAATCTCAACTGAGGAGCTTAACGACAAGCTCGGTCTCCTGAGCAGAATTTATGGAAACCTAAAGTTCATTCCAGTATCGGCATTGCATGGAATAAATTTGGAGGCGCTTAAGGCTGAGATAGCGAGCATATTAAGGAGATATATAGAGGCATCTTTCACGGTGCCGATATCTCAAGAGACATTTTCGTTCCTCTCCTGGGTTTATAGTGTTGCTAACGTACGTAAAGTCGAATATGATGGTGGTTTATTAAACGTCTTATTCAGCGCTCCACCAGACATTGTGGATAAGATTAGAGGCCGTGTTGAGAGTATGGGTGGAAGGGTTGAACAGATTGGAAAGATGGAGAGTATATGTTCTTAGGCTTGAGCATAGGCCAGACAGGGATAAACGTGTTACAACGCATGTTTTTCTCGTGGCCAGAGCATTTGGCGCGCATGGAGCATACTATAGTGGGAAAAGAGACGAGAATGTTGAACTCAGTATAAGGAAGGTTGTTGAATCATGGGGAGGAACGTTCACTGTTGAGTTTGTTGATGATTGGGCTGATAAGATTAGGGAGTGGAAAAGAGCTGGCGGTGAAGTTATACACTTAACCATGTATGGGCTTCCGATAAGCGACATTATAGGCGAGATAAGAGCCTCCAGCAGAGATAAATTGATTGTTGTGGGAGGCGCGAAGGTTCCAAGATTGGTTTACGAGCTCGCCGACTGGAATGTTTCTATAACATCGCAGCCCCATTCTGAAGTTGGGGCCTTAAGTGTCTTCCTACATGAATTATATATGGGACGTGAGTTGAAGAGGGAGTTTGAGAACGCGAAGATTAAGATTATTCCGCAGGCTAGAGGGAAAAAAGTTATTAAGCTGTCTTGAGAGGCATTCGCTCTTTACATGTGTTAAATCGATTAATTTAAGTTTGATGATGACATAATTAGGATATTGTTGAGTGAAATGGGCTATGTCGTCGGTTAACCGTGATGTGCTGATTAAGGTCGCCAAGATTATAGGCGGTGAGGAAGCCGTCAAAGTAATTGATGCTCTCAGCCAAGCGGATGAGATGACCGAGGAGGATATAGTTGCGAAGACCAGCGTTAAACTTAATGATGTTCGAAGGGTTCTGTATAGACTGTATGAGCATTCTTTAGTCGGCTTAAGAAGGACAAGGGATAAGGATACTGGATGGTTCATATTTTATTGGAGGGTTCAAACAGACCAGATTGAAGGTTTTTTAATAGGTCAGAAGAAAAAGGTGCTTGAGAAGCTTGAGACGAGACTGGAGTATGAGAAGAACCACGACTTCTACTATTGCTATACTCCGGGATGTAGACGTGTGACATTTGAGGAGGCAACAGAATATATATTCAGATGCCCAGTATGTAATAAGCCACTAACACACTATGACAATAGTAAGATAATTGAGGCTCTTTCAAGAAAAATTGAGCGGATAAAAAGTGAGCTAAATGAGTGAACCGCTCCCATCAGCTGAAGAAGCCTTAAAAATCTTGAGAGATGTTGGATGCTCGAGTGATGTTATAAAGCATTGTGAGGCAGTTGCTAAACTAGCTTTTCAAATAGCTGATAGATGCTCTAAAAATGGCGTTAAGGTCGATGCAAACCTGGTTTATATAGGTGCTCTCCTACATGACATAGGAAGGTCTAGGACGCATAAGGTTCACCACGCCATTGTTGGGGCTGAGATAGCTAGGTCACTTGGCTTACCAGAGCCTATAGTGGCGATTATAGAGCGGCATGTTGGGGGAGGAATAACCCCTGATGAGGCTGCTAAGCTAGGTTGGCCAAATGGAAATTATGTTCCACAGACAATTGAGGAGAAAATAGTCTCCTATGCAGATAAGCTCGTTGAGGGCTCAAAGATAATCTCAATAGAGGAGACAATAGAGAGGTTTAAACGGGAACTCGGCCTAGACCATCCGGCCGTAGAGAGGATTAAGAGACTTCATGAGGAAATATCTTCACTATGCGGGCTTAATTGTTCTTTCATGCAACAAAAATAAATTTATTAGTGATAGTTTAATCTCTCTTTAGGAGAGATGCGCCTAATGAGCGGGTTTGAGATAAGGTCCAAGCTGCTAGTTAAGGATGTTATGACGAGCCCAGTAATAACGGTTCATGAGGATTCAACTGCGGATGAAGCCGCTAAGCTCATGAGGGACAATAATATTGGCTGCGTTATAGTCAGTTCTAAGGACGATAAGCCTATAGGCATAATTACCGAGAGAGACCTTGTCATAAGGGTTGTGGCCGAGAACATCCAACCGAGTAAGGTCACGGCCAAGGAGATAATGAGTGCACCGCTGAAAACTATAGAGGCTGATAAGACGATAAGTGAGGCTGCTAGGGAGATGAATAGATTCAATATACGGAGGCTAGCCGTTATGTATAAGGGTCATCTTGTTGGCATAATATCTAGCAAAGATATACTCTCAGTGACTCCGGAACTGATAGAGATAATTCAGGAGAGGGCTAAGATAAGTAGTGGTGAGGAGGTTGAGGAGAATCCACCACTGGCTGGCTACTGCGATAACTGCGGAGAGTGGTCCGATAATCTAAGAGAGGCTGATGGAAGCTACTTATGCGAAGACTGTTATATGGAGAGGACTACCGAATACTAGCGAAAATAAAGCAATCCCCACCTTAAGCAGGTTCTTTTGGATGGAATAAGGTTGTCAGCTGATTTAGTAATTAAAAATGCGAAATTATATGCCTTTGGCAGAATAATTGAGGCTGGGCTGGCTGTTGAAAACGGTAGGATAGTTAGGGTCGCTAAAGAATCAAATCTCCCAAGAGCATCTGAAAAGATAGATGTGAATGGGCTATTAGTTCTTCCCGGGATAATAGATGCGCATGTACACTTAAGAGACCAAGAGTTATCCTATAAAGAGGACTTTTATAGCGGGACGTGTGCCGCTGCAAATGGTGGCATAACGCTTGTGATGGACATGCCGAATAATAAGCCAGTGACGATGAGCGTGTCAGCTCTGAGGGAGCGTATGAGCATAGCCTCAAGAAAAATAGTTGTTAACGTCGCGTTATACTCAGCCTTCCCGGAGAGGATTAATGAGATAAAAAATATCGTTAGTGAGGGGGCGAAGGCATTTAAGGTGTTCCTATCTCATAGGGTTGGGGGTATAGACCCAAACGATAATTGGGCAATGAGAGAAGCATTTAGGGAGGCGGCTAGACTGAAGGTTCCGGTTGCAATTCATGCTGAAGATGGAGTACTCCTAAACGAGACTATAAGGAGGCTGAGGGATGCCGGAAAGGATGACTTCGACGCGTATATTGAAGCGCACTCCATCGAGGCTGAGGTTAGGGGGATAAGGAGGGCTATAGGGCTTACGAGGGATTCGGGAGCTCAGACGCATATATGCCATGTGAGCACCAGTGAGGGACTGAAAACTATACTTGATGCCAGAAGGGAGGGGGTGCCCATTACATGTGAGGTAACACCGCACCATATTCTCCTGTCAGAGGAGCATATGAAAAAGATGGGGGCCATCTCCTTAACAAATCCTCCGCTTAGACCACCATCAGATATAACATACCTGCAGTCAGCGCTCCAGAAAGGCCTAATTGATGTTGTTGCATCTGACCATGCTCCACACTCGATGGAAGAGAAGGAGGGGCCCTCAGTATGGGATATTTCAGCTGGCATAGTTGGGCTTGAAACAACGCTCCCGCTAATGCTAACAATGGTTAATATGGGTTTCATAACGCTCCCAGCATTAGTTAAGGTTATGGTTGAGAATCCGGCAAGAATATTTGGGTTCAAGAATAGAGGTTCAATAGATGAGGGAAATCACGCCGACCTAGTAGTAATCGACCTAAAGAGGGAGTGGACCATAGACCCGTCAAAATTCTATTCTAAGGCGAAGTTCTCGCCATTCGAGGGCTGGCGTGTGAGGGGAAAACCGGTAAAAACAATCGTTGGCGGAAACATGGTTATGGATGAGGGTGAGATAGTCGCAAAGCCGGGGAGTGGGAGAATAATTAGGTAGCCTAAGAGGGGATGCTTGATGGATATGGAGTTCGCTGTTGATGGAATGCTGGGCAAGCTGGCTAGGTGGCTGAGGATGCTAGGATACGACACAAAATACTTCAATAATATGGACGATGATGAGATATTAAAGGTGGCTTCAGAAGAAAAGAGAATACTGCTGACGAGGGATTATCAATTCTTTAGAAAGGCCAGCACCCATGGTGTCAGAGCCATATTCATTGAGGGGAGGACTCACGCTGAAAGGCTAGCTGAGCTCTCAAGACAGCTTAACATTAGATTGGAGATAGATATTAACATGTCACGATGCCCAAAATGTAACACAAGAATAAGGCAGGCCAACAAAGAGGAGGTTAAGGATAGAGTTCCAAAATCAACATATAACCTCTACGATGAGTTTTGGGTCTGTCCAAGATGCAACCAAGTATACTGGAAGGGAAGCCACTGGAAGAAAATAAACAACACACTAAATCATGCTAGGCAGATTAATTCTGGAAAATAAAATTCGCTCATGTTATCTCAACAGTGCTCCCATCAATAATTTTCATCTCGCCAAGCCTCCGGCTTCTCAAAGCCTTATTTAAGTTGATTATGGTATCAAGAGCGTTAGGTGAGGAAAGGAGTGGGCATATAATTACGTCATCGCACTGCTTTATCCCAAATATTATATCCGAGATTAGAGAGTAGCGTATCCTTGAGCCTGCACTGTAGCGCTCCCTAATCGCCCTATAGATTTTCTCTATATGGGGGCAATCCCTGTAGAACCGCTCTAATGGGCAAATGTAATGCTTAAAATTCCGGACTATTTCGCTATTTGAGAGCCTCCTCCTTAAAGTCTTAAGTGTCAATCTCCTACGCAATTTCCCCTCATCAACCCTATGCTCAGCATATTTAGAGAGAAGCCTAGATATAGCCGAGGAGCCAGCATCAAAGAGAATCTCCTCCCTAAAAATCTGATTACTCCCCGGACCATACTCACCTATCCACAGACCATAACGCTCACCCTCAAATATCGGCCGAATCATAAAGCCCCAGGACCTCTGAGGTGTTCTTTCAAGAAGCCACTCAGCATCATCAATTAAGCTTCCATATCCCATAAAATCCTGAAAGAATAATGTGCCATAATCCCTATCAAACATAACTATGGCCATTCCAAGCCTAATATTCCTCAGATTCTCCTGAATCAACCCAAACCCCAAAATTGAATATAAAAGCATCATATTAAGTTTTGCGCAGACGCGATAAAACGAAAATTTTTAGTAAAATTTATATTTTGTTTTAGCCCTTTAGTGTGCATCAAATATGTGGAGGATTACTCGTTTGTTAGTAATAGATGCAGATTTAGTGGCTTTGTTAAGAATTCATGGAACAATCCTGGAGGATTAGGGGGAGATATATTGGCTTTAATGGCTGGTGAGTATAGTGCCTCCACAGTTGAGGAGGAAAGACCGAAAATCCTCATAGGTCCACCTAAACTTACGCGCTTTGAGAAAGCAAGAATATGTGGTGCAAGAGCCCTGCAAATAGCTATGGGAGCACCAGTGCTAATAGAGATTACGGAAAAAATGAGGAGCCCAATAGATATAGCGCTGGAGGAGCTGAGACGCGGCGTCCTACCAATAACAATACGAAGAACACTTCCAGATGGAACATATCAGGATATACCATTAAAGTGGCTCCTACAAGAATGACTTCCGGCGAAGGGAGCATTTTCCAGACATAAAAGATAGTTTTTAAAGGCCTAAAAATCAAAATTTAGATGGGGGACTCTTTCCATGTCGGAAGCGGAGATTAGGAATGAAATAATTCAGAAAGGGAGAGAATAGCCCGCTTAGAGGCTAAATTCGAGGAGCTCAGTAGGCGCGTTGATGCATTATCAAATTATGCGAGAGAGCTTTACAACTACTTACAGCAGCGGCGAAGCTAACTTTAACTTGATTATGGAAGTTATGTGGGTGGCGGAGGAGGTGGGGGCGGAGGAATGGGGGCGGCTCTGCCGAAGAACGCTTTCACGTGTGGTCTCGTTAAATAATAAATAATAAGCCCATTAATTATTATAGAAATTATCCCCATGGGTAAGGATATAAGCCCTGAAATGATTCCTAGAATCGCAAAAATCAAGCCGAGAACCCAAGCCCAACCCTTACCCTTCCAAAAACCATAGGCTATGATGAAGCATACAATGCTAATAAGTATTAGTAAACCTCCAATTACTGCACCAAACGCTCCAAGCAATATTGCGAAGGGTGCTGCTTCTGGAACCCCGCCAATCATGCTGCTCATAGCTACAAACAAAACGAGAAACATTAGACCAGCAATCAAACTAAAGATGCCGCCAATAATCTCTAAAATCGCCAAAATCGTTACTCCAGTAGGTCTCTCTTTACCAGCCAATCTATCCACCATATTTTAGTTCCAATGTTAATTTAAATAATTTTCGATTTAATTTAGGCTCCTTTGACCACACAAATAATTTAGGGCTCAAATGTGGGTGGATTGCCAGCTTCCCCGGCTTCGCGCGGCCGAAGACCGCACTAAAACCGGGGACGGAGCGCGGTTTAACTTCCAAGTTCGGAATGGGTTTGGGTTGTTCCCGCGCCCTTTGGCCGGCAATCCGAACAAAATAAAAATAATCCACATTTTTAACTTTTTCGCTCAAATCTCGGCATAAGATATATAAGCGCGGATTTTTTCCAAAGATTATTTGGTGGGGCTGTAGTCTAGCAGCAGTCACACCCAGCGTGGGCTGCTAGAACGGCATGACGACTGTTCAAGCGGCCTAGAGCCGTTGGCCGTTAAGGGCTCCAGATGCTAGAAAACGGGTTTGCTGACCCATCTGGGGATGAAGATGGTCTGGAGCGTGGAGAAACCCGTAGGTCGCCGGTTCAAATCCGGCCAGCCCCACCAAACTCATATCCAATTTTATTTTGGGCGCTACTTAAATGATTGGCTTGTTAGGCATTTAAAAAAGGAAATTGAGGGAGTATACTATCATTTTTAGGTTATATGCTTCCAGATTGGTTTAGCATACTTTTGAGCTTCTGGGCCGAGTATTATGGGCTCTATTCCAGCTATCTCACAGAGGTATTTTAGTGCTCTGACATGATTCCCCGCAACGCCAAGTATGTGATTGCATGGAAAGACTTCGATGAACTCATCGAATTTACAGTGTAGCCTGGCATGAACATGGGGCCATGTTGGGTTTGTCTGCTCATTTATCGCCTTACGCTCTTCTGGAGACAGCTCAACAGCCTCGCCGAGTACAATAACCATGTAAAGTTTATCGTCCCAAAGTCCTAAGCGGGCAAATGTTATCGGTCCGGGTGCCGCATCGAACTCAACAGACGCGCCTCCAGCCTTAAAGTAGAATTCTAGGGCTGGATGGAAGGTCACTTTCTTAAAGTTTTCTTTTGGGTCTATGCTTCTTGAGGCATACCAGCTTGCATGATTACCTGAGTTGCAAAAGTCCCATAAGTCTTTGTCTGGGTGGTATAAGCGCACGTCCATGAAGAGGACTGGAAGACCGCCACTAATATACTTGAGTAGCTGCATTGTTACGGCTGCAAGTGAATCAGCCTCCGTGGCGCAGACCATAGGCTCTTTAGGTCCATTCCAGTCGTATGGGTCGTTCATGAGCATCTCAGCGACATCCGTTATGCAGACATATTCCGATAGCTCCCTCTGCCCCTTTATGCCGCAGAAGTTGAAGCCCATTTCCTCATTAATCATTCTCATGGCCAGGTATAGGCGTATCTGTCTCTTTAGAGTTTCGGGTGTAAGCATCTTTCCATCATACTTTATTCTATCGCCAAGCATCTCGGTGAACCACTTCATTGCTTTCCCAACCTCGTGCTCATCAACCTCCTTCATCTTCTCAACCAGAAGGAGCTGGTCTATTTGGCAGACGGTTACGCCAAAAGTCTTTATTATTGGGACTAGGTGGAAATAGCCCGTTTCCATGCCCATTGAATGTCCACCATACATGCCGTAAACCTCGTTCTGAATTGTCGTGTATGCTTGGGCGGCCCTAACCCAATCTATAACCTTAGCCTGAACCTCAGGGTCATTCATATCCCCAATTATTCGGTGGGTTCTTATACCAACTTGTCTCAGGGCTCCATCTGTAGCGAGCAAGCCAACATTTCCGGGATATTTTCCACTATTATTTGATAGGCATAGAATGGGCTTATCCCTTCCAATGCTGTTAATGAATGGCCAAACGAGGTAGGGGAAATTCCATACGTAAAAGCACAATATTATTTGCTTGCAGTTCGCCCTAGCCAGTTCCTCGCCAATTTTCTGGGCAACTTTAACGGAGGTTATTGTATCTGAGCCTACAATAACTTCCGGTGATGTGCCATCAATATTCTTAACGCCCCTCCTAATAATCTCAGCCCATTTATGAACGACTTCCATACACTCTTCCCTATTGGCCCTCCAAACATGCTCCCTCTCATCATTAATTAGGGCTATGCCTATAGGTGTGCTCTTCATGGAAATACCCCTCCATTAACAATCGCATATAGCTACCAAAAACCTTAATAACACTTAATGTAAAACCAATCCTGGAAGAGGTATTTTGGAGAAAAGATTGAGAATATTTCCTGTTGGAAGCGTATGCATGCTTTGCGGGGAAACATATCCTAGTAGAGACCTCTATAAATGCCAATACTGTAATGGAGTATATTGTGGAAACTGCATCCTTCTGGAGGATGGTGGAAGGATAGTATGCTTAAGATGCGCTGTGAGGAGGGTTTTTCCAAAAGCTCAGGGGAGCAAGTATGCCAATTTAAGTGTGCTACTCGTCAGAAGGGCTGGATTCCGTAGGGAGATTACATTATCTTTCGCTGAGATTGAGGATGCTATTGGTGATAGGCTACCCAAATCGGCCTACGAGAACAGGGGCTGGTGGAGCAATATTGGGGGTAGTTCACACTCTGAGGCTTGGTTGACGGTTGGATGGAGGGTAAAAGAGGTTAATCTCGAGGATAAAACCGTCACTTTTATAAGAGAAAACGCGTCAGCAACCAACATCGGTAAGGAAGCAGAAAAGCGGGTAAAAGTAAAGAGTAAAGGCAGCTCCACTAACGTAGACTTCAAGTCTCTAGCGGTAAGGGCTAAAATTAGTCTTATGAAGAAGCGCAAGCCCTCAAAGACTAAAATAGCGATTCTTCAGGCTCGCCTTAAAAATCTTGAGAGAGCTAAGCGTATGAGAAGGAATAAGAGCTTTATGTCTTTTTAAGTGGTTCCGACTCAGTAATGTAAGTTATCATCTCATCATTTAAATCGAGCCACTTAGCTATGCCTCTTCCCATCTTGGGGTTATTTTGGAAGATTATACGTAGATATGGGAGAACCTCCTTTATCGCCCGGGAAGATGAGAGATGACATTTCCTTCCAATTCTCTTTCCAATCTCAGCGAGCATGTCTCGTTCCTCTTTGGAGGCCGAGGCTATTTTTATGCGCTCCGGGAACTTGAAGGGTGTCCATCCCGTGCTCTTCTTGCTCCATGATGATGCAACACCAGCTGTCATCAGGTCTATTACGTATCGTATGAGGGACCAGTCTTGGGTCTCCTTAATTCTCCCTCGATAGATGTCGGCTTTTGAGAGAGCGTCCATTGCAGCGGCAAGTTCATGTGGGTTCTTTATATGGTGTGGGGCGTTTTCATATATCCACTCAAAGAGCATATCTAGGTCTACGTCAGCCATATTCACAGCGGCCTTAGCCGACGAAGAATCCTTGGCGTAAAAAATCATTCTTAAAACATTGAATATCTCTTCCTTTCGGTCTCTTGAGGCAAGCCAAGAAACATCCTCATATGTCAGCCTAGTCTTCCCCTGCGCAAGCGCCTGAAGGTCATTTATCGCCGACCTAACATCGCCTCCGCTCCTCTCGGCTATAAATCTTAAGGCGGCTTCGTCGGCGTTTATCCCCTCCTTAGCGCAAATTTTTGCCAAATGCTTCATAACCTCAATCTTCGACGGCTTCTTAAACTCTATTAGAAGGCATAGGTTTCTTAATGATGCGAACCTTGGCTCGAAGGCGTCATTCGCAATCAATATCACTGGAACCCTAGTTGTCTTTATAATCTCACCTATCTCCCTTAATCCGCCAGTGTCAGCCGAGCCGGTTATACCATCCAGCTCATCAAAGAGTATGAGTTTTCTTCTGCCGAAGAGGGAGCCGAATTGTGAGGCTCTCCCAGCTAGGCGCCTAACAGCCTCCTCAGTTCTATAATTGCTCGCGTCGCTCTCAATAAGCTCCATATTCATATCGTTCGCTAGAGCCTCAACAGTTACTGTTTTGCCTACGCCCGGCGGACCATAAATAAATATGGCTCTCTTATCCGGTATACCCCTCTCCCAAGAGCGTATCCACTCAACAATCTTCCGCTTAGCCTCATCATTCCCTATAACCTCGGATAGAGACTTAGGCTTATACTTCTGCGTCCACGGAATATATGCAACACCAAGGCTGGCAGACATTTAGTGACACCATTTCTCCCTTTTATAGGCCCCTCTTTATTTCATAACCAACTTCAACAAGTCTTGCAAGCAAAGCGCTTAATTGTATCTCATCGCTTGCTCCCTGAATTAACCTGTAGTCTATTTCACCAGCTATATCGGCCAATTTAACTTTCCATCTATCGGGGATGTTCAGCCTAAATATCTCGCTGTGAATCTGCTTTATTATGTCGGTTCCAGAAAGCCCGTATTTCTGCGTGAGCTCCCTAAGTTTATTTCTCGCCGATATAAAGTCTCCATTTAAAGCTGTGAGCATCATATCCCTAACATCATGCGGATTGGCTTTACCAACAACCGAATAGACAACCTCAGCATCTATAGGTTTGCCAACCGACGCAGCCGTCTGGAGGATATTTATTGTCTTCCTAAGGTCCCCCTCACCAATCTCCAGAATAGCCTCTATCCCATCTTCCAGAATCTTAACATTCTCCCTCTCGCAAATATACTCAATTCTCTTTATTATGGCCTCACGGGGCAGATATGTAAATCTGAAGGGCGCGCATCTTGACTGAATAGGCTCAATTATCTTACCACTATAGTTGGCTATCAGTATAAACCGCGCTGTCTCGGTATAACGCTCCATTGTCCGCCTCAAAGCCTGCTGAGCATCGTCAGTCATATTATCCGCCTCATCGAGGATAAGTATCTTAAATGTTACTTCACCTATAGGTTTGGTTCTAGCAAACGTTTTAACGGTCTCTCTAACAACATTTATACCCCTCTCGTCACTAGCATTAAGCTCCATAATATACTCGCGATAATTCTCACCATAGAGGTCATGCGCTAAGCAAAGAGCTGCGGTAGTCTTCCCGGTTCCTGGTGGGCCAGCAAATATGCAGTGGGGAACATTCTTAGCCTTAACAAAACTCTTCAGCCGGCCAACTATTTCCTCTTGGTCGACTATCTCGTCTAGTGTGCGGGGGCGATATTTTTCAGTCCACATCTCGTAGCTCAATTCTGACCACCCTTTCCCAAGATGAAGCCTACTATAAGGCAATTATATGAGACGGCAAATTTTATTTTTATTTTTCGCATGCTAGTAGGATGCTGCTATAACCGCTATCTCTGTTAAAGCACCAAGCAGTAGAAGTATATTGCAGATAACAACAATTATGGACATAAGAATCAATTCATCTCTGAATCTACGTTTAATCGCCGCATAAATCAGCCAGAAACTCTCCGAGATCGCTAAAGCATAGGCCGTATACTCCATCCAAGCGTGCGGAAATATGAAGAGTAGTAAAAGGGTGGAAAGCGGATTAATCTTATAGATTGTGCTGAAGGCGGAGATTACAAGCCCAGTATTATAGAGGACATAAAATCCAAGTCCAGGTCCGACTATGGGGACGAACATGCCCAGCGTATACATAAGATTGTTGCCGAAAATCAGCTGGATACCTACATCTGTGCCCCTCAAAATATTCTCAATTTTATTCATCTCGTCAACCATCTCTCGAGCCTTCAGCAAGTCTATTTTTGTCAGAGCTCCAACAAGCGTCACAAATATGCATAATATAAAGATGGTGAAGAAGACTATTGCCCTCTGTAATAATGTGCCAGTCCAAGCAATTCTTCTCTCGCCAGCCTTAAATTGAGGTAATATTGCTCCACAATTTGGGCAGAATCTAGCGTCCCCTTCCAAAATCCTTAAACCACATTTAGGGCAGTAAGGCATATTCGCAACTCACATATTCATGTTTTCAACATTCCCTTATTAAAGGGCATTTCACAAAATTAAATGTTGCTATTTTATACTTACACTTTTATATATTCCGCCTAACCCGATGAAATGTTCAATTTGAAGAGAGAAAAGTCTTAAATAGCGACTCTTTTATTTTTCCATGGAGTAAAATTGTCTGTAAGAATGGATTTTTATCGGGAAATCTTCTACTGGCTTAAGCACTTAAGATATTTCGATACAAAATGCTCTTTATGGGATGCCCTAGAACTTGCGAGAGGAGATATCTTAAAAAAAGAGAGGATGCCCCTCCCCAGGGCTATCCAGCTAGAGCCAACGACTAAATGCAATTTTAGCTGCATTACATGTACGAGGAAGACCTTGCCCAAATCAAGACTAAACAAGGATTTAACAATTCAGGATTTCCGTGTAATCCTAGAAAATATACCCACATTAAAAATCATCAAGCTGCAAGGTTTAGGGGAGCCATTAATGAACCAGTATATTTGGGAGATTTTAGAGTGTGGAAGAGAGAGGGGAATTAGGTTTTCAACGACGACGAATGGATCCCTACTAAATCCGTCTAACATTGAAAAACTTCTCAAATATTTTGACTCCATATGCGTATCGATCGACTCAATAAACCCGGAAAACCTTGAATATATTAGAAAGGGCGTGAAATATGAGAGCATAATGAAGAATCTCGAATTGCTGGTTGAAATTAAAAGAGAGGTTAGTGCGAGAGCGGATGTTGGAATAAACTTTGTTGCAACCCATCTTAATTATCGCGAGATACCGGCTCTATGCAATCTAG
>Ga0105163_1000296_pt1 | contig 30404 bp, 29 predicted proteins | sample JNZ110809AmetaG_FD_81531 | JGI IMG/M metagenome (GOLD analysis project Ga0105163, IMG submission 81531) | Hot spring microbial communities from Jinze hot spring, China to study Microbial Dark Matter (Phase II) - JNZ 110809A | ecosystem: Environmental > Aquatic > Thermal springs > Hot (42-90C) >... | reverse complement strand
ATCGGATTTGATTGCAAACCTTGCAAATGTCACATCTGCACTTAAGCAAGCATTTCCATCTTTTTCATGGGTTGGGTTTTACCTTATGAGAGGAGATGAGCTTGTCCTTGGACCTTTTCAAGGGAAACTTGCTTGCACAAGGATAAAAATAGGCTCTGGGGTTTGTGGGACATCTGCCTTAAGAAAAGAAACAATTATTGTCCCCGATGTTGAGAAATTTCCAGGGCATATTTATTGTGATCCTGACTCAAAGTCAGAGATAGTTGTTCCTATAATTAAAAATGGCCAGGTTCTTGGGGTTCTTGATATTGACAGCTATGAATTAAATAATTTTGATGAGGTTGATAAAATTTATCTTGAAAAAGTTGTTGATTTGTTAGTTTCAAAATTTTAATTGGGTTATTGAAAATGGAAAAAAAGGTTGCGCTTATCACTGGTTCTGGAAGAAGATTGGGTAGACAGATCGCGATTGCGCTTGCTGAATCGGGTTTTGACATAGTTGTAAATTATAATCAATCAAAGCTTGAGGCGATGAAGACTTTAAAAAAGATAAAAGAAATTGGTAGGGAAGCGATAGCTGTAAAAGCGGATATCACAAAAAGTAGTCAAGTTAAAAGAATGGTTGAAAAAGCTATTGAAAGGTTTGGTCAGATAGATGTTCTTGTGAATAACGCTGCAATTTTCCCAAAGCCTGTTAAGTTTTGGGAAATAACAGATGAGTTATGGGATTATGTAATTGATACAAATTTAAAGGGGCAGTTTTTGTGCTCAAGAGAAGTTGTTAAGTTTATGCTTGAGAGGAAGAGGGGGAAAATAATTAACATTGCCTCGCTTGGTGGCTTGCAGGTTTGGACTGAACATATAGCTTATAATGTTGCAAAGGCTGGTTTGATAATGTTGACAAAGGCAATGGCAAAAGCACTTGCCCCATATATAACTGTTAATGCAATTGCACCTGGAACTATAATAATACCTGGTGAAGAATCCGGTGAGATAAAGCATATCCCTGAGCATAGGATTCCATTGAAAAGATATGGAAAGCCATCGGATATTACAGATATAGTTGTGTTTCTTGCAACGAAAGGGGATTACATAACAGGACAAGTTATTCCAGTTGATGGTGGAAGGTCAATTTTATAAAAAAATTGGTATGAGGATGACTGGAGAAAAAATTGAGAAGGAGGAAAAAGCATTTAGTGCAAATAGGCAACCTGTAAAGGCATATAAAAATTTAAAGTTTTTAAACAGCCCTGATGCGAGAGCTCTTAGGATTCTTGCTGAATATCTTGAGCCGTTATCAAGATTTAGAAAGTATCAAGTTGTTGACACAGTTGTTTTCTTTGGTTCAGCGAGGACAAAGCCAATGAAGGAGGCAAAAGCGAAGTTGCGTGAAATTGAATCAAAGATAAAGGAATTGGAATCAAGGGGTAAGCCTGTGCCTCAGAGTCTGCTTGATGAAAAGGCAAGGGCTGAAATTGATGTTTATATGTCAAGATATTATGAGGACGCCGTTGAACTTGCAAGGTTGATAACGGAGTGGTCGGCGTCTCTTGGTGAGGCAAATGGGCATCGCTTTGTCGTTTGTTCTGGAGGGGGTCCGGGTATAATGGAAGCTGCGAATAAGGGCGCATACAAGGCGAGAGGTTTAAGTATAGGACTTAACATAAGTTTACCATACGAGCAAAAACCAAACCAGTATATCACGGAAGAGCTTAATTTTGAATTTCATTATTTCTTTATGCGCAAGTTCTGGTTCATTTATCCAGCAAAGGCACTTGTTATATTCCCAGGTGGATATGGGACGCTTGATGAACTTTTTGAAGTTCTTACGCTTCTTCAGACAAGAAAAATTAAAAAGAAAATGCTCGTCTTAATTTATGGAAGTGAATATTGGAAAAAGATCGTTAATTTTGACGCTATGGTTGAGTATGGGGTGATTGACAAAGATGACCTGAAGCTTTTCAGGTTTGTTGATACACCAATTGAAGCATTTGAATATTTAAAAAATGAACTTACAAAACATTATCTGTGAGCCCCGAAAGATACATAATTTCGCTTGTCAAACTTCTTGATGATGAAGATGTTTTTGTTTCAAAGTCTGCTTATGAAAAACTTGTTGATTTAGGTGTTGAGGCGATCCCTGTGCTTTCAAAAATTAAGCATAATGTAAGCGAGAATGTAAAAAATTTGCTTGATGAAATCGTTGATACTTTAAAATATAAAAATTATACCAGTGAGGTTGTTTCATATTTTATGGCTCGTGAAAAAGATATTGAGAGGGGGGCATATCTTGTTGCGAGATTTGCTTATCCAGATGTTAATTTTAGGAAGTACTCAGAGATGCTTGATTTAATGGCTTTTGAGTTGAAGAAAAGGATTTACATGGTTGAAAATTTGTATGACATCGTTGAGGTGGTGAATAGATTTTTCTTTGTTGAGAAAGGTTTCAGGGGAAATTTTGAAAATTATTATGAGCCAGATAACATTTTCATAAATCGTGTGATAGATAGACGATTGGGAATACCAATTACGCTTTCGTTGATTTACATCCTTGTGGGTAGAAGGGCGAATATCCCGGTTTATGGCGTTGGAATACCAGGGCATTTTGTTGTCAGATATGAATCAAACGGTTTTGAAATTTATGTTGACCCGTTTAACGGTGGTAAGATAATGGCGAGGTCAGATTGTGAAAAGTTAATTTCTCAACTTGGTTATTCTCAAAAGGATGAATACCTGAAGCGTGCAACGCCCGAGATGATTGTTAAGAGAATGTTTGGAAATCTTGCTCTTGCCTATAAAAATAACGGCTATATTGAAAATGCAGAAAAGTTAATAAAGATATTAAAACTAATTGAATCGCTAAATGAAAATTTACACGAGAACAGGTGATGACGGGACAACTTCTCTTTTCGCTGGTGGAAGGGTAAAGAAAGACAACGCCAGAGTTGAAGCTTATGGAACTGTTGATGAACTTAATTCAATTCTCGGGGTCATAAGGGCGGTGTCAAAAGATAATTTTATCAATGAAACGATAAAAGACATTCAAAATTTACTTTTTGTTTTAGGGTCTGATCTTGCAACGCCAATTGGGGTTGAAAGTATTAAGGTGAAAAGGATCACGAAAGATGATGTTGAAAAAATTGAGAGGTTGATTGACAAGGTAGACGAAAGTCTTGAACCGTTGCGCAGTTTTATACTTCCTGGTGGGACTTTTCTTGCTTCTTTTTTGCACCTTGCGAGGACTGTTTGCAGGCGCGCTGAGCGAAGGATAGTTTCACTTTCTGAAAAAGAGAAGATAAATGAAAATATAATACCATTTGTGAATCGTCTTTCTGATTTGTTTTTCACACTTGCAAGATATGCAAATAAAATTGAAAATGTTGACGATATAAAATGGATAGGATAAAATTACTTTCCCCTGCGAAGATAAACATCGGGTTAAGGGTGTTGAGAAAACGTGTGGATGGTTATCACGATATAGAGACAATTTTTCATGAAGTGAAACTCTTTGATGAGATTGAGATGGAAATTTACGATGAGATTGAATTTGAATCTGACTCTGATGAGATACCTCGTGGTTTTGAAAATTTGTGTTTAAAGGCAGTGAGAATTTTTTTTGAAAGTTTCGGGATTCATTCCGGGGTTAGAATTTATCTTAAAAAAAGGATTCCAGTAGGAGCTGGGCTTGGTGGGGGTAGTAGCAATTCTGCGACGGTTTTAAAAGGGCTTAATATCTTATTTAATGTTGGAGCTGATGATGATCATCTATGTGAGCTTGGGAGCTTGATTGGCTCAGATGTTCCATTTTTTATAAAGGGTGGAACAGCTTATGCTACAGGGCGTGGGGAGATAATTGAACCAATTGATGTTAAAGTTCCGTATAAAATCGTCATTGTTTATCCGGGTGTCAAAATTTCAACTGCGTGGGCGTATGAGAATTTAAAATTGAAAGGTCATAAAGGGGAGGAAAGTTTAAAGAAGATATTTGTGGAAAATGTTAAGAATCCAGCTGCGTTAAGAGAACTCATTGGGAATGATTTTGAGGAACTTGTTTTTTCTCATTATCCAGTTGTTGAAGATGTGAAACGTAAGCTTTACAAACTTGGTTCTGTTTTTTCTCTGATGTCGGGGAGTGGATCTGCGGTTTTTGGTTTTTTTGAGGAAATTGATGAGGATAAGCTTAAGAGCACTTTTTCGGGTGATCTTATGTGGTATTTGGTGTGATGATTAGTTGAAAAATTTTGTGATTTTTTTTAGTTTATTTTTGAAAGCTTACAATTTAAATTTGAGAAAGCAATGAACCTCACCGACGAAGAGAAAATTGAGCTTTTGCGTATCGCCCGCAATTCAATCACAAGCGTCGTCAATGGAAAGGGGCTTCCAGAGGTTGAACCAAAAACTGAGAATTTGAAAACCCCGTGTGGAGCTTTTGTAACTATTACAATTAATGATACTTTGAGGGGCTGTATCGGTTATGTGGAGGCAATAAAATCGCTTGCTGAAACTGTAAATGAAGTGGCAGCGAAATCTGCTCTTGAGGACCCCCGCTTTCCACCCGTTGAACCTGATGAACTTGATAAAATTGAAATTGAAATTTCTGTTTTGTCCCCTTTAAGTTCTGTCAAGTCAGTTGATGAGATAAAAATTGGGGAGCATGGATTGATGGTCAAAAGGGGATGGAGAAGGGGATTACTTCTACCTCAGGTTGCAGTTGAACACAACTTAACAAGAGAGGAATTCCTTGAGCATACCTGCCTTAAAGCTGGGTTACCACCTGATTGTTGGAAAGACAAAGAAACAGAGATTTTCAAATTTACAGCGATCATTTTTAAAGAAAGTGATTTCAAACTAAAAGAAGGGGAGAATGTATGATCAAAGAAAAAGTAAGACAGCCAGCGGTTGCTGGTTTATTCTATCCTGATGTCCCATCAATTTTAAACGCTGAAATTGAAAAGATGTTTGAAAGGGTTGGGGATATAATTGGGAATAAAAAAATTAACGGTGAAATAAGGGCCATAATAGCACCTCATGCTGGTTATATGTATTCGGGTCAGACAGCAGCGATTGCCTATTCGTTGGTTCGTGGCAAAGATTATGATGTGGTCGTTGTTGTCTCGCCAAGCCATAGGGAATATTTTGATGCGATCTCAATTTACGATGGTAAGAGTTATAGAACTCCGCTTGGTGAGATTGAGATTGATTTTAACCTCGCCGAGGAAATCGTTAAAGCGGGAAATGGTTTGATTGAGTTTTCAAGTTATGGTCACAGGGCTGAGCATGCGATTGAGGTTCATCTTCCATTTCTTCAGAAAGCGTTAAATCATTTTAAGTTTGTCCCAATTGTAATGGGGGATCAGAAATCTGACTATTGTTTCCGTTTGGGGGAAATACTTGGAGAGGTTTTAACAGGAAGAAATGTTCTTCTCGTTGCAAGCACTGATCTATCGCATTATTATCCATATGATGTTGCTGTTAAGTTTGATAAAATCGTAATTGATGATATTGAGAGATTTGATGAGGAAAAACTTATGGATGACCTTGAACAGCGAAAGTGTGAGGCATGTGGTGGTGGTCCAACTGTGGCAGTGATGTATGCAGCTAAAAAACTTGGAGCTGACAAGTCTGAAGTTCTTTATTACTGCAACTCCGGAGATGTCACTGGTGATAAAACAGCGGTCGTTGGTTATCTTTCGGCAGTGCTATTTAAACAAGTTGAGCTGGGTTGACGATTAAACCATTTAACATAGCCATAATAGGTGCAGGAAGAGTTGGCACTTTAATAGCGAAATTTTTGAGCGAAATCATCGGGCACAGGATAACCGCTGTAATAAGTAGAAGCACTGAATCACTTCAAAGGTTTTTGAAAAGGGTTAAAGCTGAAACCACTTCAATTTCAATTCTGGACATCCCTTCTGATGTTGAGGTTATTTTCATCACCACACCTGACTCGGCAATTCGTGGGGTTGCTGAAAATCTTTGTAAACTTGAAAATTTGAATTTTAAAAATCTCGTCGTTTACCATACTTCTGGAGTTCTTACAAGCGATGTTCTTTCGTGTTTGCATTGGCTTGGTGCTGAGATTGGGTCTCTTCATCCTGTTTATTCTATTTCACACTTTGATTATTCCATTGATGAGATAAAAAAGATAAAATTCACACTTGAGGGCAGTAGAAAAATTTACGATATAACTAAGTGGATTTTTTACAATTTTGACTTCAACATTTTTCCGATTGAAAAGTCGCAGAAAATTCTTTACCATATTGCTTGTGTGTTTGCGTCAAATTATATGATTTCACTTCTTCATGCGATTGATGAAATTTTGAAGAAGGCAAACTTAAGCATTGACAATAAATTTCTCTCTCCGCTTATTGAAATTTCACTTAAAAACGCAGATGAATTGGGGGTTGTAAACGCCCTCACAGGACCGATTGAAAGAGGTGATATTGAAACTGTAAGGCTTCATCTTGATGAACTTAAAAATAAATTTCCCGAAATTCTGCCACTTTATTCATCGCTTGCAATTGAAACCATAAGGGTTGCCTTTAAAAAGAAGAGCATATCCGTAAATCTTGCCTCTAAAATGCTTGACCTTGTAAGTTCATATATTGGAAGAAAATGAAAACAAAGTTGAAATTTAACTGTGGTTGATTATCATACTCATACAAGACTTTGTAAGCATGCGAGGAGTGAGATAAAAGATTATATTTTGATGGCAATTGAGAAAAACTTAACAGAAATTGGGGTTTCGGATCACATGCCGTTGCCTGATGATTTTGACCCTGAACATAGAATGACGATTAATGAATTTGAAGTTTACAAAGATTGGTATAAATCTGCGGTTGATGAATTCGGTGAGAGAATCAAAATAAAATTTGGTATTGAGGCTGAGTTTATAGATGAAAAAATTGATTTCATCAGGGACTTTGTCCGAAATGGTGATTTTGATTATGTCATCGGTTCAGTTCATTTTCTTGATGGATGGAATATCGCAAGCCATAAGGAGGCATGGAAATGGGAAGGGAAAGATGTAGATGAAGTTTATGAGGATTATTATCAAACTATTAAAAAACTTGTCAAGTCAGGGATTTTTGATATAGTTGGGCATTTTGATATGATAAAGAAGTTCGGACATCATGCAGATAAAAATTTTGAGGAGTTGATAAGGGAAATTTTGAAACTCATCAAGGAAAATGGCTTGTGTATTGAAATTAACACATCTGGGTTAAGGCATAAAGTTGGTGAAATTTATCCTTCGGTGGAGATACTTAAAATTGCAAGGGAATATAAAATCCCTCTAACCGTTGGCTCAGACGCCCATAGCCCTGAGGATATAGGCAGAGATTTTGATACCGCATATGAATTAATACAAATTTATGGTGGCGGTAAGATTTCAATTTTTGAAAAGAGGGAGAGGAAGGAGGTAAGTTTACGATCATATTGATAAAATTTTTGCGATCTTCAGGAGATATGGGTCAAGTTCTTTTCTTCTATTGAAAGTTTCTTTTAGTGGTGTAAGTTTAATTTCTCCTTTTACTTCTCCAACCATTACATTAAATTTTCCATTTATCAATGCTTCAACGGCTGCGACGCCAAGTTTGCTTGCAAGGATTCTATCTCTTGCACTTGGTGCCCCGCCACGCTGTATATGTCCAAGTACAACGACACGGTAGTCAAATCCGTAAAGTTCTTTCACTTTCTTTGCTATCTTAAATGCGCCTCCTTCCTCGTCCCCTTCAGCGACGATAATTATACTGCTTGTCTTGTCTTTTCGGAAGCCCTTTAAAACATTTCTTATTTCCTCATAATCAGTCTGTTCTTCTGGAATTGCGATATATTCAGCACCTCCACCTATTCCAGCTTCAACTGCTATAAAGCCACTCGTTCTTCCCATAACCTCAACATAAAATAGCCTATCATGTGCATCTGCTGTATCTCTGATCTTGTCAATTGATTCAAGGGCTGTGTTAACTGCGGTATCATATCCGATGGTGTAATCAGTTCCGTATAAATCATTGTCAATTGTCGCGGGAATCCCAACGGATGGAATTCCATGCTCTTCATACAGGGCAACAGCGCCCCGGAATGTGCCATCTCCACCTATTGCAACAAGAGCCTCTATTCCGTGGTCTTTTAGATTTTTTGCTGCTTTTGCCCTTCCTTCTTTTGTCATGAATTCTTCGGATCTTGCGGTTTTCAGAATTGTTCCACCACGCTGAAGAATGTTTGATACGGATCTTGCCTGCAATGGTATAAATTCACCGTTTATCATACCTTGATATCCGTGACCAATTCCGATGACTTCAAGACCGTAGTAAATTCCTGCTCTTACGACTGCCCTTACACAGGCGTTCATTCCTGGTGCGTCACCACCACTTGTAAATACGCCTATTCTTTTCATTTTTTGTTTTGTGAACATGTTTGTTTTGAAAATCAGGTTTTAATTTAATCAAGCTGGCGAAAAAATACAAAATAGTTATTGAAGATTAACTTTATTTTGTTTAACTTTGATAAGAAATAAAACAAGTGCTTGCAAATGAGAAAAATTACGCTGGTTTTCTTGATTTCGTTTGTTTTAACGCAAATTCTTCGCTCACAATTCCCTTCAAAATCCGCACGGATAGGAAATGATACAATTGCAAAAGTGGGAAACAAAACTGTAACGGTGCGTGACTTTATTGAAAGATACGAACTTACGATATGGCAAGGGAAAGAGAGGAAAAATCAAGTTGATAAAAATAAGCTTGAGTTTTTATATTCAATGATTGCCGAAAAGTTGCTTGCTCTTAAGGGGCTTGAACTTGGGCTTGATAAAAATCCCGAGGTTGAAAGGGCAATTCAACAAACTGAAAAACTTCTCGTTCTTGATGCACTTTATAAACAGGAAATTAAAAACAAAGTTAATGTTTCTGAAAAGGAAATTATTGAGGCGCTCCCAAAGTATAATACAGAAGTTGAACTTCATTACATAGTTGCAGAAACAAAAAATTTAGCCGACTCGCTTTGGGGGCTTTTGAAAAGCGGTGAGGATTTTGATAGCCTAATGGCAAAAATTGGGCAGGAAAATAATATTGAAAAGTTAAGATGGGGTGAGATTTACGAACCGATTGAAAAAGTCGTCTATGAATATCTTTCAGTTGGTGAGATTTATCAGCCGATTCAGGTTGATTCGCTATGGTATATAATCAGGCTTGCAAATAAAACATCAAAGTTTGGTTTAAGCCCCGATGAAATTGAGAGTGCTAAAAGTCAGGTTAGAAAGATAATTCAAGAGCGGAAGGAAAAGCAAAGATTTGTTGAGTTCGTTAATGAATTTGGAAAGGGGAAAATGTTAAAAGTTGATGCACAACTTTTAAAACTTCTTTACACGGAAATAAATAATCTCGTTGAGAAAAAGAAATATGTCCGCAGGGCTGAAAATATCTCAGTTTATCCTCTTGCTCTTTTGAGGGATGATTTTCTGGATATAAAATCAAAACTTGCGAACTATCTTGACCATTATTTTCTTAAGGGTGATAGTTTTAATAGAACGCTTGATTATGTGATAGATCAAATTTCTTTCAAAGGTTTCGTTCTACATTCTGATAGGCAAAGTGTTGGAGGAACATTGAATAACCTTTTGAAGACGATAATTAATGAGGAATTTCTTGCTTTTGAAGGATACAGGCGTGGTTTGGATAAGTCCCCGGATGTTTTAAAGGACATGGAGATGTGGCGCGATGCTTATCTTGCTTATGCTGTTAAGAAAATGCTTCTTGATTCCTTAAAATTTAGCAATTTTATTTCAGCGGAAGAGCTTTTGAAAAGTTATTCAACCACCAAGGGGGAAGTGTGGGAGATAAAGATTCAAGAAATTCTTGTTGATGATATTGAGCTTGCTGATTCAATTTTAAAACTTGTTAAATCTGGGTATGACATGGGGGAACTTGCGAAAAAGTTTACAAAGAGAGAATGGGCAAGAGAAAACGAGGGGATAATAGGTTATGTTCTTTCAACCCAGCTTGGGGAAATAGGGCAAATTGCAAGCACGCTTGAGATCGGAGAAGTTTATGGTCCATTTTACACAGATGAGGGTTATTCAATTTTCAAACTTATTGACAAGAGAAAGCCAAAGGATACGCTTTACGTTGTAAATTATGATACATTTAGCGTTATTTTGAATAGATTGATAGCTTCACTTGCTGAGAAATATGATGTGAGCGTTAAACCAGAAGTTTTGAAATCCGTTGAAGTTACATACATAAATACAATTGTTGTTCGTTTTCTCGGGTTTAATAATAGAATTCTTGCTGTCCCATTGCTTGAGCGGAATGTTGATTGGTTAAGATTTATGAAAAGAAAAAAATTACCCATGCCTTGATGAATTAAAATTTGAATTTGTCCATCTGTTTTGATATATTTGCAAAGAGTTCTTTGAATTTAAGTTTTGAGATGTCGCTTAAATTTTTTGAAATGGTGTGAAACGTTTTGCTTGGGTATATGGGGTGTTTTTGTGAGATGATCGCCCTTGAGGTATTTCTCAAGAAGTTTCTTGCTTTGAGTAAAAATTAAAAAAGGAACTTTATGTTGAATGAATTTGTGAAGATTTTATTGTTTTTAATCATTAGTGTATTTTTTGTTGCTGGTGCTTTAATTGTAAATCGTTTTATTCGCCCTCACAGACCAAATACCGAGAAATCCACAATTTATGAATGCGGGGAAGAGCCAGTAGGAAATCCGTGGATTAGGTTTAATATCAGGTTTTACACTGTTGCCTTGATATTTTTGATTTTTGAAGTTGAGGTTGTGTTTTTATTTCCTTGGGCTGTGATTTATAAGGAACTTGGGTTATTTGCTTTCATTGAGATGGTGGTTTTCTTATTAATTTTGATCCTTGGCTATGTTTATGCATGGGCGAAGGGGGATCTTGAATGGGATAAACCAAGACCGAGATATCTTGAGGTTTCAAAATTGAAGGAGTCTTTTATGGAATCAAAATCAGAGAAGGTTGAAATTTAAAAATTTAAGGGAAAGGTAAAATGGGACTTTTGGATAAAAGATTTGAAAATGAAAATATTGTCATAACAACGGTTGAAGATGTTTTAAATTGGGCGAGGTTATCATCTTTGTGGATGATGCAGTTCGGGCTTGCGTGTTGCGCAATTGAGATGATGGCTGCGTCTGCGTCTCACTTTGATATTATGAGATTTGGTATAATTCCGAGATCAACACCAAGGCAGGCGGATTTGATGATAGTTGCTGGGACGGTAACTTTAAAGATGGCTTCTCGCGTGAAAAGGTTATATGAGCAAATGCCCGACCCGAAATATGTGATATCAATGGGAAGTTGTGCAAATTGTGGGGGTCCATATTGGGAGCATGGTTATCATGTTTTAAAAGGCGTTGATAGAATTATACCTGTTGATGTTTATGTTCCGGGTTGCCCGCCAAGACCTGAAGCATTGCTTGAGGGAATAATAAAGCTTCGTGAGAAAATTCGCAGAGAAAGTCTGGTAAAAAAGAAATTGCCACCAGTTTATATAGAGGAAAAATAAAAATAGAGGGAGAATGTATAATGCAGGCAAGTGAAATATATGAAAGGATAAAATCTAAGTTTGAGGATGCAATTGTTGAATTTAAAGCTGATGCAATCGTTGAGCCATATCTTGAGGTTAAGCCGGATAGAATAAGAGAAATTTGTGAATTTCTAAGGGATGAGCCTGAGCTTGCGTTTGATTATTTGATGTGTTTAAGTGGGGTTGATTATGCAAATGGCGCTCTTGGGGTTGTCTACCATATTTATTCAATGAAGCATGGACATAGATTTGTTTTAAAGGTTAAAGTTCCTGTTGAAAATCCAGTTGTTCAATCGGTTGAATCAGTATGGAAGAGCGCAAACTGGCACGAGCGGGAAGCTTACGATATGTTCGGGATCATATTTGATGGACATCCGGATTTGAGGCGGATTTTGATGCCTTATGATTGGCCCGAGGGAAGTTATCCATTGCGAAAAGATTTTCAAGTTCCTGAATTTTACAACGGCATGAAAATTCCATATTGAAATAGATCCAAAAATAAAAACAGGTGTTAATTTAATGGCAACATTTGAAATAACGACTCGCTCGGTTAAGGGGGAATTGAAGACCGATACAATGATTTTAAATATGGGTCCTCAACATCCCTCAACTCATGGAGTTTTGCGACTTGAACTTGTGGTTGATGGGGAGATAATAGTTGATGTGATCCCTCATATTGGTTATCTTCATCGTTGTTTTGAAAAACATGCTGAGCAAATGACAAATTATCAACAGGTTATCCCTTATGTTGATAGGATGGATTATGTTGCAGCGATGGGTAATGAGCTTGCTTATGTTCTTGCGGTTGAGAAATTAATGGGCATAGAAGTCCCGGAACGAGTTCAATATATTCGTGTTATAATGGCTGAATTGCAAAGGATCGCAAGCCATCTTCTTGCTATTGGAACATATGGTCTTGATCTTGGTGCTTTTACTCCCTTTTTGTGGTGTTTTAGGGAAAGGGAAAAAATTCTTGATATGTTTGAGATAACTTGTGGGGCGAGGTTGCTTTATAACTATATCTGGATCGGGGGACTTTCCCATGATTTGCCTTCTGATTTCGGGAAAAAACTCAAAGATTTTTTGAAAACATTTCCAAAGGCACTTAAAGAGATAAATGACCTCTTGACCTTTAACAAAATTTTCATAGATAGGACTGCAAATATAGGTGTTTTGCCAGCAGATGTTGCGATAAATTATGGATGCAGTGGACCTATGTTGAGGGGTTCGGGTGTTAAGTTTGATCTTAGGAAAAATGAACCATATCTTGTTTATGATAGATTTGAGTTTGATGTTCCGATTGGTGAGGGGAAGATGGGAACAGTTGGTGATTGTTGGGACAGGTATTATGTTAGGGTAAGGGAAATGGAGGAGAGTTTAAAGATAATTGAACAGGCTTGGGAACAACTTCCGCCTGGTGATGTCCATGCGGCGATACCTAAAAAAGCACGACCACCACAGGGTGAAGTTTACTTTAGAACTGAAAATCCAAGAGGAGAACTTGGATTTTACATCATAAGCGATGGTCATACATCATCCCCATTTAGAGTTAAGGCAAGGGCTCCAAGTTTTGTTAACTTGTCTGTATTACCTGAGATTTCCAGAGGTTATATGATAGCTGATCTTGTTGCGATACTTGGAAGTGTTGATATAGTTCTTGGCGAAGTTGATAGGTAGAATTTAAAAACAAATCTGTTTTGGCGATGCCTGAAATTTTAAATATGTTGATTGCTTCTGTGATTCCTCTTTTATTCATACTTGTATATGCTGTTGTTATTTTATGGGTTGAGATAAAAGTTGCTTCTCATGTCCAAGATCGTCTTGGTTATATGTATACTGGTGGGTTTCATGGTTGGGCGCAGCCAATAGCTGATCTTTTAAAGCTTTTGACAAAGGAACATATAACACCTGCAAATTCTGACAAGATTCTTTTTACGCTTGCACCATTTGTTGTATTTGCGGGTTCGTATGCAGCTTATGCTGCATTGCCCTTTACATCAACATTCATCGCTGCGAACTTAAATGTGGGAATTTTTTACATAATTGCGATTACCTCTTTTGTTGTAATTGGAATTTTAATGGCTGGGTGGTCATCAAATAATAAGTATTCTTTATTTGGCGCAATGCGTTCTGTGGCTCAAATTGTAAGCTATGAGATTCCGACTGCGTTATCAATTTTAACTGTTGTGATTGTTGCGGGGACATTAAATTTACAGGAAGTATGTCAGATGCAAAAAGGTGGCTTATTTAACTGGAACATCTTCAAGTATCCGCCATTTATGTTGATAACCTTTTTAATCTATTTTATCGCTTCGCTTGCTGAGGTTAACAGAACTCCTTTTGACATTCCTGAAGCGGAGTCTGAACTTGTCGCAGGGTATCACACGGAATATACGGGGATGAAATTCGCTATGTTTTATCTTGCTGAATATGCGAATATGTTTCTTGTTTCTGGGATTTCGGCAATTTTGTTTTTCGGTGGATGGGATAGCCCGTTTGGAGAATTTTTATCGGGACCAGCGTGGGGAGTTTTCTGGTTTGTCTCAAAAGGTTTGTTTTTTGTGTTTTTGCAGATAATGTTGAGATGGACATTACCAAGGCTAAGGGTTGATCAGTTAATGTATGTTTCGTGGAAGGTGTTAACGCCAATTTCATTTGTGAACATAATGGCTGTGGGTTTATGGGCAATTTTAAAATAAAATCTGTTTCAAGATGAGACAATACTTCAAAAATATATTCATTGCGCTCTGGACAATACTCATCGGTCTAAAGCTCACATTCAAACATCTTTTCGTCAGAGCTGTGACAATTCAATATCCAGATGTGAAGTTGAAACTTCCTGAAAGAGCAAGGAATCGGCTTTATGTCAATATAGATGATTGCATCGGGTGTAGACAATGTGAGATGGCTTGTCCTGTTGATTGTATAACGATTGAAACTGTTAAAGCATTGCCAAATGAAGACCTTGGAGTTACATCAACGGGAAATAAGAAAAGATTATGGGTTACGAAATTTGATATTGATATAAGTAAGTGTTGCTATTGCGGGCTTTGTGTTTATCCGTGTCCAACTGAGTGTATTTATATGACGGATGTTTATGAATTTTCCGAATACAAAAGGCATAATTTAATTTATCATTTTAGCAATTTCACGCCAGAGGAAGCCGAGTTGAAGAAAAAACAAGTTGAACAGTTTGAACTTGAACAAAAGATGAAGAAAACCGCTAAGCCAGTTGAACAGGTTGCGGTGAATAATCCAGGAAATCCTGAAGAAAAATCCTAAAAAACAAAGAAGAATCAAAGATGAGTTTATTTGACGCTGCCTTTTATATCTTTGCTGTTATAACCATCGGTTCAGCAATCGTTGTGGTGAGTGCCAGAAACATAATCTATTCTGCTTTCGCTCTTCTTTTCACATTTTTTGGAGTTGCTGGATTATATGTTCTTCTTAATGCTGATTTCATCGCTGTGACGCAAATTTTGATTTATGTTGGCGGAATACTTGTTTTGATCATCTTTGGAATTATGCTTACAACAAAAGTTTTTGATGTTCCTGTGCGAACCGAAGCATTACATGTTGGACCTGCTATTGTTATAACAGGAGCTATTATGGGAACACTGGTCGGGGTTATTTTAAAGACGAAATGGTTTAATGTTATGAATGTTCAGTGGGAGAATACCACGAAAAAGATAGGAGAAAAGTTAATGACGGATTTTCTTTTACCATTTGAGGTTGCCTCGGTGGTTTTACTTGTTGCTTTACTTGGTGCAGTTATAATCGCAAGAAAAGAAAAAAGTTAAAAAATAAAAAATGGTTTTGTAATGCAAGTTGATTTGTCTATGCTTAAAAATGTCGGGCTTGAACATTTTTTGATAGTTAGTGCGATTCTTTTCTCGCTTGGGATTTATGCTGTTGTAACACGAAAAAATGCGATAATGGTTTTAATGGGTATTGAGTTGATTTTAAATTCTGCAAATATAAATTTCATCGCTTTTTCAAAATACAGCACCGCCGAACTCAGCGGTCATCTTGCGGCAATTTTTGTGATAATTCTCGCAGCTGCTGAAGCAGCGATTGCAATTGCCATCGTTTTGAATATTTACAAGAACTTTCTAACCGTTAACATTGACGAAATTGATAATTTGAAGCGATAGGACAATGCTCGTTAAAATAAAAATAAAGTCGGAATAGCATGAGTCAAGATACATTAGTTTTTCTTTCAATCATTGCTTTGCTTTTACCTTTTCTGGGATTTGTTCTTTTGATCTTTTTCGGTAGAAAACGGCTTCCAAGGCAGGGGGATTTGATTGAGACGGGACTTGTTTTGGGTTCACTTGCGATTTCTTTTGTTGTGTTTTTTAATAAAATACTTCATTTCCCTGAGCCGATTGAGTGGAAGTTTGAATGGGTGAACTTTGGATTTGTGCAAAATTGGGGAGAAATGAAGATAACGCTTGGAATTTTAATTGATAATCTTTCTGCGACAATGCTTGTTGTGGTTGGAGTGATAAGTTCGCTTGTTCACATCTTTTCAATTGGGTATATGAAAGATGATGTGAGGTATTCAAGATATTTTGCTTATCTTGGTTTCTTTACATTTTCAATGCTTGGAATTGTTTTGACAAATAATTTCTTTACGATGTATGTGTTTTGGGAGCTTGTGGGGGTTTCTTCATATCTTTTAATCGGTCATTGGTATGAGAAAAAGTCTGCTTCTGATGCAGCTAAGAAAGCGTTTATTGTAAATAGGGTTGGGGATTTTGGGTTTTTTGTTGGGATAATGATAATATGGGCGAGTTTGAAGACATTTAACTTTGCTGAGGTTTTTGCTGGGATTGAGCAGGGCAAGCTATCTGGAGGGTTGCTTACAGCAGCTGGTATCCTTGTTTTTTGCGGTGCAATTGGTAAATCCGCACAGTTTCCGCTTCATGTTTGGTTGCCTGATGCGATGGAGGGTCCAACGCCAGTTAGTGCTTTAATTCATGCTGCAACAATGGTCGCAGCTGGTGTTTATCTTACCGCAAGAACTTACGCAATGATGAGTGCTGATGCCTTAACATTTATCGCATACATCGGAGCTATAACAGCCTTTATCTCTGCAACGATTGCAATAACTCAAACGGATATAAAGAGAGTTCTTGCTTATTCAACTATTTCTCAACTTGGGTACATGACGATGTCTCTTGGCAGTGGTGCTTATGTTGCTGGATTTTTCCATCTTGTAACGCACGCAGCTTTTAAAGCCGGATTGTTCCTTGGTTCGGGCTCTGTGATCCATGCGATGCATCATGCTTTGCATAAGGTTCACGATCATCACACAGACCCACAGGATATACGAAATATGGGTGGGCTAAGAAAGAAAATGCCGATAACTTACTATACATTTTTAATTTACACGCTTGCAATTTCTGGAATTCCATTAACATCTGGATTTTTAAGTAAAGATTCAATTCTTGCTGGGGCTTTTGCATTTGGAAAATTAAGCGGGCATGTGTTAATACCTTTAATTGGTTTCTTTGTAGCTGGTTTAACCGCATTTTACATGTTTAGGCTTTTGATATTAACATTTCACGGTGAGCCGAAGAGAAAAGATATTTTTGAGCATATTCATGAGTCGCCAAAAGTTATGACGGTTCCGCTTGTTATACTTGCTGTTTTATCACTTTGGTTTGTCTTTGGACCAAATCCATTTGATGCGAGTTTAACTTGGGTTGAGAAATATATTCATAAACCGAAAAGCGTTGTTCCGCACGCTCAACAATTTGAATTTAATTTGCCAAAAGTTGATGAGGGTGTTTCAATTACGGAATACGAACACGCATTACATGAGGCACACATTCCAGCGATGTTGTTGTCACTTGGGATGGCTGGGCTTGGAATTTTGTTTGCATTTTTAACTTATCAATGGGGTAAAATCAGCGCAGAAAAAGTTGCAGGTGCTTTAAAACCGTTATATACATTTTTGAAAAACAAATGGTATTTTGATGAACTTTATCAAAATACATTTGTTCTTGCAACGCTTGGGATTTCTAAATTTGCGAGATGGTTTGATCTTAAAATTATTGATGGTATAGTTGATGGTTCGGCTTATTTGACGAAGTTGTGGTCTTTTTCGGTTGGTAAGTTTGATTGGAACATAATTGATGGGCTTGTTAATTTACTTGCTTACATAACTGGATTTTTTGGATATGTGACAAGGTTATTGCAAAACGGAAAAGTTCAAACTTACATTGTTTATGTTGTGTTTGCGGTGATAATTTTGTTTTACATTTTTATCGGATAAAATAGAAAAAGGTTTTAAAAACAAAACAAGCAAGGATAAATGCAAATACTTGGAATTGGGATTTTGACTTGGATTGTTTTCTTACCTGTTGTAGCGATGCTCTTAGTTTTGCTCGTCCCAAAAGGAAGGGAAACTTGGATAAAATGGATTTCTGTTGTGGCAACCGGGATTCAGGTCATACTTGCTGTTGTTATGCTTTTAAATTACAGATATGATCTTGCTGGTGTAAATACACTTGAGGGATTTCAATTTGTTGAAAAATATCGTTGGATTGATGTTTCAGGGGTTGCATGGTTTGGAAGAATTGTAATTGAATATTTCCTTGGTGTTGATGGTTTGAGCATGCCGATGGTTGTTCTTACAGCTTTGATTTCATTTATTGGCGCAATAGCATCTTGGGAATTGCCTAAGACGAAGGGATATTATTCGCTTTATCTTTTACTTGATACTGGAATGATGGGCGTATTCGTTGCGCTTGATTTCTTCCTTTTCTATGTCTTCTGGGAAGTTATGCTTTTGCCAATGTATTTTCTCATAGGAATTTGGGGAGGTCCGAGAAGGGAATACGCTGCTATAAAGTTCTTCATTTACACTTTACTTGGCAGTGTTTTAATGCTTCTTGTTATGATTGGTTTGTATTTCAGCACAAGTATAATTGATCCTGTGACAGGGGAGAAAATTCACACATTTAATATGCTTGCAATGATGGATCCCCGAAATTATGAACCAGGTTCAATCTTTTCAGGTTTACATACGACATGGAGATATATTGCTTACATTGCTTTATTCATTGGATTTGCGATAAAGGTTCCAATAGTTCCATTTCACACTTGGCTTCCTGACGCGCATGTAGAAGCTCCAACTCCGATAAGCGTCATACTTGCCGGTGTTCTTTTGAAGATGGGGACATATGGAATGTTGAGGATAAGTTTCCCAATTTTCCCGGATGGAATGGTAAAGTATGCGCTTCCAATGGCTATACTTGGATTTATAAACATTGTTTATGGGGCGCTTGCGGCAATGGCACAGGAAGATTTCAAAAAGCTTATTGCTTATTCAAGTATAAGCCATATGGGTTATGTTGTTCTTGGAATATCTGCTCTTAACACTCAAGGCGTAACAGGTGGGATTATGCAGATGTTCAATCACGGGACGATAACAGCAATGTTGTTTTTAATAGTTGGTGTTTTATATGACAGAGCTCATACAAGGGGACTTGATGAATTTGGTGGACTTGCAAATCAAATGCCAAAATATTTTGGTATTGTTATAATTGCTTTCTTTGCTGCACTTGGACTTCCGGGATTAAGTGGGTTTGTAAGTGAAGCGTTTGTTTTTCTTGGTGCGTTTCAAACTTATAAATGGATTGCGATCTTTTCAGCAACTGGCGTAATAATAACCGCAGGATATATCCTTTGGACAACACAGCGTCTTTTCCTGGGACAATTGCCTGAAAGATGGAAGAACCTTCCAGATATAAATGCTCGTGAACTTGTGACGCTTGTTCCGCTTGCAATTATAGTTATTTTCCTTGGTGTTTACCCAAGTCCATTAATCAATTTGATGAATACATCAGTTAATCATCTTGTAAGATTTGTTTCAGAGATGGGTCAAGCGGGAATGCAATTGGGAATTTTGCCTTGAAAAATAAACCTGGTGGAATAAAATGACAGAGCAATTTGTGATAGAATTAACACAATCGCTAAAAAATTTCTTACCTGAGGTTTCGCTTACCATAACATTGTCTCTTGTTATTTTGCTTGATTTGATATTTGGAAGAAAGTTTAAAAATATCGGTGCTTTTATCTCCCTTGCTGGTTTAGTTGTGACTTTGTTCTTTACGGTTAAACAATATGGTGGAAATTATCAGATTTTCAGAGGGATGTTTGTTGTTGACCCTTATTCAACATTTTTCAAATTTGTATTTATAATTTCGGCTCTTGTGATTGTGATATTTTCTTTACAATCGTATGAGCTCAAAGAAACATCAGCCAGAAGAAGGACAGGTGAGTATTATTTTTTGATTTTAAGCTTAACTCTTGGTGCATTTTTAATGGCTGGATCAGTTAATTTAGTTATGATGTATCTTTCACTTGAGCTTGTTAGTATAAGTTCTTACATACTTGCTGGTTATATCAAGGAGTCAGAGCGGTCAAGTGAGGCATCAATGAAATATGTGATTTATGGGGCTTTGTCATCCGGGTTGATGATTTACGGGATTTCTCTTATTTATGGGTTAACAGGTGAATTGAATATATATGCTTTGAATGCATCGCTTTTATCAACTGGTTATAGTCCTATAGTTTTGATGATCTCACTTTTGTTGATGCTTGCTGGATTTGGATATAAAATTTCAGCTGTTCCGTTTCACTATTGGACGCCAGATGTTTACGAGGGAGCACCTATAACTGTAACTGCATTTCTTTCTGTTAGCTCAAAAGCTGCTGGATTTGCAATGCTGATAAGATTTCTGAAGGCAAGTTTTATTGATAGGACTGTAACGCTTGGAGTTGAGGGTGCTTGGGCTATAATTCAAGGGTTACCGTGGACTGAGATAATAGCTGTTTTATCTGCTTTAACGATGACGGTAGGGAATATAATTGCGATTTGGCAGAACAATTTAAAACGGATGCTTGCTTACTCAAGTATTGCGCATGCTGGTTATATATTGATGGGGGTTGTGGTTGCTCAAAATTACGGGATCTCTGCGATGTTGATTTATTTTATCGCTTATCTTTTTATGAACCTTGGTGCTTTCTATTGCGTTATGCTTGTTGCTGAAAAGACGGGAAGTGAAGATATTGAAGTTTACAAAGGGTTAGGATATCGGGCGCCATTTCTTGGTGTTGTATTTACAATTTTTCTTGTTTCGCTTACAGGGATTCCGCCAACATTTGGATTTATTGGGAAACTTTATCTTTTTTCAGCTCTGATCAATGCAAAAGTTATCTGGCTTGCGGTTGTTGGTGTTTTAAACAGCGTCATTTCACTTTATTATTATATTCGTGTTGTGCGAAATATGTTTTTGAGAGATCCTGAATCTGAAAAGGCTTCAATAGCTTTTTCACCAGCTCATATTGTTGTGATGCTTATTCTTGTTATACCAACTTTGCTTTTTGGTGTTTACTTTAGCCCAATTGTAGAACTTGCTCAAAATTCTGTGGCGATGTTTGGTTTAAGGTGAGATTTTAACCGAAGTTTAATTGTTGTTTAATTGAATTTTTAACTTTATTTATTTAATTTTTGGTGAAGTGAACGAAAGTTCACAAGGTTAAAAACAAAATCAAGGAGGTCTTTAAAAATGAGACAACTTGCTCTCCTCCTGGGGTTGCTTTTTCTGGTGCATATTGCTTTGTTGGGGCAGGGCGTTACAACAGCAAGCATAAGTGGTATTGTTCTTACACAAACGGGGGAGCCACTACCTGGAGCAAACATAGTCGCTGTTCATGAACCAAGCGGAACTGTCTATGGAACGATTTCAAGAATTGATGGCAGGTACAATCTTGTTGGTTTGAGAGTTGGGGGTCCTTACACAATCACTGTTTCATTTGTTGGTTATGCCCAGCAAAGAAGAGAAAATGTAATGCTTGCGCTCGGTCAGAATCTTGAGCTTAACTTTAAGCTTACGGAACAACCAGTTCAACTTGGTGAAGTTGAAGTTGTAGGTGAAAGAGTTGGGGTTATCAACGCAGCAAGAACAGGTCCAGCTACAAATGTTTTAAGACAACAAATTGACGCGTTACCAACGATTTCACGGAGTTTCCAAGACTATTATAAGATTTCACCTTATTTTATCGGCAACAGTGCAGCGGGCAGAAATAACAGATACAACAATATTCAAATTGATGGCGCAAATTATAATGATTTGTTTGGTCTTGGTGGAACCGGGACTCCAGCTGGGCAGTCAAATGTTACCCCAATAAGTTTGGAAGCGATTGAGGAATTTCAAATTGTTATCGCACCATACGATGTTCGTCAAAGCGGGTTCACGGGTGGAGGTATTAATGTCATCACAAGAAGTGGTACAAACAGATTTTCAGGAGGGCTTTTCTATTACGGAAGAAATCAGAATTTCATTGGTAAAAGTCCAGATTCTCTAAGAAGGAAATATCCTGACTTTACGGATTATCAAACTGGGTTTAGGCTTGGTGGTCCAATATTAAGGAATAAGGTTTTCTTCTTTATCAATGGTGAATTGACAAGGTATAATTCTCCTTTAAATCGTGTGTTTGGTGCGCCAAGCGTTGGAACTAATATCTTTACTCTGTCCCCAGATAGTGTAAGGTTGTTCCGCGAACATCTTAAGAACACATATGGTTATGAAACCGGAGCTTTTGACGCTTTGAAATTCCAGAGACACAGTAATAAACTTTTTGTGAGATTTGACTTTAACCTTGCTCAAAATCATCGTTTAACCTTAAGACATAGTTACCTTGATGCTTTTGATGATAATGCTCCTTCTACATCTGGAATACCATCTCCGCAAGTTGCAACTATTTACGCGGAAAACACAAGATATAAAACCCAAAATACCACGAATTCAACCGTTCTTCAATTGAGAAGTTTATTTGGTAATAACATCGCAAACGAACTTATAGTTGGATATACCTATATTCATGATAATCCTTTGTATTATGGGCAACCTTTCCCATATGTTAGTGTTAGAACTTATGACTCTCAAGGTAGAACTTATAATCTTGCAGCTGGTTCCGAGAAATTCCGTATGGCGAATGATCTGAAACAAAGGGTCATTGAGATAACTGATAACTTAACATTTTTCGTTGGGAGCCACGCGATCACAGTTGGAACTCATAATGAGATATTCTCATTTAGCAATCTTTTCATTCGTGATTTCTTTGGTGCGTATCATTGGAACTCACTTGCTGATTTTCTTGCTGGGAGGAAAGCTGCGCAGTATGAATTAAGCTATTCAAAAATTGAGGGTAATCCAGCGCCGAGAGCAGAATGGAAAGCGATTCAATACGGATTTTATGTTCAAGATGAGTGGACTGTTAAGCCCGGTTTGAGATTAACTTATGGTATAAGACTTGATGTTCCTACATTCCCGGATAAGCCATCATATAATCCAAAAGTTGATTCAACATTTAAACCGCTGGGTTATGATATTTCAACTGATAAAGTTCCTAAGGCACAGTTTATGTGGGGTCCACGCCTTGGATTGAACTGGGATGTTAATGGGGATAAGACGCTTCAAATTCGTGGTGGTGTTGGTTTGTTTACAGGTCGTGTTCCTTATGTTTGGATTTCAAACCAGTATTCAAACACCGGAATGGAATTCGGAAGGTTGTTCTTAACTGGTGCAGCGGTTCCAGATTTTGTGCCTGATCCATATAACCCACCTAAAGGCGGAACACCTATACAAACAACTGAAATCAATGTTACAGCCCCAACATATAAGCTCCCGCAAGTTTGGAGGGCAAGCTTTGGTGTTGATAAAGTGCTTGCGTTTGGATTTATCGGGACAATTGAGGCTCAATATACAAAAACTGTAAACGATATCCTTTATCAGGATATCAACCTTATACCTCAAGGTTATCTTGCTGATGGAAGACCGATCTATGGAACTTGGAACTACTCTACCAGAAGATGGGACATCAAAAAATATAATACAACTTTCACAAATGTTATTTTGTTGACGAATACGAATAAGGGGTATACATATAACATAACATTCCAACTTGAAAGACCAGTTGCGCCAGATGGAATTTACGCTAAATTTGCTTATACCTATGGAGTATCAAAGGATATGAATAGTGGAACATCAGCTCAGGCATTTTCACAATGGAGATTTAACCATGCCGTTGATCCTAATAACCCAACACTTTCATATTCATCATTTGATTATAGGCATAGAATTCTTGGTATACTTTCATACAGATATGAAATTTTCAGAGGAATTTCCGCGACGCTTAGTTTATTCTATAATGGTTTGTCAGGTCAGCCATATTCTTGGGTTTACAGTGGTGATGTAAATGGCGATGGACAAGTTGAAAACGACCTTGTATATATCCCGAAGGATAGAAATGACATTATACTTGTCAATTCAGCTGGGAACAACTTACCTTACACTGATCCAGCTTATGATCAATTGAACGCTTTTATAGAGAGTGATCCTTATTTGAGCAAGAATCGTGGCAAATTTGCCGAAAGAATGGCAGCTCGGGGTCCATGGTCGCATCAGGTTGATGCAAGATTGGCGGTAGAAATTCCAACGATTTACGGCCAGAAACTTGAAATAACATTTGATATTTTGAATCTCACCAATCTTTTGAACAAAAATTGGGGAATTGTTAAAGCGGTTACATTCCAAAGAGCTTTCTTATTGAGATTCCATAGCCTTGATCCAACAACTGGAAGACCAAGATTCCTGTGGACTGGAACTCCAGTTCGTGAACTTCCGCTTGATCTTGCTTCAAGATGGCAGGCACAAATTGGGATAAGGTATACATTCTAAAAATTTAAACGCCTAAATTTTCAAGGGGAGCGGAAATTTGTTTCTTTCTGCTCCCCTTTTTTATTTTTCTGATAAAAAATTAAACTTAAAACGGATTATGATTATAGCGCTCTTAACCGATTTTGGAAATCGGGATTGGTTTGTCAGTGCTATGAAAGCGGTGATTTTAAAAATAAATCCAAATGTGAAAGTACTTGATATAACACACGAAATCACACCTCAAGATGTTCGCGAAGCTGGATTTGTCCTATGGAATGCGTATAGATATTTCCCGCCAAAGACAATTTTTGTATGTGTAGTTGATCCAAAGGTTGGAAGCGAAAGAAAAATTATCGCTGTTGAAACTAAAAATTACATTTTTATCGCTCCTGATAATGGACTTCTTGATTTCGTTTTAAGTGAAGTTGAAGTGCTAAGGGCAGTTTATGTTGAGAATAAAAATTATTTCCTTGAGAATATAAGTTTTACATTTCACGGTAGGGATATCTTTGCCCCTGTTTCAGCTTATATTTCTCGTGGAGTTGATCTAAACGAGATTGGAACAGAAGCAGATTTGAAAATTCCAGAAAAAATTTTTGTTGATGTCTCAAAGCAGGGTGATTATAAAGGTGAGATTATTTACATTGACCGATTTGGGAACTTGATAACAAATTTAAAGATATCAAACAAAATTGAGGGTGAGGTAAGGTTTAGGGAATATATAATTGAAAAAATTTCAAGCACATACGCAGAGGTCGGGCAAGGTCAAATGGTTGCTCTAATAAATAGCAGTAACCTGCTTGAGATAGGTGTTCGTAATGGAAATGCTAAGGAATTTTTTAAAGCAAATTGTGGTGAAAATGTCATCCTAAGAGTCAAGCAGGTGATGAAAATTTAATTGATGGATATAATTTTGGAAAATTTAAGCGTAAAGCGTAACTTGAAACAAGGTTTATCTAGGAACAAAGCCTGTGAATATTTTGGTATGAAGAGAAAAACAATGGAATGTTTAATCTGTTTTATAACGATTACTTTTAGTTTTTCATTCTTGCTTTTTTTAAGTGGGTGTTCATCATCTAAGAAAGCGATTCTAAATCAACCTGAAATAAACAAATCTGAAGTTCAAGAATTAACATATACCCGAATTGGGGATAAAGATAAAGCAATTGAACATTTCATTGTTGGTCAAGTTTATGAGCTTAAAGGTGATTATGCAAGCGCAATACTTGAATATCAAGATGCGCTTCGCTACGATAAAAGTTCGGGGATTTACAACGCAATTGCGAAAGCATATCAGAAAATAGGAAAATATTCACTTGCTGTTCAAATGGCTATGGAGGCGATAAAGTTGGATTCTTTGAACATCGCTTATCGTGAAACCCTTGCTGGCATTTACATTGAAACATTTGAAACTCAAAAGGCAATAAATGAACTTGAAAATATACTCCGACTTGATTCGCTGAATTATAACGCCTTATTTAACCTTGCTCAGCTTTATGAAGGAAACAAACCTTTACGCTCACTTGAGCTTTACAATAAGATCATTGAAAATTATGGATTGGAATGGAATGCTCTTCAAAGGATAGCTGAGTTATCCTTTCGGCTTGGTAGGTTTTCAGAATCGGCGCATGCGCTTGAAATGATGATAGAGATTGACCCATCAAATTATGACCTTCGTAAGTTAACAGCTGAAACATACATAAGCGCTGGGGAGCTTCAAAAAGCGAAATCAATTTTATCTGAACTTATTGAACTTAAACCATCAGATGTGCAGGCAAAGATAAGATATGGTGAAGTTTTACTCCAGCTTAAGGAAAGGGATGATGCTTTAAAAATTTTAAATGAGGTTGTATCTGATGATTCCGTTGGGTTTGAGTTAAAGTTTCAGGTGGTTGAGAGCTTATTTAAAAGTGCTGGTGAGGATGTAAGTTTAAAGGGCAAAGCAAAGGAGATTTTAAAAAATTTATCTTCAAAATATCCCAACGAGTGGAGAGCGCACTGGTTGCTTGGGATTATAGCGTCGGACGAAAAAGATAACGAAACCGCTTTTAATGAATTTAAAAAGGTTGTTGATATCAATCCTAAAATTGTTGAAGCATGGCGTGGGATTGGGATCGCACTTTATGAGATGGGTAAATTTGATGAACTTATCAGAGTAATGGAAGATGGTGTTGAAAAATTTCCAGATGATTTTTTCCTTAACTTTCTCCTTGGGCTTGGATATCATCGGCTTGAGCGTAATAGTGAGGCAGTTCAACCACTTGAGAGGGCTCTCTCGCTTGACCCGAAAAACATTGATGTCATAAGCACACTTGCCCTCGTTTACGATGCTATTGGTGAAGTGAGCAAATCTGATTCACTTCATGAACTTGGTTTAAAAATTAGTCCAGATAATCATCTTATTTTAAACAATTACAGCTATACGCTTGCTGAACGAGGCGAAAAACTTGATATCGCCCTTGAGATGGCAAAGAAAGCAGTTGAACAAGAACCTGAAAACCCTTCTTATCTTGATACAATTGGGTGGGTTTACTTTAAACTTGGTGATTATGAAAAGGCAAGGGAATATATTTTAAAAGCAGTTGAAAAGGGAGGAAGCTCCGTTGTGGTTGAGCATCTTGGTGATGTATATTTCAAACTCGGAGATAAAGAAAAAGCGATGGAATACTGGAAAAAAGCCCTTGATAAAAACCCATCAAATGAAAAATTAAAAGAGAAAATAAAGCGTGGTCAGATGTAAATTCCCCATTCTTTTAATTCTTGGAATTTTTCTCATCTCATGTGCCCCATCAAAAAAAATGTTAACTTACAAAGATTCTAAAATTTATTTTGAAAAAATAAAAGCAAGGGATAACTTTGTAAAGTCATTGACTGCAACTGGTAACATTACTGTTGACTCGCCTGAGTTTTCAAACTCTGCAAAATTAAAAGTAAATTTACGAAGACCCGATACTTTAATGCTTAAAATTGAAACGATATTTGGAATAGATCTCGGTGAAGTTCAGATTTATGCGGATAACTTTAAACTTATAGATAGATTTAATGATCGCGTTTTACAAGGAAAGGTTAGTGAGTATTTGCAAAAGTATCTTGGGATTGACTTAACCATTGATGAACTCGTTGACATTTTAATCGCCTGTCCGAGAGTTGGGGAAGTTGAATCGCAAAGTTTTGAAGATTATGAGTTTTTAGTTTTTGAAAAAAAGGAAGGGCGGGATGTGATTTTGAAATTTAATTCTGACCTTGAGCTTGAAAGTTATGCTTTTTTTAAATCAGGTGTGAAAGTTTTTGAGGTGATATATTTAAAGTATGCCAAAGTTAAGGATATAACATTTCCGAGGGTTGTGAGAATTTATGATGGCTCTGGCAGGGGAATTTACTTGAATTTCTCGGAGATAAATATAAACAGCTGAAAAATGCGTCAAAGTAAACTTAAGAAAATTTCCGAAGTAATAGCAAAGTTTTTCAAGACTGAAAATCCCCCAAAGTCAAATCCACTTGATATTTTAATTGCAACGATTTTATCTCAAAACACAAATGATGTCAACAGCCATAGGGCATTTAAAAATTTGAAGGAAAAGTTTCCAAGTTTTGAATCAATTCTTACGGCTGATGTAAGTAAAATTGAGGAAGCGATAAAAATTGGTGGGCTTGCACATCAAAAAGCGGTAAGGATAAAGGAATTGCTTGTTGAATTGAAAGAAAAAACAGGTGATTTTGATATCTCTTTTCTTAAAAATTTGTCCATTGAAGAAGGTATTAAATTTTTGACTTCATTTAAGGGGGTTGGTTTAAAGACCGCTGGATGTGTTCTTTTGTTTGCTTTCAATAAAAATGTTTTCCCAGTTGATACGCATATACATAGAATTTTGAATAGGGTTGGGGTAGTTAAAACGAAAACTCCAGATGAAACATTTTTAAAGGTTCAAAAATTAATTCCAGACGGTTATGCTTACCAACTTCACACAGGGTTGATAAAGTTTGGGAGGATGATTTGTAAAGCCAGAGAGCCACTTTGCGGTATTTGCCCAATTTATAGAATTTGCGATTTTAAGCAGAAAAAAGTTTACAAAAGAAAAACTAAAAATATCAAGCCTGGTAAAAATAAGGCTGCGGAATTTATCCTGCTTGAAGAAATTTGAGTTTTTACACAAAAAGTTTTTGTGTTTTAAAATTTAACAGTTTAATTTTAAGTGTCAATTAAAACAAAAATCTCAGGTTCCAATGATAGGAAGAAGAGAATTTTTAAGAAGCTCGCTACTTGTGGGGATTGGAGCGGTGCTTTCAAGAAAATTTAAAATTCCATCTTTTTTTGAGGATTCTAAAGCACGCCCGTCAAGTCAAGCAAGTTTGCCTGTTTTGATTTCAACTTGGAGGCAGGGTATAAAAGCAAACGAAATGGGCTTTAAAGTTTTATCAGAAGGTGGAACTGCGCTTGATGCTGTTGAACTTGGAGTGAGAACTGCTGAAGACGATCCAAATGTTATGAGCGTTGGATACGGTGGTTTGCCAGATGAGTGTGGGCATGTTTCGCTTGACGCATGTATAATGGATTGGGAATATAATGCCGGTGCCGTTGCCTTCGTCCAAAAATGTAAAAATCCTGTTTCAGTTGCGAGAAAAGTGATGGAATTGACAAAGCATGTTTTCATAGTTGGCGAAGGTGCAGATCGGTTTGCAAAATTGGTTGGCTTCCCGGAAGTTGATCTTTTAACGGATGAGGCGAGAAAAAGATGGCTTGAATGGAGAAGAAAAATGAGTCAAAGTGATAACTGGCTTTCTCCAGAAGAAAATCATGATACAATAGCAATGCTTGCTCTTGACAAACAAGGAAGAGTTGCTGGGGCTGTAACAACAAGCGGACTTGCGTGGAAAATTCATGGGAGGGTTGGCGATTCACCAATAATTGGAGCAGGTTTATATGTTGATGGTGAAGTCGGCGCCGCTGGATCTACGGGCGTTGGGGAAGCTGTGATAAGGACATGTGGAAGTTTTCTTGTCGTTGAATATATGAGAAACGGAATGCATCCGCAAAAAGCAGTTGAAGAAACATTGAAAAGAGTTTTAAAGGTTAATAAAAAGTGGATTGATAAAGATCCAAACTTTCAAGTTGCGTTCATTGCTGTTAATTTGAAAGGCGAAATAGGAGCGATGGGCTTGAGGAAAGGATTTCAATATGCACTTTACAAAGATGGAAAAAATCAGTTCCTTGATGCACCAAATTTAATTTAAAAAATTTAAAAGTTGGTAAAATGCGATTTAAATTTATCACCTTGCTTATTTTAACTTTTATAACACAGTTTAAATCGCAGGTAAAACTTGAAAATATAACGCTTGGCTCTGAATTTTCTTACGGGATCAGGGGGACAAATTATGTTACGAAAGCAGTTGGTTTTGGATTTGTTGGGGAGTTGAAACTTAAAACTGGTGAAAATTCACGCTGGGGGATTAGATTTATTTCTGGGTATAGTGACTTTAAGGTTGAGCCATCGGATTCAATGACAATTGAAAGATGGAATTGGGATTACTGGAAAATATGGTATCGTAATCATGTACGCTCGCTTATAGTTGATTCAAATTATGCTGTTGATTTAAATCCCGAGCAAAGGTTGTATGTTCTGCCTGTAAAAGTTTACTTTGGCAGAGATTTTTATCTGGGCGAAGTTAATTTCTTTGCTGGTTTTGGGGCTGGATTAGTTTTTTATGAAAGGGCATTTTGGTTAAATGAGACATGGTGGAAAAAGTTTCCAAATGTTTCTGGTGGTGAGACATATGTTTTTCAGTATTCGTTCAAAAACAACGCTCCAAGTAAGAAGGGAACTGTTTTAAATTTGGGTTTAAAAGTTGAAGGAAGATATAGAATAACGAAGATCGCTTCGTTGGTTTTCGGATTTGAATTTGAGCATTATCCGAGTGTAAATAAAATTGAAAAAGTTGAGTTTGGGAAGATTACACTTGGTGGTGTTGGGGAATCATATAAAAACTTTATTTTGAGGGATGTTTTTAAGTTAATAATCGGATTTTCGTTCAGTTATTGAAAATTTAATTTTTAGGTCAAATGAATAAATTAATTCTTGCGATTTTAGTTTTGTTTTTATTTAATATCTCACAGGCT
>Ga0105163_1000294_pt1 | contig 30469 bp, 32 predicted proteins | sample JNZ110809AmetaG_FD_81531 | JGI IMG/M metagenome (GOLD analysis project Ga0105163, IMG submission 81531) | Hot spring microbial communities from Jinze hot spring, China to study Microbial Dark Matter (Phase II) - JNZ 110809A | ecosystem: Environmental > Aquatic > Thermal springs > Hot (42-90C) >... | reverse complement strand
TGGAAAAGAGGACAAACGGAACGGTAAAAGTAGACTTCTATGGAGGTGAAGCCCTCCTTTCTGCCACAAAGGTCTACGACGGTGTAGTACAAGGGATAGCCGATATAGGTTTCTCACATGTGGCTTATACTGTGGGCCGTTTCCCTATCACTGAACTTGCCGATTTGCCCCATGGTTACCCAAGTGCTTGGGTCTCCACCCATGTGGTAAACGATTTTTACGAGCGTTACAAGCCTGAGGAATGGAAGGACACGAAGGTCCTATGGCTTAACACCCAACCGCCACAGGTCTTGATCTTGGCTAAGAAGCCGGTATATAAGCTTGAGGACTTAAAAGGCCTCACCATAAGGGGTACAGGTAGGACCAGTGAAATCCTAAAGGCCTTAGGGGCTGTCCCTAAGCCTGTACCTATGCCGGAGACCTATGAAGCCATCTCGAGGGGCGTAGTGGAAGGGAGTATGACGGCCATTGAGACCTTGAAGTCCTTTAGGCTTGCTGAAGTGGCAAAGTACGTCACCCTTTGTTATGGTGTGGCTGACGTCTATACCTTTTACGTAGTGATGAACAAAAGGACATGGGAAAGCCTTCCTGGAGAGGTACAGAAGGTCTTTGACGAACTTTCCAAAGAGTACAGGGAAAAGGCCGCAAGGGTATGGAACGACGTGGACTTCGAAGGGCTAAAGGCGGGTAAGGAAAAGGGCGTTACCTTCATCAACCTTACTGAAGACGAGATGAAGAAATGGCAGGAGGCAGTCCAACCAGTGGTAGAAGCCTACCTTAAGGAACTCGAAAAGGCGGGTCATAGCCGGGCTAAATTGAACGAGATGATTTCCTATATAAAGGAGAGGACCAGATATTGGCTTGACAGGCAAAAGGAACTCGGCATAAAGTCGGTCACAGGTCCAAAAGAGATACGGGCAGAATAGGGATAAAGACCAAAAAGGGCGGGTCGTGAGGGCCCGCTCTTTTTTTATACGGCCACTTTATAAAGAAAGTCCGTCCAAGGAGAAGGGAAAACCCCTAAGAGAAGTAAAAGGCCGCTAACCGTTAAACAGAGGACCTTGTCAAGGGTTGAAAGGACAAGGGGACTCCTGGGCCCCAGGGACTCTTTGGAATATGCAAGTCTCACCATGTTCAGGTAATAAAAGAGGGAGAGAACGGTGTTGACGAGGGCGATTAACACCAGCAATTTGTGGCCGGCTTTGTAGGCTACCACGAATAAGAACAACTTGCCCATGAAGCCCCCAGTAGGGGGTATACCTATGAGGGAGAAGGCTGAAACCGCCAAGGTAAAGGCAAAAAGCGGGGAACGGCTGTAAAGACCCGAAAGGTCCTCTATCAACACATCCTTTCCCTTTTCAGAAACTCCCACCAGCACCAGGAAGACCCCAAGGGTCATCAAGAGGTACACAAGGGCGTAAAAGGATACCGCTACCTTGGCTTCAATTCCGGGTTCCAAAAGACCAAGGACTACGTATCCTCCATGGGCTATTCCCGAGTAGGCCATAAGCCTCTTCAAGTCCTTTTGCACCAGCGCAGCTAGGTTGCCAAAGGTCATGGACAGGACCGCTATGACCCACAGGGCATCTTTTAAACCTTTTGACTCCTGAGGGAAAAGCCCAATAATTTTCAAGAGCACGGCTAGGGCTGCTACCTTAGGCACGCTGGCTATAAAGGCCGCAACGGAATTGGAAGCCCCTTGGTAAACGTCAGGGGCCCAAAAGTGGAAGGGGAAAAGACTTAATTTGAAAAAGAAGGCCACTGAAAAAAGCAAAAGCCCTAAAGAGGAAAACAGCCCACCTTCCACAACAAGGGCACCGAGCTTAGTAGTACCACTTAAGGCATAGAGGTATCCCATTCCGTAAAGGGCAAGGGCAGAGCATACGGCACCGAAAAACACATACTTCAAACTCCCTTCAACGGACCCTAAATATCCACCCTTCCTTAAAGGGAGGATCACATATAAGCAGTAGGAAGAAAGTTCGAGGGCGATGAAAAGGGACAAAAGGTCTTCGGCTGAGACAAGGACCATGAGCCCTAAAAGGCTTAAGGTCAGAAACCCATAAAGTTCGTGGAGATAACCCTCCTCATGATCCTCTCCTTCAGGTTTTAAAAGGCAAAAGACCAAAAAGAAACCAAAGGCACAGATGGCCTTGAAGACTTGGGTAAAGGTATCGACTTTCAGGGCTCCTGAAAAAAACTCCCCTTGTTCGCCAAAGGTAATAAGGGTGAGGAAGAAGGCCAATAAGGCAAGACCCTTGGATAAAGGGCGGATTCTCCACGGGACCCTTGAAAGGGAAAGGACGAAGTAAAAAGTAAAGCAACCTATAAGGAAAAATTCAGGCATAAGGACCCACATTTCCTCCCCCTAGGACATTGACTTCACATTTTTGAGGAGTTCCATAAGGGCCGGTTCCATTACCTCTACCAATTTCCCTGGGCAAAAACCCACCCAGAGGACAGCCACTAGAAGGGGAAGAAGGTAAAAGACTTCTCTAGCATTTAAATCCCAAAGGGGACTGACCTCTCCCTCCTTCCATACGGTACGTTTCAAAAGCCTTAACATGTAAGCTGCAGCCAATACAGGTCCTGGCAAGAGGAAGAGCCCCAGGGTTTTGTCCTTCTCAAAGGCACCCAATAATACGAACAGCTCACCTACGAAATTGTTGGTTCCAGGAAAGGCAAAGGAGCTGAAACAAAAGACCCCGAAAAAGGCGACAAAAAGGGGCATTACTTTTCCTAGACCGGAGTTGTCGGATATCAACCTCGAATGGGTCCTTTCGTAAAGGATCCCTACGCAAAGGAACAGGGCACCTGTTGTAACCCCGTGATTTAACATCTGGAGCATTGCCCCCTTTAGGCCCCATAGGGTAAAGGTAAAGATGCCTAAGGTGACAAAACCCATGTGAGAAACGCTTGAATACGCGATAAGGCGCTTCATGTCCTCTTGGCCAAGGCAGAGGAAACCCGCATATATTATGGCGATTATCGAAAGCATTAAAATCCAGGGGGCCATCGTCAAAGAGGCCTTTGGGGTTATACCTAAACAGAACCTAAGGAAGCCATAGCTTCCCATCTTCAGGAGGATACTGGCCAAAAATACGCTCCCAGCTGTAGGGGCCTCCACGTGGGCTGCAGGAAGCCAGGTGTGGAAGGGAAACATGGGGACCTTTATGGCAAAGGCAGTGGCAAAGGCCAAAAATACTAAAAGCTGAAACCTTTCCTCGTATGGACGGAAAAGCACTTCGGGGATGAAAAAAGTACCCTGCTTGAAGTAAAGGGCTATGATACCTAGGAGCAGAAAGACGCTCCCTACCAGGGTGTAGATGAAAAACTTAAGCGAGGCATAATCCCTCCTCGGTCCACCCCATACGGCTATAAGCAAGTACATGGGGATGAGCATTCCCTCCCAAAAGAGGTAAAAGAGCACGAAATCCAGGGCCGAAAATACCCCGATCATCGAAGTCTCCATGAGGAGCAAGCAGAACATAAAGCTCCTTACACGATGTTCTATCTGATGCCATGAGCAAAGGACACAAATAGGGCTCAAAAGGGCCGTAAGTAGCACCAAGGGCATACTTATCCCGTCGACACCTACTGCATATCTCAATCCCAAAATAGGTAACCATTCCCTTATCTCAACGAACTGAAACCCTATCTTTGAGGGATCAAACCTATACCAAAGGGGTAGGGCCAAACAGAAGTCAATCAATGTAAACACCAAGGCGATCCATCTGGCCATCCTGTCGCTTGAAAACAGAAGGATCAAGAAAGCCCCCCCCAAGGGCAGGAATATGGTCCATGACAAAACCCCATAGGGCAATTCGTTAGCAAAAAGGCCCATAGTCCCTACCTCAGGACAAAGAGGCTGAATATCAAAAGCACTAAAGCCAAGGACATGCCTATGTACGCTTGGATGCTACCGACTTGCAATCCCCTTACCCGTAATCCAATCCCACGTACACCGTAAGCCGTTCCGTCCACAACGCCATCAATGCCCTTTTGGTCAAACCAGTTAGCCCCTTGTGCACCTCCATAAAGACCTTTAAGACCCAACCACCTCCACAACTCCCCCCAAAGCATGTCCAGGAAGGCTATGACCTTTCTATCGAAGGCCATAAACCACTTGGCCCCCAAGCGATAGGATACGTCCATATCGAGGTTCACCTTGGGTTCAGGCTTGAGCTTCTCCTTTATTAGGAAGAACAAAAGCCCTGAAAACCCTAAAAGCTCAAGGACCTCTATTACCTTCTTAGGTTCATAAGGATGGTAGTGCACTTCAAAGGGCAAGATCCGATAAAGAACTTTAGGGTAAATGCCTATGAACAGGCATATAAAGGAGGCCAAAGCCATGGCCAACAACATGTTCCATGGTGCTTCTTCTGCCTCCTTTTGGCCCTGGCCAAAAAAGGCAAAGGCTGTGACCTTTAGCCCTACGGAGAGGAAGGTGCCTATGGCGGCAAGCTCCATGAGCATACCTAAAACCGGCCTTCCTGCCTCAAAGGCCCCAGATACAGTCATGTTCTTGGAGACGAACCCGCTGAAAAGCGGGAACCCACTGATGGAAACTGCACCTATTACGTAAAAGAGCATGGTCCAAGGCATAAAACGCCAAAGCCCCCCGAGTTCTGACAGTTTACAGTTGCCTACCCTGTAAAGCACAGTCCCTGCACCCATGAAGAGGAGCCCCTTGTAGATGATATGGGCGAAAGCATGGCTTACAGCTCCGTTTACCGTCATGGCCGTCCCGATACCAACCCCTGCCACCATGTAGCCCACTTGGCTTATGATGTGATATGCAAGAACGCGCCTCATGTCGTTTTCAATAAGGGCAAAAAAGACCCCGTAGACCGTCATAAGGGTTCCAAGCAGCGCCAACACCTCAAAACCGGAAAAGGCCCTTGCCAAAACGTAAACGGCCGTTTTAGTAGTGTAGGCCGACATAAAGACTGCCCCTTCCACTGTAGCCTCGGGATAGGCATCAGGAAGCCATGCATGAAGGGGAATTACAGCAGCGTTCAGGGCAAAGCCCGTAAGTATCAAATACTCCGCAAGGCCAGCTGCCTCCTCTGTGATAGGTCCAAAGAGGAAATTCCCTTGTTCCCAATACCTTAATACCACCCCCAAAAATAAGCAGAGCCCTCCAAACACATGGACTAACAAGTACCTAAAACCGGCCCTTACGGACTCTGGACGACGCCTGTACCAAACCAGAAAGACGGAAGAACACGCCATAAGTTCCCAAAAGGTAAAAAGGGTGAGATAGTCGCCCGCCAGCACCACCCCCATAGAGCTACCCACATACCACCACGCCGCTATGTGGTGGCCATCCTCGCTCCTATGGAGGCCGTATAAGGCTCCTAAAAAGGCCATTATGGAGAATACCCAGAGGAAACACAAGCTTAGCCTATCCACGTGTCCGAGGACCAATCGAACACCAAGCCACTGTCCTTGCCAATACTCCCCTTCACGTAAAAGGGCTACTATTCCGATCACAAAAAGCGGAAATAAGGCCAAAAAGGCCTTCTTCGCCCTTCCCTTTAAAAAGGGGATGACGAAGGACCCAACTAGGTAACAAAGCCCCGGATGTATAAACTCACCACTCCCCATAGAAATCCTCGGGTTTGGATAGTAAAAGATGTGCTATGGCCTTTGAGGTCTTAGCCAATACAAATCCCCCTACAAACCCAAAGAGGGCCCAAAAGCCAAAGGCCCTCTCGAACCAAAAGTGTCCATGTTCTGAAGGAATCCAGAGCTCCACCACCAAAACCCCTAAAAGGGACAAAAGCCCGAGATCTCTTAAGAGCCTTCGCCTCTCCACAAGGAAGCCAAGCCCTTTCCTCATAACACGCTCCTTATAAGCCTTAAAACCACATCAGGCCAAAGGCCTATTAACACGCTCAAAGTAGCTGTGACACAAAGGGGCATTACCATCCACAAGGGTGCTTCTCTTAACCGGAACCCCTGTACCTCCCCTTCGAAAAAGGCCTTAAAGGTAATAGGGGCAAAGTACCCTGCGTTCAAAAGGGCACTTAAGAGCAACACGACCGTAAGCCCCATTTCCTTTAAGTCCACTGAGCCATTTACCAAGAACCACTTGCTCACAAATCCACCTACAGGGGGAACTCCTATCATGCTCAAGGAAGCCACCGCAAAGGCCCCGAAGGTGAAGGGCATCTGATAGCCGAGTCCCGAAAGTTCACTTATCTTTTTTTTGTGATGCGCTACATAGATGGCCCCCGCGCAGAAGAAAAGGGTGATCTTCCCAAAGGCATGGCCCACTATGTGGAAAATCCCCCCGAGTATACCTACGGGGTTAAGGAGCGCTACCCCAAGTACTATGTAAGACAACTGGCTTATGGTCGAATAAGCTAATCGCTCCTTGAGGTCGTCCTTAGTCAAGGCTATGACTGAGGCCAAAAGGATGGTTACGGAGACGAAATATGCCGTGTAAAGGCCGAGTCCGGTTTCGCTAAGCATCTGGATTCCGAATACGGAAAGCATCACACGTGAGATGGAAAAGACCCCCGCCTTGACTACAGCCACGGCGTGTAAAAGGGCGCTAACGGGTGTAGGTGCCACCATGGCCGATGGCAACCAGTTGTGGAGGGGCATTATGGCGGCTTTGGCAAAGCCCAGGATGAAAAACCAATACATAAGCACCACCCAAAAACCCCTCTGCTCGATTATTCCCTTGTAGACCGAAGGCGAGAAATCCAAAGAACCAGCCATAAGGTATGTGAGGACCATGGCAGGAAGGAGCAATCCCTTGGAAGTACCCATGAGGTAGAAAAGGTATTTTTTACCGGCCTCGTAAGCCTCTTTGTCTTGATGATGGGCCACCAAGGGATATGTGACTACCGTGATGATTTCATAAAACAGATAAAGGGTCAGGAGACTCCCTGCATATGCAACTCCTTGGGCCCCTAGGATCGCTGAGGTAAAACAGGCATAATAACGGGTCTGCGCGTGCTCCTGGAGGGAACGCATATAGCCCACATTGTAAAAAGAAGCCAATATCCAGAGAAAGGAAGAAATCAATCCGAATACAAGCCCTAAGCCATCTACCCTGAAGGAAAAACTCAAACCAGGGCCTATATCCGAAAGTTTGAACTTCAAAACTTCCCCTTTTAACACATGAGGGACCATAGCCAATACCACTAAGAAGGTAGCCCCTGAACCTGCTATTGACCAAAGTTCCCTGATGTTGGGCCTTGACCTAGAAGCAATGATGAGCCACACCACCGTGAAGGTAATCAATACGGGCAAAAGCGGAAGGACACTTGGGACTTCCTTCATCCCTTAAGCTCCCTTAAGGCCCTTTCTTCTACTGTGGCCTTCCTTCTGAAGAACAACAAGACTATGCCCAAGGCTATCGCAGCCTCAGAAGCTGCTATCCCCATTATGAAGAGCGCGAATACCTCACCATGTGGTGAAGAAGGCTGATAGAACTTCTGCAGAAGCACAAAGTTCAAACCCGCTCCATTTAGGCACAACTCCACAGCCACAAGCATCCCTATCAAGCTCCTCCGCGAAATAAGACCGAGAATCCCCATTCCTAAAAGGAGTAAGCTCACGTAAAAGAACACTTCCGGACGTTCCCAAGGCATCCTTAGGATCCCTCCCTTCGGGAAAGCAACCCAAGCATCAATGCCCCTACGATGCTTATGGCGATCAATAAGGACAGAAGTTCAAAGGCCAGGGAATACCTCCCCATTATAAGGTCACCGACCTCCTTTGCCGATGAAGGCAAAGGTCCACCTGTTACAGAAGGCATTTCCTGTAAAGCCCTTCCCAAGGTCAAGAGGATAACCACAATGAGGACAACCCCTGCCCCCACCTTGAAAAACGCCCCTCTCTCCTTTGGTTTGAGCCAAAAAGGCCCAGCAAGCATCACAGCAAAGACCATCAAGACCCCTATTGCCCCGATGTAGATCAGGATCTGCATCATGGCCAAAAAGGGGGTGCCAAGGTAAACGTAAAGCCCTGCAACACCCCCCATGGTCAGCAAAAGGAAAAAGATGGCATAGACCAAGGAATTGCTCAACACAGCGCCAAGGGCCCCAAGGGTCACTATGGCTACCATGGCCCAAAAGACAACCTCACCTAAACTCATGCCCTGCTCCTGTATTCGGACAGAAGTTCAAAGACGAAGTCCTCTTTCCTGAAGGAGGCCAAGTTGTAATCCTGGCTAAAACCTATAGCCCCTTGGGGGCATTCCTCTACACAGAGGCCGCAGTGACTACAACGGGTAAAATCAAGCCAAAAGGCCTTAAGCACCCTTCCCTTTTGACCTTCTACTCTTTCGGCCTCGATCCTTATACAACCCGTGGGACACACCCTCTGACACAGACCACAAGCCCTACAGGAATCCCCTTTCAGCTTTATATGCCCTCTGAAACGCGGACTAAGGGGCAGGGTAGCACGGGGATATTGGCATGTCACTGGCCGACTAAAGAAGACCTTAAGGGTGACCTTCATCCCCTTAAGGAGCGAATACCCTCCTTTTAAAACCTCCAAAGGGTTCATAGCTTCAAAACCCCCCCTGTGACCACCAAGTTCAACATGGCCAGTGGTATTAAGAACTTCCACGAGAAGTTGAGCAACTGGTCAAACCTGACTCGGGGGAAAGTCCATCTGAACCACATGATCACAAAGACCACAAGGTAAGTCTTTATGAAAAACCAAGCCCACCCCGGAAGCCACGGTCCCTTATAACCAGCTAAGAAAAACGTGGTGAGCAAGGCCGATACGATGAAGAGGTTCGTATATTCGGCAAGGAAAAACATAGCAAAACGCATCCCGCTGTATTCTATGTGATAACCGGCCACAAGTTCGCTCTCTGCCTCAGGAAGGTCAAAAGGAGTACGGTTAACTTCAGCAACAGCTGATATCAGATAAATGAAAAAGGCCACAGGTTGTAGCAATAGATAGGGCACCTTTTGGGCTTCCACTATCCCTTTAAGGGAAAGAGAACCCGATAACATCACTACAGGGACAATGGAAAGCACCATGGGTATTTCATAAGCTATCTGCTGGGAGATACTCCTCATGCCACCAAGCAAGGAGTATTTGTTCACAGAACCCCACCCAGCCATAAACACCGCTATAGAGGTCAAAGATGAAAAGGCCAATATCAGGACAATCCCTACATTTATATCCCTAATTTGCAAATGAGGATCAAACGGAATAACCAACAATACAACAACACAGGGCATGAAGATCAGAAAAGGGGCCAAGAGGTAAAGGGGCTTATCCACATACCTTGGCGACACCAATTCCTTTCCCATAAGCTTTACCGCATCGGCAATGGACTGCAATAACCCAAAGGGACCAACTTCTTTGGGGCCTATCCTCCATTGCATATGACCTGCCACCTTCCTCTCCACCCACACCAATAAAAGGGCATTGCCAAAAAGCACTAAAAGCACCCATAGGGCCCCTAGTACCAGCCGTAGGAAGTCCACTCCCCATGCCGAAATTCCTAAGTCCCATAGGGCTTTACCCAGAAGCCATGCAAGGCCTAAAAGGATCGATACCCCGGTTAAGGCAGCCAATAGGCACAATCCCGCCTTGAAAGGATCGGATTGAAAGTAAAGCCGGTAAAGCCTCTTTAACCATAACCTCATCTGTCCATCTCCGGTACCACCAAATCGAGACTTCCGAGCGTAGCTACAGCGTCAGCAATAAGCATTCCCTTGCCTATTTCGGTGAAACTCACAAAGTTGGAAAAGGAGGGACTACGCCACTTGAGCCTATAGGGCTTGTCACTCCCGTCAGAGACGATATAAACCCCTACTTCGCCCCTTGCCCCTTCTGTGGCAAAAAAGACATCACCAACTGGGGGCCTCTTTGGTAGCTTTTCCACCCTATAGGGACCTTCAGGTACCTTACTTATCGCCTCTTCCAATAGGGAAAGGCTGGCCCTTATTTCATCCAACCTGACCAAATAACGGGCGAAACTATCCCCTTCTTCCCGTAAGGCTACCTTAGGCTTGAGAAACCTGTATCCGTCGTAAGGCTCGCATACCCTTATGTCAAAGGCCACCCCCGAGGCCCTTAAGTTTGGCCCTGTAACACCATAACGCCTAGCTACCTCCTTCGGGATAACCCCAATGCCTTTGGTACGCCCCAGGAATATGGCGTTGCCCGTGACCAGCTCGTCGTAGTCTTTAAGCCTCCTTTTCATCCTTTGTATAAATCGATCCACCGCTTCGAGGAAACCTTCGTTGAGGTCCTCGTAAACCCCTCCTATCCTGTAATAGCAATAGGTCAACCTAGAACCGGTCAGGCCCTCCAGGATGTCCAAGATCTGTTCCCTGTCGTCGAAGGCGAAAAAATAAGGTGTAGCAGCACCAAGGTCAAGGAGGTACGTCCCCAACCACAGTAGGTGGCTTGCGATCCTGTTAAGCTCCATGGCAATAAGCCTTATAAACTGGGCCCTTTCAGGCACCTCGATACCACAACACCTCTCCAAGGCAAGGACGTAACAGAGGCTGAAGGCAAGAGGAGCCACATAATCCATCCGGGCGGTGTTGGGGTAGTACTGGCTATAGGACCTCTCTTCGGCCATTTTCTCCTGCATACGGTGCATGTATCCCAAAACCGGCTCCATATCCTCGATGAATTCCCCTTTCATCTTCAACAAGAGCCTTAGCACGCCATGAGTCGAAGGATGCTGAGGACCCATGTTGAGCCAAAAGGACTCCTCATCCCCCTCTGGAAAGCGTCCCAACAGGACCCTCTTGTCCTCCTCAGTTACAGGGACAAAGTCCTTCCTCAAGGGGTAAAAGTCGATATCCGGATGCAAGAACAGGTAAGAAAGGTTAGGGTGCCCCTTGAACTTGACGCCAAAGAACTCGTGGATCTCCCTCTCATGCCACCCCGCCCCAGGATAGATGTTCCATATGGAGGGAACTTCAGGATCGGTGGCCTTAACCCTAGTCCTTACAGAAAACCTCCTCGGGTCATCCCAATGGTTGAAATGGTAAAGGAGCTCCAGCTCTTCTCTCCAATCCACACATACCACTTCTTCCACAAAGTAACCGTGTTGGTCAAAGGCCCCAGCCAACTCTGGTAACTTTTCCTTTTGTGCCTTTACATCAAACCAATACCCCTTCCTTTCATAAGGGACCTCTTCCACTACACACCCAATGGCATCAAGGTCTCTTAGGAGTCCTTCAGCTACCATCTCCTCTCAGGGCCCGGAAATCTCCTTACACCGGTGAGTTTCTCTTGTAGTTTCAACAAGGCCTCAAGAAGGGCCTCTGGCCTGGGAGGACACCCGGGGACATAAACGTCCACCGGTATCACCTTGTCTACCCCTTCTATGACGTTGTATTGCCCTTCAAAGACAAAAGGTCCTCCGGAAATGGCACAGTTACCATAAGCAACAACCCATTTAGGGGAAGCCATCTGTTCGTAAAGGGTCCTTACTACGGGGGCTATCTTCTTAGTAATGGTCCCTGAAACGATCATGAAATCGCACTGTCGAGGCGAAGGCCTCATTACCTCCGCACCAAATCGAGCAAGATCAAACCTCGCAGCAACAGTGGCCATCATTTCAATGGCACAACAAGCAAGACCAAAGGTCATGGGCCAAAGGGAATTAGCTCTGGCAAGGTTTAAAAATTCCTCAAGCACTCCCAGCTTAACCCTGGGCCCTACGGCCTCCACCAAAAGACCCCCTTCCTCCACGCATACGCAAGGGGAAAGACCAAAAAGGCCAAAAAGATTAAAAGCACCAAAAACCTATCACTACCCCCTTCCCGCCAATAACCCAAGGCCACCGGGAAAAGGTACAGAACGTCCACATCGAAGGCAACAAAGATCAAGGCATAAAGGTAAAAGGGGGCAAAATACCTTACCCAAGCGCTCCCAAAGGGATCAACCCCACATTCGTATATGTCCTGTGCCTTTACCCCTTTTGAACGCGGGGCAATAACCCAGGGTACTACAAAAACTAAGAAACAGAGCAAAAAAGATAACAGTATGAAGATGAGGACAAAAGAAAAATCCCTGAGCACTAGGCTCACCGCCGCCCCCCAGAAAACTTACCTTCATCTAAGGCCCTTTGTCAAGTTTTTTAAAACGCCCTCTTTTATCCTTTTATGGTCTTATAAGGCCTTTTTGTTGCACCATAAAGGAACGATGTCTTATAATGGTAGTCCTGAAAAAAGGGGGAGGTGTGGGATGTTTAGTTTTCTGGGGATTAAAGTGCCCGAAGCTTTCAATCAAGCGGAGTTTCTGACAGACAGGCATTTAAAGGAAGGACGAGGAGAAAAGGTGGCCTTGTATTATCTGGACCAAAAGATCACCTATAAGGAGCTCTTGGAAAAGGTGAACCGCACTGGTAATGCCTTGAGGCAATTGGGGATCGCTCCTGAAGACCGAGTGGTGGTCCTTGTTTGGGATTCTCCTGCTTATTTCTACGGAGTCCTTGGCGCCATGAAAATTGGGGCTATACCTGTTCCCGTCAACACCATGGGAGCCTCGCGTGATTACCTTTTCTTCTTAAACGACTCAAGGGCTAAGGCCATCCTAGTATCTGATGACCTTTACGAAAAAATAGCCCCCATAAAAGACCAAGCGAGGTTCTTAAGACATGTAATAGTGGTAGGTAAGGAGGTGCCGGGTACTCTCAACTTCGATCAGCTCCTAGAAAAGGCATCCGCTGAACTTCAACCTGAGGAAACCTCTAAAGATGACATGGCTTACTGGATGTATACTTCCGGAACTACAGGGCTTCCCAAGGCAGTGGTCCATTTACATCACGATGTACTTTACAATTGGCCGCCGGTGTGTGAGACCGTCTATAAGGTAAAGGAGGATGACGTCATTTTTTGCACCTCTAAGATGTTCTTTGCCTATGGGAAAAACGCCACCTTTGACACAACACTCCTTTACGGTGTTTCAGCTGTCCTCTGGCCCAAATGGCCTTCACCTGATACTATCGGTGAAGTATTTGAGATCGTTAAGAAATACAGACCGACCTTGTTTTTCAGCGTTCCGAGCTTTTATTCGGCCATGCTCAGGGAATTGGAAAAAGGCGTAGAGGTCGATTTCAGTTCCGTTAGGGCCTTCGTCACATCCGGTGAGCCTATGCCTCGAACGATAGTGGAAAGGCTCTGGGAACGTTTCAAAAAACCCATAGTGAACGGCCTTGGTAGTACCGACGTAGGAGGCCAATACATCGCCAACCCCAACCTCCAAGAAAAACCCGACTGTTCAGGGATGCTCCTGCCCGGTTTTGAGGCAAGACTTGTGGGGGAGGAAGGTGAAGACGTAAAGGCACCAGGTGAAGTGGGCGAACTGTGGCTTAAAAACGACGGAATTACTCCATTTTATTGGCGAAGGCACGAGAAGAACAAGGAGGTCTTTTTCGGAGAATGGTTCAAGACCGGAGACCTCTTCTACAAGGACGACGAAGGCCTTTATTACTACCAAGGCAGGGCAGACGACATGATGAAGATCAGCGGCCAATGGGTAGCCCCAATGGAAGTGGAAAACGCCCTTCTCGAGCACCCTGCTGTACAGGAGTGCGCTGTGGTGGCTATGCCCTTTGAGGACGGCCTTCTGAAGGGTAAAGGCTTCGTAGTCCTTAAAGAAGGCTATGAGCCCTCAAAGGAACTGGAAAAGGAACTCATAGAGTTCGTAAAAAGCAAAATCGCCCACTTCAAGGCCCCAAAAGCCATAGAGTTTGTCAAGGAGTTGCCAAGGACCGTTACCGGGAAGATCATGCGTTATAGGCTAAGGACGCTCTAGATGAAAAAGCCCCCCAAAAAGAAAGGGGGGCCATGCCCCCCTTTCTTTTTGGCTACGCTACTTATTTCTGCACAGGTTCAAAGGCAAAAAAGACCCTGTCGACCCACTTCATCTCACCGCCTTTGACCTCAATGGGATGGGAAGGCACGGGGAAGACTACAAGTTGTACCTCATCCCCTTCCTTGAGCTTTCCGGCTGGACAGTTGATGATCCTGGAAAGGATCCGCCTCACAGGACTTCCTTCCCCTAGGTCAATAAGGGCGTGAATCAGCGGCGACTCAAACCCAAGGGGCACGCCTCTCACCTGTTCGGTGAAGACTATTACTTTGCCCCTTTTAGGGAGGTCTATCCATTCGAGGTCTTCTGAATAGCATTGTGGACATATAACCCGTGGGGGATAGGCCACATGACCACAAGTCCTACACCTCGTTGTGGTAAACCGCCCTTCTTTTAAATGTTCGTAAAACTTATAGAGCCGATTGAACTCCTTACACTGCAAAGGCCACATGTCCATAGTGTAAGGGTATTTGTCTTCTATTATCGGTACGCCAAGGACGGCCATCTCTTCACCTCCTTTACTTCACTGGTTCCCTTCCATAGATGACGATCGTGTGCTCAAAGTTCAAACCGCTCAGGTTGTGCGTCAAACCTATCTCAGCTCCTTCCACCTGGAACCTAGCCCTACCTTGTAATTGCTTCATTATCTCTATGGCCTGACGGATCCCCGTGGCCCCAAAGGGGTGACCTACTGATAGAAGCCCTCCATCGGTGTTGATGGGGATCTTACCCCCTATCTTGGTCTGACCCGAGGCGATAAAGGGACCGCCTTCGCCTTTCTTGCAGAACCCAAGTTCTTCTACCTCGATTACCTGAGAGATGCTGAAACAGTCATGGGTCTGGGCAACGTCGATGTCCTCCGGCCCAACCTTCGCCACTGAATATGCCCTTTGGGCTGCAGCACGCAAATGGGGCCAATCGGCGAAGTGTTCACCCGGCCAATTGGCCGAACAAGCATGAAGGCTCGCCTGTGCCCCTCCGCGGATGTAAACAAGGGGTCTATTGGTCATGTCCTTTGCCTTCTCCTCGCAAGCCAAGACCACAGCCGCCGCTCCATCTGTTATGGGGCAACAGTCGTAAAGGGTAAGGGGCGGTACCACCTCTGGGGCGTTTAGGGCTTCCTCAAGGGTCAACTTCTTCTGGAATTGGGCCTTCGGGTTTTCAGCACCATAGTTATAGTTCACCACCGAAACCCATGCGAGGTGTTCCTTGGTGGTACCGTAATGCTTCATGTGTTCCTTGGCCACCATGGCAAAGTAAGGGGGAGGCAGCCCTAGACCGTGAACGCTATCCCAATCGTGATCAGCTGTCGCAAGTTCGCTATAAAAGATCTCCCATTTCTGGGGCGTATAGCACTTTTCCCCACCGACCACCATGATCACGTCGGCCATGCCGCTCTTTATCAACCCGTAGGCCAAAAGGATGGCTGTACTCCCACTCGCACACAACACGTCCACCCGACAGCATATGGAAGTAGGTTTTATACCAAGCCTCTCGGCAGCGATGGGGGCACTGTTGATCTGAAACCCGCGCCTTCCGGCCGTAGCATTGGCGAAGATCAAACCGTCTATATCCTTGGGCTTAAGCCCCGGGATGTCCTCAAGGCATTCCTTTCCCGCCTCCTGCACCAAATCCCACAAACTCGCTTCCCTTTGCCCCCATTTACACATCCCACCGCCGACGATACACACCCTCCGCTCCATACGTCACCTCCTCTCAGCGGTCTTTGAACTCGGGCTTGCGCTTCTCCACAAAGGCCCTAAGGCCTTCTCGCCCATCCTCCGATACATAGGTCTGTAAGAAACACTGCCCTTCATAGACCAGCGCTGCATCAAGGGGCATATCAATGCCTTTGGAAATGGCCCGCTTCAATGCCTTAAGGGCCACAAGTGGCTTTTGCGCTAGCTCTTTGGCAAAGTTCAAGCTTTCCTCAAGTAGCCTCTCGGCAGGGAACACCTTATCGATTAAGCCTATCTCCAAGGCCCTTTTGGCATCTATCATCTGACCCGTGAACAGCAACTCCTTTGCCCGCGCAAGCCCTATCAACCGGGGAAGCCTTTGGGTAGCACCACCACCGGGAATGATCCCCAAGTTTATTTCGGGCTGCCCGAACCTCGAATCCTCAGAGGCAAACCTAAAGTCGCAACAAAGGGCCAGCTCCAACCCTCCACCAACCGCCAAACCGGAGATGGCTGCAATAGTCGGTATGGACAACTCAGCTAAGGCACAGGATGCCTTCCTGCTTAGGTCCCCTATCGAGGCCATCTCCACCACCGATTTCCCCTCCACCTCCTTAACGTCAAGGCCTGTGGAGAAAGCCTTTCCAGCCCCATATATCACCATGACCTTGACTTCCCCGCTTTTTTCCACTTCCTCACAGAGCTTGAGGATCTCACCGTAAAGGGCAGAACTAAGGGGGTTATAAGGAGGACGATTAAGGGTCACAAGGAGTACTCGCTCGAACTTCTCCACCTTTAGGTTTTCGAAATTAAGTTCCATCTCCCCTCCTCCTTACTTCTGATACTTATACCAACCCTCGCCTGACTTCCTGCCCAGCTTCCCGGCTTTAACCCTTACCTTAAGGCTGTAAGGGGTAGCAGGCCAGTAATCTAGTTCCTTCGCAAGATACTCGTTCACGTGATAACCAATGTCTAGCCCCGTGAGGTCCATGAGCTCGAAAGGTCCCATGGGGTAGTTCAAACCGAACTTCACCGCTTTGTCTATGTCCTCCAAGGAAGCCACACCCTCCTCGTAAAGCCTTATCGCCTCCATAAACTGTATCATCATGATCCTATTGACCACAAAACCAGGGACGTCCTTCTTAATGACCACAGGTACCTTGCCGAGTTTTTCTGCAAGTTCATAACACACCTTCACAGTCTCGTCGCTTGTCTCAAGCCCTTTCACAATCTCCACAAGCCTCATCAAGGGTACAGGGTTGAAGAAATGCATCCCTACCACTTTATCAGGCCTCTTTGTCGCAGTAGCAATTTCGGTAATGCTTAAAGAAGAAGTATTGGTAGAAAGGATGACCTCTGGCCTCACAAGCTCGTCAAGCTCTTTAAAAACCTGCTTCTTTACCTCCATGTCCTCTACCACTGCCTCTACCACAAAATCCACGTCCTTTAGGTCAGCCATGGAAGTAGTTCCCTTTATACGTGAAAGGGTCTGCTGCTTCTGCTCTTCAGTGACCTTCCCACGCCTTATCCCTTCAGTCATAAAGGCGTCTATGCTCTTTATACCCTTTTGGACGAGCTCCTCAGTTAGGTCCCTGATGATCACTTCAAATCCCACTTGCGCACAGACTTGAGCGATCCCACTCCCCATAGCCCCTGCACCTACAATTCCTATTTTCTTTATCTCCATCTTCCACCTCCTCCCTATGTTTTCCCAACTAAGTTCCCACTTTCACAAAATCTTTTACATTAGGGACCTGACCTTTGTCAACTGAACAGCATGTTAAACGGCAAAAAGGAGTTCTATCTTGCGTAGATCTCCAAAGCATTGAAAAAATAAGGGATTTCGAAGCTTGCGCTTTCAGGAGAATCGGAACCATGGACGATGTTTTCCTGTATGTTATCTCCGTAAAGGGCCCTTATAGTCCCAGGGGCGGCCTTCTTGGGATCGGTGGCGCCCATTATTTCCCTAACCCTTTCGATGGCCCCTTCGCCTTCTAGGACCATGACCACTATCGGCCCCTCTGACATGAAGTCCGTTAGGGACTCAAAAAAGGGCTTATCCTTGTGGACGTGGTAGAAACCTTGAGCGGCCTCTTTACTTAAGCGTATCATCTTGAGACCGACCACCTTTAATCCTTCTGTTTCGAACCGCCTTATCACCTCTCCTATGAGGTTTTTCTTAACCCCATCTGGTTTGACGATCACCAAGGTCCGCTCCACCTCGACACCTCCTTTTAACCTTGGATCTTCAAAACTCCCGCTCCCCTGTAGCCGCCTCTTTTCAGCAGGAGCAGGGCTCTATTGGCCTCTTCTAGTCGGAAAACCGTTACCTCTGGTCGGATGGGGACCTTTGAGGCAAGTTCCAGAAATCCTTCGATGTCCCTTTTTGTGACGTTGGCCACACTCTTTACTTCTTTCTCCTCCCAGAGGCATTGTGCGTAGTCGAGTTCGGGTATCTTTGTCTCTTTCCTTATGGCGTTGATCACCAGTCTGCCGCCTTTATCGAGTACGCGCAGCGCCTCTCTCACCACTTCCCCCGAAGGGGTTGTGTCTATGGCCTTGTTTAACTTCTCTGGAGGCATCTGGCCCGTCTCGCCCACCCAATCAGCCCCAAGTTCTTCAGCCAATAAGCTTGGCGGATCTCCCTTTTTGCGAGTGAACACAAAGACCTTCGAGTTCGGGTAGAGATACTTTACCATTTGTAGCACTATATGACCTGAGGCACCAAAGCCGAAAAGCCCAAGGATTTCACCGTCCTCCATACCGCTTAACCTTAGGGACCTATAACCAATGGCACCTGCACAGAGGAGCGGTGCCGCTTCAAGGTCGTTTAACCCCTCGGGAAGCCTTACTGCAAACCTCTCGTCTATCACCATATACTCCGCATAACCTCCGTCTGCATCGCATCCTGTCCCTTTGAAGTCATCGCAAAGGTTTTCTTCACCTCTCAGACAGTAAGGACAACGCCCACAAGCCCAGTAAATCCAACCTACCCCGACCCTCTGTCCTACCTTAAACCCCTTCACCTCCTCTCCAACCTCTTCTACCACCCCTACCACTTCGTGTCCGGGTATGACAGGCAGATGGGGCTTCTTTCGTCCTTCGATCTCGTCAAGTTCTGTGCGACATATACCACATGCCAGGACCTTTATAAGGAGATCCCTCGGACCGGGTTTTGGAATAGGCAAATCTTTAAGCTTTAAAGGTTGGTTTACGGCTTCTATAGAGGGAACGATCTCTTCCAAGACCATGGCCTTCATGGCTTTTAAATAGCTAATAAAAACCGTGACGCCATGTCAACGCCTGAGGTATTATCTTCTTCCAAAGAGGGAGGTAGAGATACATGGTCAAGGTCTTTTGGCGCGACAGGTATTACACCTTTGAGGGAAAGGTCACAGGCCTTGAGGTCATTAAAAGGCTTGGGCTGAAAGAAGAAGAGGTACTACTCCTTAAAGACGGAAAGCTACTCCCCCCTGATATCCCCCTTGAAGAAGGGGAAATAAAGGTCATACCTGTAATTTCCGGGGGTTAAAGGGGTGAAGTGCAAGCTGTGTGGCCAAAGGGCTGTGTTGAGACTCAGGGCTTATAACCTCAGCTTATGTCAGGACTGCTTGAGGGACTTCGTAAAACGGAGGGTCCAGAAGGCCATAAGGGACTTTAGACTCCTAAAAAAAGGGGAAAAAGTCCTTGTGGCTGTATCAGGCGGAAAGGACAGCCTAAGCCTTTGGGAAATCCTTGACGGACTAGGTTATGACACCATAGGACTTTACATCCACTTGGGGATAGAGGGATATTCTGATCGTTCCCTTGAAAAGGCGAAGGCCTTTGCCCAAAAAAAGGGGCTATCCCTTTTGGTGGAAGACGTAAGAGAACATTTTTCAGGCTTGGGCATCCCCCAACTCTCCAAAAAGGACATGAGACCGCCATGTTCCTTATGTGGCATGGTCAAACGTTACCTCATGAACAAGGTAGCATGTGAAACGGACAGGACCTTGGCTACAGGCCATAACTTAGACGATGAGGCCGCAACCCTCCTGGGTAATGTCCTGGACTGGAAGGAAGGCTATTTAGGAAGGCAAGCACCAAGGCTTGAGGCCCGTGACGGTTTTGCCCCAAGGGTAAAGCCACTTGTCCTTTGTACTGAGAGGGAAATGGCAGCGTATGCCATAGCGTCAGACATCGACTATATCCTGGAAGAATGCCCCTTCAGTGAAGGGGCTACAAGCCTCTTTTACAAGGACGTGCTGAACCAAATAGAGGAAAGATCTCCTGGGACAAAACTTAGGTTCTACCAAGGTTTCCTAAAACTACAGGACCGCTTCCGCATAGAAGAGCCACAACTTAGACCCTGTAGCTCATGTGGATATCAAACTACAGGTGACCTTTGTAACTTCTGCCGGTTGAAGGAAAAGGCAAAGAAGAAATAAAAAGGCGAGGCCCCAAAGGGCCTCGCCTTTACGTTACCTAGAGGCTATCCTTTAGAACTCTTCCATCCCAGGGGTCGAAGTAGCTGCCTTCTCCTTCTTGGGCTTTTCGGCGACCAAGGCCTCGGTGGTGATCAGAAGAGAAGCCACGCTTGCCGCGTTCTGGAGCGCAAGCCTCACCACCTTCGTTGGGTCGATGATGCCTCGTTCGATCATGTCGCAGAACTCCTCTTTCTGCGCATCGAAGCCGAAGTTGGGGTTATCGGAGGCCTTGACCTTTTCCACGATCACAGCCCCCTCTTTGCCAGCGTTTTCAGCTATCTGCCTCAAGGGTTCCTCCAGGGCCTTCTTAACGATCTCAACACCTATAGCCTGATCGCCTTCAAGCTGCAACTTCTCCAAGGCCTTCTGGCACCTTAATAGGGCCACTCCACCACCAGGCACGATACCTTCTTCTACTGCGGCCCTGGTCGCGTTCAGGGCGTCCTCGACCCTGGCCTTCTTCTCCTTCATTTCGGTCTCAGTAGCAGCACCAACCCTGATGACCGCTACACCACCCACTAACTTGGCCAACCGCTCTTGGAGCTTCTCCCTATCGTAGTCAGAAGTAGTCTCCTCGATCTGAGTCCTTATCTGCTTTACCCTGGCCTCAATGGCCTCTTTGCTACCCGCACCCTCCACTATGGTCGTATTGTCCTTGTCAATTATGACCTTCTTGGCCATGCCGAGGTCTTCAAGCCTTACGTTTTCGAGTTTGATACCCAAGTCCTCGGATATGAACCTACCACCCGTCAATATGGCTATGTCCTCAAGCATGGCCTTCCTTCTTTCGCCGAAACCAGGGGCCTTAACCGCCGCACACTTCAAAGTCCCACGGATCTTGTTCACCACCAAGGTGGCAAGGGCCTCTCCTTCCACGTCCTCAGCGATTATCAAAATAGGCCTACCACTCCTTGCCACCTGCTCTAAGACAGGCAACAAGTCCTTCATGCTGGAGATCTTCTTCTCATAACAGAGCACATAGCAGTCCTCAAGCTCACAGACCATTTTCTCTGGGTCAGTTATGAAGTACGGAGAGAGATAACCACGGTCAAACTGCATACCCTCGACGACCTCAAGCGTCGTCTCCATGCTCTTGGCTTCCTCGACCGTGATCACCCCCTCCTTTCCGACCTTTGCCATCGCTTCAGCTATTATCTCCCCAATGCTCGGATCGTTATTGGCCGAGATGGTGGCAACCTGTGCTATCTCCTTCTGCTCCTTGACGGGTTTGCTCATCTTTTTCAATTCTTCCACCACTACCTCAACGGCCTTGTCTATCCCACGTTTCACATCCATAGGGTTGGCACCTGCAGCCACTACCTTAACACCCTCACGGTAAATGGCCTCTGCTAGGACTGTAGCCGTAGTCGTACCATCACCAGCTGTGTCCGAGGTCTTGGAGGCCACCTCCTTCACCATCTGGGCCCCCATGTTCTCGAATTTGTCCTCAAGCTCTATTTCCTTGGCTACCGTAACCCCGTCCTTAGTTACGGTAGGGGACCCCCAACTTTTCTCTATTATCACGTTCCTCCCGCGAGGCCCCAAGGTGACCTTTACAGCTTTAGCAAGGGTAGTAACACCCTTTAAGATCTTCTCCCTTGCTTCGACGTCGAACTTGATTTCCTTTGCCGCCATCGCACACCCTCCTTTCAAGTGTTTTTAGTCTTCAACTATGATACCGAGGATATCGTCTTCGCGCATGATAAGGTATTCCTTGCCGTCTATCTTTATTTCGGTACCCGCATATTTGCTGAATATAACCCTGTCGCCCACCTTCACATCGAGAGGTATCACCGTGCCATCCTCTTTAACCCTTCCCTTACCTACGGCCACAACCTTCCCTTCCATGGGCTTTTCCTTCGCCGTATCAGGGATGATGATACCACCTGGAGATCTTTCTTCAGCTTGCTCAATGCGTTCTATAAGGACCCTATCCTGCAGAGGAACTACTTTCATCTTACTCCCCTCCTTTCTTAGTTTTTGCCGCTTTAACTGTCGGTTTTCACTAGCTATAAATAATCATCTCCCTGGCGTTTTCAAGAAAAGCTCTCCTCTTCTTCTCCTTCCAGTTCCTCGAAACGATAGAAGACCTTGCCCATACGGGCCTGTTTTTGTATCTTCTCCAGCCTCCCCTGACACTCCACACAATACCGGGCAAAGGGAAGGACCTTCAACCTCTTGATCCCGATCTCCCTACCGCACTCCTCACAGTACCCATAAGTCCCTTCATCAAGCCTCCTCAGGGCCTCGTTTATGTTCCTCAACCTCTCCAGATGTCCTTGGAGCAAGCTATAGTTTATGTCGGCGTCAAGGTCGAACTGTGAAAGGTCGCCTATGTCCATGGTCGAAAGCGTGGTAAAACGGGGGTCCTCTTTCACCTTCGCCCCTACCTCTTCTTCTATCTTCCTCAATGTCTCCTCCCTAAGGGAGAGGAGCATCTTCCTCAGTTCTTCTCTGTTCTCCCTTTCCACCCTTTACCTCCCTTTGAAGTTTTTCTACTTCCTTCATAGCCTCCAAATCCCCTGCCTTCGCAAAGGCCTTCTTGGCAAAGACGAACTTCTCAAGCTCCAAAGCCCTTTTGCCCAAGGAAAGCCACTCCTCTTTCCCACCTTCCTCACCGAGGAACTCGAAGACCCTCTCCAAAAGGAAGTAGTCGCCTTCCTTTATGGCCAACTCCTTCATCTCCATCAAACCCTCTTTGAAACCGGCCACACCGAAGAACTCCACCGCATCGTTCAGGCGCCCTTCCTCTAGGTATAACTTACCGTACTCTATCAACACCTCAGTGGGGGTGCCTTTACCGTAGAGGATTTCCCTTCTCTTCAACGGGTCAGGAAGACGGCCTTTGGGCATCGTTTAAGCGAAGTATAATGTTTCAGGACCATCCTTTAAAGTGGAGAGAAGATACCATCCTCTTGCGAGGAACTCAAGGCTGTGGTGAACTTTAAGGGGCATGAAGGACAAAGCCCTATGGGCATATCTAAAACACCTCGAGCTCATGGGCATAAAGGAGCTGTATCTTCCAAGGGAACCAGGCGTCCAAGAGGAACTCGAACGCTTAAAGGTAGAGATCCTCTCATGTAGAAAGTGTCCGCTTCACAAAGGACGTAAAAACCCCGTGCTTGGTGAAGGAAATCCAAAGGCCATCCTGGTGTTTGTAGGAGAAGCCCCTGGAGCAGAAGAAGACGAAAAGGGACGCCCCTTTGTAGGGAAGGCAGGGGAACTTTTGACCAAGATCATAAAGGCCATGGGACTTTCAAGAGAGGAAGTCTATATAACCAACGTGGTCAAATGCCGTCCGCCAAACAACCGTAACCCAAGGCCTGAGGAGGTAAAGGCGTGTATGCCGTATCTGCTACGTCAGATAGAGCTCATACGACCGCAGTTGCTGTGCGCCTTGGGTACGGTCGCTGCCCAGAGCATCTTGGGAAAACAAGAACCCATAACCTCTTTAAGGGGAAAGTTCCACGATTGGAAGGGCATAAAGGTGATGCCCACCTTCCATCCGGCCTTCCTCTTGAGGAACCCGAGTTACAAAAGGCTTGCCTGGGAGGATATCAAGAAGTTAATGGTTGAATATCAGGTCCTTAAAGCCCAAGCTCCTTGATCACCTCCTCGGTGGATAGGACTACAGCAAACCCATAGGCGAGGTTCTTCAAGGAGGCCAAGTGTAGCTCCTTAAGGGAGGTGGCAGTGGCGTCGTGCACGAAAAAGACCAGGAAGTCCCTCATGAAGGCATCACGCGCGGTGGTCTCACAACACAGGTTGGTCATAACTCCACATATGACTACTTCCTCGACCCCTAGCCCCCTTAGGTATCCTTCAAGGTCCGTACCATAAAAGGCGCTGTACCTCCTCTTGGGCAGGATCTTCTCACCCTCCTTTGGCTCGAGCTCCTGTACTATCCTATGATCGAAGGTCCCCTCACGGATCAATTCGCCCCACCACCTGTAAAGCATCCCCCCATCGCGTTCGGGATCCCTGTGACCATGGACGGTGAAGACCACAGGTCGCTCCAAGGTCCGAAAGGCCCAGAGGAGCCGCTTTATGTTTCCAAGAATGCCGGAAAAAAGCGGCCTGAAATACTCTTGGACGTCTATCACCAGAAGGGCAGCCTTTTGCCAGTTGAGTTTGAAACGGCGCCTCATATAGGGGACCATCTCTTCTACCACAGGTAATACCTCCTCTTCTTCTTGAAGAAGGGCAGGGACAGTATCCCGAAAAGGAAACCGCCGACATGGGCCCACCAGGCTATACCTCCAAAACTGGAAGGGGCCAGGAGGCTGAAAAGGCCTGAGAAAAACTGGCTGAGAAACCAAAGGCCCAGAAAGATCACTGCGGGTATCTCAAGTAAAAGGGGCAGGAAGAAGAAAGGCACAAGGGTTATTATCCGGGAAGTGGGGAAAAGGACCATATAAGCCCCCATGACCCCGGATATGGCCCCAGATGCCCCTATGGTGGGTACAGGAGACAAAGGGTTGAAGAACATGTGGATCAAGCTCGCGGCAAGGCCTGAAAGAAGGTAAAAGGCCAAAAAACGCAGGTGACCCATCCTGTCTTCCACGTTGTCTCCAAAAAGCCAAAGGGACCACATGTTGCTTATGAAATGAAACCATCCTCCGTGGAGGAACATGGCCGTGAGGAAAGGCAAAGGGTTATATGGTGATAAACCCACTGAGAGAGCCCATTCGTGGGAAAGATAGCGCAAAGGTATGAGACCAAAGTTGAAAAAAAGGGCCTTAAGTCTTTCCGGTGGAAGGGAGAGCTCATAAAAGAACACGAGGGTATTTAAAACAAGCAAAAAAACCGTACTTAAAGGCGGACTCCTATGGGGTATCGTGTCCTTTAATGGAAACACAACTAATTATGAAATTAGGGGATGCCGCGGTCAAGAGGAAGGTACATTGGTAAAACTTGAAATGAGGGGCTCCAACCTTTAAACTTTTTATGTCCCAAGCGACAGGGAGGGATGTTGTCTTATCCACAACCCTTTGAGGAGGGAAAATAATGGGGGACAAAGTTAAGATAGCGATTGCCGGAGTAGGTAACTGTGCCAGTTCCCTCATCCAAGGCGTTTACTATTACAGAAAGCGGAAGAACTTGGACGTAAGTGGCATCATGTATCAGGACATCGGAGGCTACAAACCTTGGGATATCGAGGTAGTTGCAGCCTGGGACGTAGATGCCAGAAAGGTGGGGAAGGACCTCTCCGAGGCCATATTTTCCCCTCCCAACTGCACGACCGTCTTTGAGCCCGAAATCCCCCATCTCGGCGTCAAGGTTAGGATGGGAAAGGTCCTCGATGGGGTGGCGCCCCATATGGCTGATTATCCCTTGGACAGGACCTTTGTTTTGGCCGATGAAAGGGAGGACGAGTTGGAAGATGTGGTCTCGGTCCTCAAGGAGACGGGGGCAGATGTGTTCATCAACTACGTACCGGTGGGCTCCGAAATGGCCGCCAGGTTTTACGCCGAGGCTTCCCTCAGGGCAGGGGTGGCCTTCATCAACGCCATGCCCGTCTTCATAGTCTCTGACAAAACATGGGCAGAGAGGTTCGAAAAGGAAGGGGTACCTGCAGTAGGGGATGACGTGAAGTCACAGTTAGGGGCGACCATATTACACCGCGTCCTCACAAAGCTCTTCGTCGATAGGGGCATAAAGGTGGAAAGGGCTTATCAGTTGAATTTCGGAGGGAATACGGATTTCCTGAACATGTTGGAGAGGAGCCGCTTGAAGAGCAAGAAGATCTCCAAGACCCGTGCCGTCACCTCTATGTTGCCATACGAACTTGACGGAGACATGATCCACATAGGGCCTTCGGACTGGGTACCATGGCTTAAGGACCGTAAGATATGTTACTTGAGGATAGAAGGGAGGCTGTTCGGCGATGTGCCTATGAACCTAGAAGTAAGGCTCGAAGTAGAGGACTCCCCCAATAGCGCAGGCTGTATGATCGATGCCATAAGGTGCTGTAAACTGGCCAAGGATAGGGGGATAGGGGGTCCCCTTTATTCCATTTCGGCTTATACTATGAAACACCCTCCCGTTCAGTATCCGGACTGGGAGGCCAAGAAGATGGTGGAGGAGTTCATCAGAGGGGAAAGGGAAAGGTGACATTAAAGGACCCTTACGAAAGGCCTGTAAGCTATCTTAGGATCTCGGTCACTGACCGTTGTAACTTAAAGTGCCGTTATTGCAGGCCAATAGGCGAGGGCGAACGCCTTAACCAAAAGGACCTCTTGACCTTCGAAGAGATCGTAGAGGTAGTAAGGATCCTCTCCCATAAAGGGGTCAGAAAGGTCAGGCTCACAGGGGGGGAACCCCTTGTAAGGAGGGACATAGTCAAATTGGTGAAGGCCCTCGCCCAGATAGGAGGTCTTTCGGACCTAAGCCTTACCACCAACGGGGTTTTGCTTGGGCGTTATGCCCAAGACCTTAAGGACGCTGGGCTCAAAAGGGTTAACGTAAGCCTTGACAGCTTAAGGCCCGATCGTTTCGCTGCCATCACCGGCTATGCGGCCTTCCACGATGTATGGGACGGAATACAAAAGGCCTTAGAGGTGGGCCTTAGTCCAGTAAAGATAAACGTCGTGGCCCTTAAGGGCATGAATGAAGACGAAATCGAGGATTTCGTGCGTTTGACCTTTGAACTGCCTTTACATGTACGCTTCATTGAGTTCATGCCTGTAGGTGGTAACCCCTGGGATAGTTCCATGGTCCTAAGCTGTGAGGACATAAGGAAGAAGATCGAGCCCCTCGGCAACCTCCGCCCCATCCCTTCGAACCCTTTGGATGGCCCAGCTAGGCGCTTCAAGTTCGAAGGGGCAAAAGGCGAGATAGGCTTCATCTCACCCTTAAGCTCCCATTTCTGTAAGGACTGCAACCGTTTGAGGCTTACCCCTGATGGTAAAATCAGGGCGTGTCTCTTCTCGGATGAGGAAGTAGATCTAAAGACGCGCCTGAGGGAAAAAGGGGAAGAAGGGGTGGTCGATGCTTTAAGGGAGGCTTTGGCCAAAAAACCTTACATCGGCGTAAGGGATGGTTTTAGGTTCAGGAAGTGTCAAAGGGGGATGAACTCCATTGGAGGATAAAGGTGGAGCTGACCCATCTGGACCAAAAGGGCCAAGCGAAGATGGTAGACGTTGCCGATAAGGAAATGACGCTGAGGGAAGCTAGGGCCGAGGCATGGGTTTGGATGAGGCCTTCTACCCTCAAGCTCATCTTCGAAGGACAGGTGCCTAAGGGCGACGTACTTTCCGTAAGCAGGATCGCCGGCATCATGGCAGCCAAAAGGGCATCTGAGCTCATACCCCTCTGTCATCCCTTGGGGCTCACCTACGTAGGGGTGGAGTTCTTCCCCCAATCTGAGTCTGGGGCCTTGAGGTTGGAAAGCCACGTGAGGCTTTGGGGGCGTACAGGGGCGGAAATGGAGGCCCTTGTGGCGGTCGCTGTTTCTGCCTTAACGGTTTACGATATGGTCAAGGCCATAGATAGAAGTACCACTATAAACGGCATCAGACTCCTGGAAAAGTCAGGTGGTAAAAGCGGCCATTGGTCCTATAGGCCTCCCAAAGGGGAGGTGGTGGCTGTCAACCTTTCTGCTGAAAGGGGAGTCCCAAAGAAGAACGTGGGCCAAGGGGTCCTTAAGGCGGGTTTCGGCCTTGAAGGAGATGCCCATGCGGGTTCCGAAAGGCAGCTGAGCATCTTTCCCCTTGAAGCCCTGGCCTTTGCCCCCGAAGAGGTATTACGAACCCTTAAGCCCGACGAATACAGTGAAAACATCACCATAAGGGGAATCCCCCTGGACGAGCTAAGGGTCGGCAGAAGGCTACGATTGGGAGAAGCCGAGGTTGAGATCGTCCAGATAGGAAAAGGGAAACTGGAACAAAAAGGACGACCTTGGATTGTCAGCAGAGAAGGTCGTTTTGCAGCCGTATTGAAGGACGGCACCGTTAAGGTAGGGGATCCCGTAGAAATAATCTGAACCAAACCTTTCCAGGCATATGGAATTCTTCGAGGTGAAAAGGGTATCGGATGTGTGGAAACTTTACGAGGACCTGAAAACCGTAGGGCAAGAGGAGATCCCCTTAGAGGAGGCCTACGGAAGGGTTTTGGCTTACCCTGTAGTGGCACCCTTGGACTTTCCCCCTTTCCCGAGGTCCACTATGGACGGTTATGCCCTTAAGGCAGAGGATACCTTCGGTGCGTCCCTTTCTTCGCCAATCCCCTTTAAGGTAGTGGGAGAGGTGGAAATGGGGAAGGCTCCGACCTTCGTGCTCGGGGAAGGGGAGGCTGCATATGTACCTACAGGCGGTATGTTACCTGAAGGGGCCAATGGGGTCATTATGGTGGAACATGTAAGGGGTATATCCCAAGGGGAAATAGAGGTCCTCAGACCCATTGCCCCTTGGGAGAACGTAATGAGGCCAGGTGAAGACTTCAAAAAGGGGGAACTCCTTCTGGAAAAGGGGAGAAGGCTAAAACCACAAGACTTGGGGATATGTGCCACTATAGGCTTGAAATACCTTACAGTCTTCAAAAAGCCCCGCGTAGGTATCATCTCCACAGGCGATGAGATCGTCCCTGTAGAGGCGGAACCTGCCTTGGGTCAGATCAGGAACTCCAATGCCTATATGCTCATGGGATTTGTCAAACAAGAAGGAGGTGCACCCTTATTCTTAGGTCATGTAAGAGATCGAAAAGAGGAACTCATCGACTCCCTGAAGAAAGCCGTGGAGCTCTGCGATATGGTCTTGGTGTCTGGCGGAAGCTCCGTAGGGACAAGGGACCTTGTGGCCAAGGCCTTGGAAGAATTAGGCGCAGAAGTCTTAGTACACGGTGTAGCCATAAGCCCAGGGAAACCCACCCTTTTTGCCAAGGTGGACCAGGTACCCATCTGGGGGCTTCCGGGCCACCCTGCCTCATGTGCCATAGTCACGATGGTGCTGGTACTTCCTTCCTTAAGGAAGATAGGGGGGGAAGAACCGTACCTTCCGCCTTTTCGTTCCTATATAAAGGCGAGGGTAAAGCGTAACGTCCCTTCGGCGAGCGGGCGGGAAGATTACATAAGGGTAGTCCTGGAGAAGCGAGGAGAAGAGGTATGGGCGGAACCCATATTTTCCAAATCTGGGGCCCTTTGGCCTTTGGTCAGGGGCCAAGGGTTATTGAAGGTAGAACTTGAAAGGGAAGGACTAGTTGAAGGGGAGGAGGTCACCGTATACCTCCTTTAAGCTTTAGGACCAAGGTCTTTCGGCTTGAAGGGGAAGCTTTAAATCGATCGTCCACCCTAAAACCCACTACCCAGCAAATCTCCTGCCCAGAGACCACAACAGGTACGGACCACCTCTTGTGACGAGGTACCTTCATGTCCACGAAGAAGTCGTGGAGTTTCTTCTTTCCCTTCAGGCCCAAGGGGACAAACCTATCACCTAACTTCGAAGGCCTAACCTTAAGAGGAAAGGAGACGCTATCCCAGTCAAGATAGGCTATATCAGGTCCTGGCTTCTCAGGAGGGTATCCTTCAAAGACCTCCGCCTCTATGGCCAACCCCTGGCCAAGCTCTGTAACACCTGGAACCTTTAAGGTCTTCTCCTCAAAGGCCTCAAAGCTAGGAGGAGGACCGAAATAAAGACCTCCATGGAACCTTTCCAAACACATACCACCAGGCAAGTCCACCCTCTGGTATCTCCCTTCCAATAAGCCCTTTATGGCCAAAAGGTGTCTGTAAGACAACCCTCTCCCTGTGGCCTTTTCGTAAAGATGGGCCATTAACCTCACCTTTAACCCCATGGGCAACTTTATGAGCACCTCCTCGGGTAACTCTTGGGCGAAGGTAATCCCTAGGGTCTCCAGGTGTGTTTGTAGGATCCAGTCCAAAGCCTCGTCTTCCTCCCTTAGGACTTCGGACATTTCAAGGATCCTCTCCTTTATGCGGGGGTTAAAGGACTCCAGTTTGGGCAAGAGCTCGAGCCTCACCCGATTTCGGAGAAAAGAAGGATTGAAGTTCGTGCTATCCTCTACAAATCTTATCCCCCTTTGTTTTGCATATTCTTCTATTTCTTTTCGCCATACCTTGATCAGGGGCCTAACGAAAACCCCTCTTTTCGGTGGCATCCCCTTCAAGCCCTTAAGCCCTGCCCCCCTCAAAAGGGCAAGGAGGACGGTTTCCACTTGGTCGTCTGCGGTATGCCCTAAGGCGACTGCGTCAAGTCCTAAGCTCACAGCAGCTTCTTCCAATAAGGCATAACGCAAGTCCCTTGCTGCCTCCTCCAAGGAAAGCTTGTACTTTCTGGCGTAAAAAGGGACGTCCACCTTCCAAGAAAAAAAGGGCAATCCCTTGGAAAGCGAAAGCCCCTTTACAAAGGCCTCATCCCTCAAGGATTCTTCTTGCCTTATACCGTGTTCCACATGTAACACATAGAGCTCCCAGCCCTTTTCCTCAGAGAGCCCTTCCAATACGTCAAGTAAGACCATCGAATCAACCCCCCCAGAGACAGCCACCCC
>Ga0105163_1000293_pt1 | contig 30592 bp, 30 predicted proteins | sample JNZ110809AmetaG_FD_81531 | JGI IMG/M metagenome (GOLD analysis project Ga0105163, IMG submission 81531) | Hot spring microbial communities from Jinze hot spring, China to study Microbial Dark Matter (Phase II) - JNZ 110809A | ecosystem: Environmental > Aquatic > Thermal springs > Hot (42-90C) >... | reverse complement strand
TTTTACCTTTATTTTCCCTTTTTATTATCTTAATTTTTCCAATTTCTTTGGTATTAGCTACATGCGTGCCCCCATCAAGCTGAGCATCTATATTGCCAATTTCTACAACTCTCAAAACTTTGAATTGTTGGTAATGAGTAACATCAGCAAGTCTCATGAGCTTTGGGTTAGATTCAAGCTCTTCCCTAGAAATTATTCTAGAAGTTATTGGCAAACCAAGAGAAACAATTTCATTTGCTTTCTCTTCTATTGTCCTTGCAACTTCTTCATCAAGTTTTTCTAGGTTGAAATCCATCCTTGCCCTATCCGGATAAATTTGGCTTCCTGTGAATAGAACATTTCCAAAATTTTTTATTAAAGCGGCAGAAATGACATGAGCAGCAGAATGCAAACGCATGATGTTATATCTTCTTTCCCAATCTATCTTACCATGAACTAAATCACCAACCTTAAAATCAGGCTCTTTCTCAAGCACATGAATTATATTTTCTTCTTCATCTTTCACAACATCAACAACTTTTATTCCATTTATTTCTCCCGTATCGTTTATTTGCCCGCCACTTGTTGCATAAAAACAAGTTTGGTCAAGAATTACTTTATTCCCATCAATAGCCAAAACTTTAGCATCAAATTCTTTCTGGTAAGGGTCTTCCCAAAAAAGCTTTCTTGTTGCCATATTCATCTTATAGCTTCTTTTAATTTTTTCAATATTTCTTCTTTTCCACTCTCAACTATATAAGGACCAAGTTTTGGTCCTCTATCGGAATTCAAAATTATCTTGTACAAGATTTTGAAGAAATCGGGCACAGCTATTCCAAATTTCTTTGCAATTTCAAATATTTGCTTTTGAATTTCTTCTCCATCATCTTCTTTTTCTATAATTTTGACAAGCTCAGCTATAGCAACTTTTTCTTTTTCCCCAATTTCTATTTCAAATTCTTCTTTTCTTTTTCCAAAATCTTCATACCATCTTTTAGCAAATTCTAGCCTTTTTGCTATTTCTTCCCTTATTTCTTCGTTCTCTTCTTTCAATCTTTTAAATTCTTTCAATTTTTTAATCACAAAATCAACTTGATTTCTCTCAGGCAAAATCTTCACCAATTCAACTAAAACTTCGAAAGGAACATGAAAAGGAGATCTTTTCGGCTTAACGATTGCGAGCTCATAAGCTTTCTTGAAATTGTTGTCTTTTCTTTCATTTCCAGAACTTTCAAGACCGAAATAAATTCTTTCTGCTTTATCAAACTCATTCCAAAGCCAAGGGATCATTTGTTTCAAATTGATGTCTTTAGCTATTGTTAATCTGCCTTGAAACATCCAATACCTTAAATGTTCCGGTCTTACATACTTCAACACATCAGGCACAGTTATAACATTCCCCAAAGATTTAGACATTTTTTGTCCATCAACTAAAAAATGCTCATAAACAACAGGATAAGGAGGTTTCCACCCAAGAATTTTAACTATTTCTTTTGCTGTATCCCAACTACCGCCAGCAGCCGCATGCTCTTTTCCAAAAGGCTCACAAGTTGTCCTTAGAAAAACCCAACGGGCAGGCCACTCAACACGCCAAGTCAACTTTGCATTTCCATTTAAAATTGAAATTTCCCCTTGATAACCACAACCATTCACTTCATATTTTTTCTTGAGCAATGTAGCTTCTTTCACACATTCATATTCAGCTACAGCTTTCTCTTCATCATAACTTTTTATTTTCGTGTTAGTTATTTTCCCGCAATTTTCGCAAATTATGTCAACAGGATACCAATCTTCTGGTAGAGGCGTACTTCTGAATTTATTCAAAATTTTTCTTATTCTTTCTCTCTTAAGCATAGCCAGCTTCATGACTTCATTGTACATCCCTTTTTTATACATCTCAATTCCTTTCAAAATCTTTGCATCAACAAGCAAAGTTTCAAGCTGGTTTATAAATTTTTCTTCAAAATGTTCAGCAAAGTTTGAATGACAACCAAAAAAATCTGGAATAGAGCAAACAGGCATTCCCAAATAATCAGCTAATTCTTGAGGCATGTCTTTCGGTACAGACCTAAAAGGGTCCATATCGTCTGAGATCCAAATCAATTCAGAATCCACACCCATTTTTTTCAAAGAAAGATGTATTGCATGCCCTCTTACAACATCATTTGCACTCCCTATATGCGGTTCACCTGACATGCTTGTTCCAGTGGTTACAACTTGCTTTTCCACTTTCCACTTTTTCACAAGCTCTTTGGCTATTTTTTCAGGCCAGAATTCGTATTCTTTTTCCATATTTTCATATAGCTCAAGGAAAAATAAGAGTTTATGGGCCCGGAGAGATTTGAACTCTCGACCCTCCGCTTTCTTCTTGGAGCATTACCATATAAGGCGGATGCTCCACCAGGCTAAGCTTCCCTCTGCTTTTAAAGCAGATACGGGCCCAGCCTTTCACTCCAGGCCCTATTAAAAGATTTCTCTTTATAAATTTTAAATTTTAGCTTTTAAAAAAGCAAAACTCTTAAATACTTACAAGCAATATAAAAATTAGCATTTCTTGGTGGTTTATATGACGAATGGTAAAGCTATGCTTGGAAGTTTAGGGGGTCAGCCAATACTAATCTTGCCAGAAGGAACTCTTCGTTCCACAGGGAGAGATGCACAGAAAAACAACATTGCAGCAGCTAAAGCTGTAGCAGATGCTGTGAGGAGCACATTGGGGCCAAAAGGCATGGATAAGATGCTTGTGGATTCAATAGGTGACATAGTAATTACAAATGATGGTGTAACAATTCTGGAAGAAATGGAAGTTGAACACCCAGCAGCTAAGATGATGGTCGAAGTAGCAAAAACACAGAACGATGAAGTTGGAGACGGAACAACTACTTCAGTAATACTAGCAGGTGAACTCTTGAAAAAAGCAGAAGAATTGCTAGACCAAGAAATTCACCCAACTATCATTGCAAGAGGTTTTAAGATAGCAATGGAAGAAGCTCTAAAAGTTTTGGAAGAAATAGCTAAGCCAATTGACATTAACGACACAGAAACTTTAATGAAAATAGCACTTACTTCAATGTCAGGAAAGTCGATGGAAAAGGCTTCCCCAAAACTTGCCGAGATAGTTGTTCAAGCTGTAAGAGAAATTGCAAGGAAAGTCGACGGAAAGATAGAAATTGATACAGATGACATAAGCAGGGTTAAAAAGCACGGTGGCTCTGCAGAAGAGACCGAACTCATAAAAGGTATAGTTATTGACAAAGAAGTTGTACATCCAGCCATGCCAAAAAGAGTAGAAGATGCAAGGATAGCTTTGCTAGATGTTGCTTTAGAAATTAAAGAACCCGAAACTGATGCTGAAATAAGGATAACATCTCCTGAACAAATGCAAGCTTTTCTTGAGCAAGAACAAAAAATGCTGAGAAGCATGGTAGAAAAAATCGCAAGGGTCAACGCTAATGTTGTGCTTTGTCAAAAAGGGATTGACGATTTGGCTCAGCACTACTTAGCCAAAAAAGGGATACTTGCTTGCAGAAGGGTGAAACAATCAGACATGGAAAAACTAGCGAAAGCCACAGGCGGAAGGATAGTTTCAAATCTTGATGATCTAACCCAAGCAGACTTAGGATTTGCAAAAGTAGTTGAAGAAAAGAAAATTGCTGGGGAAGCCATGACATTTGTGAGGGAATGCAAGGATCCTAAAGCAGTAACTATTCTCGTTAGAGGAAGCACAGAACATGTAGTTGATGAAATCGATAGAAGTATAGAAGATGCGATTGGTGCAGTAGCTTCTGCTTTAGAAGTAGGGAAAGTAGTTCCAGGAGCTGGGGCAGCTGAAGCAGAAGTTGCTAGGAGATTGAGAAAATTCGCAGAAAGGTTTTCAGGAAGAGAGCAATTAGCAGTACTAGCTTTTGCCGATGCTATGGAAGTTGTGCCAAGGGCTTTGGCAGAGAATGGAGGTTTAGACCCAATCGACATTTTGGTAGAGCTAAGGTCTGCACACGAGCAAGGGAAAGTAAATTATGGTGTAGACCTTTACAACGGAAAAGTGGCAGATGCTTTTGAAATGGGTGTTTTAGACCCATTAAAAGTTAAAACACAAGCAATTAAATCTGCAACAGAAGCTGCAGAGATGATTTTAAGAATAGACGATGTGATAGCAGCAAGTAAGCTTGAGAAGAGTAGCCCTCCACCAGCACCAGAAGAAAGCTCTGAGTAAAAAGAAAGCTTTTATTTCTCCTTTTTTTAATTATTATTATGCCAGATGAAGAATTGAACGAAGAATACGAGATAATTCCACTTTCTCCTTTGAGAAGGTTGGAAAAAAGAATAGAAAAGCTTGAAGCAGTTTCACCTGCCGTAGATGTTAAAGAAATTTTTAAAGAAGTTGTAAATGTCATGAGGATGAATCAAGAGATAGTGAGTGAACTTTCGAAAGCTAATGATGCTGTTAGATTTGAGCTCTCTAAGCTAACAACAAAGCTCGAAGATTTGACGGATAAATTGGATGAGCTAATTTCTTTTATTAAAGCTGCTGCTTCAGAAGAAAGCTTACAACCTGTAAACGATACAAAACTTTTGGAAAGAATAGGCGAGCTAGTAGAAACAAACAAGAAAATAATAGAAGGTAATGAAAGCATAATTTCAATCCTTGAAGGAATAGAGAAAAAATTGAGTAGACCTCTACCACCACCTTCACTTCAATTGAAAAAACCTTTACCGCAAAGAATGTGATTCCATGGTTAAAAGCCAAGCAGACATAGTTTCAGCAGTGATAATAGTTGTTCTTGCTTTGAGTTTAACTTCTTCAGCCTTGTTGTGGGGCTTACCTTTGATCCAAAAAAGACAAGATAGTGTTATGGTTACAAGAGCCCACAATTTTTTTAATAAAGAGTTGGTTTCTAAAATTAAGAGTGTTGCAAATGTAGGAGGGACGGAAAAAGCCATTCTTGATGTTAAAGGTATATGGACGCTAAATGTTACAAAAAACACAATTTCTTTCATGTTCTTCAGCAAAGCTTCTGATAAAGCTACAGGAGTTTGGGTTGGAGAAGGTTGTGATAGTGTTGAAGGTTTTAAAGGGCAAGAAGGAATTTTTGGTGAAGAGGAGCCATGTTTAGTTTGCGCTTTTTCGAAAGAAGTTAGCGGCGGCTATGAGATAACTTATGAAATTGGGTGCAGGACTTTAACTTCAGACGGGAAAAAATATAAAATTGAGTTTGTTAAACCAACAGGCGGATTAACGACATCTACAGGCAAAGGAATTGCAATTTCACGTCAATCCGTAAGTCAAGTAGACCCAAACTTAATTATTACAAAAATAGAAATTCTTTTATTATGAGAAAAGGTCAAAGTTTAATAATTCAATTCTTGCTTTTTTTCCTCATAGGATTTTCAATTTTCATATCAGTTGGGAGTTTTTTCAAATATCAACTCGACTTGCTGAGACAAGATATAATGTCTTCAACCACAAACTTAACAAGCAGTTACATTTCATCAGCCGTTATTTCAGTAGTGGATTCTTGTAAACAATGCAACTTAGTTAGTTTCACACTTGAAACTTACAATTTTTCAACAGGAGGATATCCTGTAGAGATAGGAATTGAAAACAGTGAGCTAAAAGTTTTTGCAGGTGAAGTGGGAATAAATAGCAGCATTCACAACTTGAACTATACTTTGAATTTGTTGCCTGTAAAAACTTCAATTTCTATTAAACCTATAACTTTAACATTTAACAGGAGTAATTATAATTTAGAGGTAAGATGATGAACCCACTTCAAGTTTTCATAAGAAGGCTAATAAATGGATGTAAAATCAAACTCCAAACTTTCCAAACTCCAAAACCACAGCAACAAACTATTCAAATTGTTCAGCCTCAGCCAATTGTTGTGCCCATTGTAGCAAAAGAAGAGAAAGAAGTGAAAAAGGAAGAAAAGAAAATTATAGAAGGAATAGAAATACCAAAAATTCCTTCAACGATTAAACCTGTTGAATTTTCAGAAACTGAAATTGAGAAAATTTCTTTGATACAACCTTTAATACCTAGAAAACCTGCTAAAGGAGAACCAATTTTAGCATATGCTAAAATTTATTTTGATGAAAAAGAGAAGAGGTATGTGTATGAAGTTGTTGAACCACCTTTAACACAAAAGTTGAGCGAAGTTCTAAAGAAAATCAAAGAAATAATGGAAGAAAGGTTAGATGTAGAATTTTCAAAACTTAAAACTTTTGAAGCTAAAGAATATTTGAGGTCACAAATTTCACAAATAGCAAAATCTTTCAGGATAAAATTGAGCGAAAACGAAATGAAAATTTTGCAGTACTACATAGAAAGAGATTTCATAGGTTTAGGTAAAATAGAACCTTTGATGAATGATGAAGAAATAGAAGATATAAGTTGCGACGGTGTAGGCATTCCTGTTTTTGTTTTCCACAGAAATCCAAACTTAGGTTCTTTGATGACGAATATCGTCTTTGAAAATCAAGATGAGCTTGATTCTTTTGTTATGAGGCTTGCCCAAATTTGTGGAAAGTCTGTTTCAATAGCTGAGCCACTCCTTTCAGGTTCTTTGCCGGATGGAAGCAGAGTTCAAGCAACTCTAGCTACAGATATAGCGAGAAGGGGAAGCAATTTCACAATAAGAAAATTCACAGAAAAACCCTTAACTCCAGTTCACTTATTGGCTTACAACACTCTTGACATAAAAATTTTATCTTACCTTTGGTTCGTTGTTGATATGGGTAAAAGCATTCTTGTTTGTGGTGGGACAGCTTCAGGCAAAACAACACTTTTAAATATCCTTTCAATGTTCATAAGACCTGAAATGAAAATCGTTTCAATTGAAGACACACCTGAACTTAAATTACCTCATCCCCACTGGGTTCCACAAGTTGCTAGAACTGCTATTGCAACTGAAATAGGTAAAAAATATGGTGAAATAGATTTGTTCGATTTACTAAAAGAAAGTTTAAGGCAAAGACCAGATTACATAATAGTTGGTGAAGTTAGAGGTAAAGAAGCTTACGTTCTATTCCAAGAAATGGCTACAGGACATCCAAGCTTAGCAACAATTCATGCAGAAAACATATCAAAATTGTTAGACAGACTTACAACACCACCAATAAGTTTGCCACCAAGCTTGGTTGCAGGTGCTGATGTCATTGTTTTCCTTTTAATGACAAGACATAGAAACAAACAAGTTAGAAGAGTTACTGAAATTTTAGAAGTTGTTGGTCTTGATGAAGAAACTAAGACTCCAATTTTCAACCAAATCTTTAAATGGAATTCCATTAAAGATAGTTTTGAAATTTGTGGGAAAAGCGCAATTCTTAAAAAAATTTCAGAATCTTCTGGTCTCACAGAGAAAGAGATAAAAGAAGAAATAGAAAGGAGGATGATTGTTTTAGATTGGATGGTGAAAAACAATATTTTAGAGTTTGAAGATTTTGCAAGAATTGTAAACTTCTACTACAAAAACCCAAACCAACTTTTAGCAATTATTCAAGGAGGTTTTTAAATGGTTATTTCAAGCTTTGCAAGTTTTTTTTACCCTTTAGTAGATTTTGCTTTACCCTACTTTCCAACTTTGAAGATGGATTTGAAAAAAGCTGGTATAAAACTTGCCACAAAAGAATTCTTGGCTAGAGGCATTTTTTTTACAACATTTGCTTTTGTGGTAAGTTTACCGGTTTTTTCCACGATTTTTGCCTACTTATTAAAAAACTTTTTGTTCAGTTTTCTCTCGGCAATCACAGCATCTTCTTTCCTCCTAGTTTTTTTGTTCATAATTTATGTGAATTACCCAAAAATTTTGATATCTCAAAAAAGTAAGCAGATCGATAGTCAAATTTCTTTCGCAACAATTCACCTTTCAACTTTGGTGAGCACAAAATTGCCTCTTCACAAAGTTTTTGAAATTTTTTCAAATTTTCCAGAGTATGGGGAAATAACAAAAGAAATAAGCTTAATCAATAATGAAATAAAAATGTTTGGGTTGGATGTTAATAAAGCAATAGAGAGAGCTATTGAAAGATCTCCTTCAAAAAATTTAACCGAACTTTTGTGGGGGATTCTTTCAACCAATTTAACAGGAGGAGATATTGAAATTTATTTGAAAGAAAAAGCTAGAAGCTTTCTAGTTGAATATAGAAATAAGCTTAAAGAATTTTCCCACCAAATCTCAATCTACTTAGAAATTTACATATCTGCGGTAATCCTTGGTGCAATATTCTTCTTGATTTTAACTTCTATAGTGAGTGGAATAAGCGGTGTTGGCGCACAAACTATTTTCCTGCAATTTTTCCTCATATTTATTTTCTTGCCACTTATTTCAGCTATTTTCATTTATTTAGTAAAATCTTCTTGTCCAAGTGGTGAGTGATGAAAATAAATCTTACAACAGAGCAAAAGATTGTTTTGATATCATCTACAATTACCATTTTCTTAATTTCAATTGGAATTTTTTCTGCAGACGAAACAACAAGGTTTGGTGTAATTTCAAACGCTTTCATACTTTTCGCTTTCATGTTGATTTTGCCTTTCATATTTCTAAAGTATCAAAGGGAAAGGGCTTTGAGAGAAATGGAAGAAAAAATGCCACTTTTCTTGAGAGATTTGGTAGAAAATCTTCGCTCAGGAATTCCTCTTCATCAAGCAATTCTTCACTGTAGCAAGCTTGATTATGGCGAGCTCTCAAAACAACTGAAAAAAATTGGGAATCAAATTTCATGGAACATGCCTTTAAATAAAGTTTTAGACCAATTTGAGAAAAGAGTGAGCAAAAGCAGAAAGCTTTCTATAGCTTTAAGGATACTAAAAGAGTCTTATTTCACAGGAGGGGATATCATTTCAACTTTAAGTTCGCTTGTTGATAATTTGACTGAATTGAATGAAGTGGAAAAAGAAAGGATGAGTGTGACAAATCAATATGTTGTTTTAATTTATGCTGTAGCTTTCATCTTCGTTGCGATATTAGTTGTGATAAATAGACTCATGCTACCGATTTTCCAATCTCCTGGCATTGAAGCAATGGGTCTTGTTAATCCCTGCTCTGATAGCTACGACTTAATATGCGAAATCTTTAACTTACCTTCAAAATACATTTTTGCAGTTAAAGATTTAAAGAGTATAGGAAGCTACTACCTTTCAATTTTCTTTTACATGAGCACAATCATAGCAATTTCTTGCGGCTTGGTAGTGGGTGAAATGAGAGAAAGGTCTTTGCTAGCTGGCTTAAAACATTCTCTCATACTTACAATGGCTTGCTGGGGAATATTGTTGCTGTTAAAAGTATTGAATCTTTTGGGTGTTTAGGTGAAATCTCAAATAAGTTTTGTTGAATTCATAACTTCAATGCTAATTTTTTCAAGTTTTGTAACTTATTTTTCGATTCACAGCTTATCTTCTGCTTCTTTTTATCTTGCCGAAATAAAAATGGAAAGATTAAGAAGTGAAGCTTACCAAATCTCAGAACTTTTGATTAACGATCCGGGAGAACCTTTGAATTGGAATGTCATTAACTTTGCAAATGTGAGAAGAATAGGACTTTTAGATCACACACAAAACAAAACCAATCTTTTATCAAAAGCAAAGTTAGATAGGTTGATATTTCTATGTTCAACTGATTACAATTCACTGAAAAGAAAATTTGGAACAGACTTAAATTTTCAAATTTTTTTTAAGTTGGAAGGAAGCACGGCTGTTTGCTCTTCACCATCTCTACCAGAAAAAAATAAAGGAAGCATAACAAGGGTCTTCGCTTACTTGGAAGGTGCAGAAGTTAAATATGGAGAGATGGTGTTGAATGTTTGGTGAAAAAAGTCAAATCAACATATTCGAGATGATTACGGTGCTTACAGCTTTGCTAGTGGCTTTTGGAATTTTTTTCCAACCCTTCACATACAGAACAAGGTGGAGAGAAGCACAAATTTTACTACTTTCAAGAGACCTTCTTTTAAGCTTTGATAGATTGAACAAAATTTATGAAGCTTCTTTTGATACAAATTTTCTTTTCAATTTTCTTGAGTCTAAATTTAACATAAGCAACAAAACTTTGATAGCTTGGAAGGAAATTAAAGGAACTATACCAGAAACAATAGTCATAGCTTGCAATTGCTCTAGAGAAGAAATAGATAAAATGAACTTTTGGTTCAATCCACTCAAGCTTAACAATCGAACAGTTCACTTGATATTCCTTCAATCAAATCTAGAAAACATACCAATAGAGACAGATGTTCTTCTAATCAAAGGCTACAAAAACCTTTCAAATTACAAAATTAAATTCCAAGATTATTTGAAAATGGGGGTTGGAATAGTAGAGATGATGAATTTTGGCTCTTCAAGTGAAATTGACATAGTGCAAAGGGAAATTTTTGGTTTAGAATGGGAAGCCAATCCAAGCTCAACAACATTCATGAGTTTTTCCATACCTTCAACTTCAAAAAACCTCACTTATTTTCCTTACAAATATTTTCATAAAATTCCCCTTCCAGTTAATATTAGCTATGCGGACTCAAGTCGAACTTTTCCAGGTTGCCAAGCAACTGTACCAAACGGCACTTTATTTTTCAACAAAATAAATTACAATTTCTGGATTTGTAATGCAACTCATGTCATTTTTGATACAAATGGGGATGGAAGTGGAGATGTGTATGTTAAAGTTAGAAATGTCGTGACAATTGGAAGTCAAGACTTCAAATTGAGCTACATTAATGGAAACGAAAGCATATCTCTTTCTTTCAATTCTACTTATTCATTTCCATACGGTGTGAATTTAGCCAAATTGAAAGCAATAGATGGAAGTAAAGTGTTTTTGAAAGCTTTTTCTGGAGCAGAAGAATATCCTGCAGTTATTTTAAATTACTCAAGAGTTGCTTGGATGTACGATTTTGGGAACAACCCTTCACATGAAGAAAAACAATTGCTTGCTTCTTTGCTGCTTTGGTCTTCAAAGAAAAAGTACTCAACGCTTAAATTACCTGTGAAAAGTGGTTTTTCTTCTTCTTATTTGAATGTGAAGAATTATGACATGTTTGAAGTTTATGAAATAAATTTAGGTTTAGCTTCCCCTTACTGATCATTTTAATCTTAAGCTTTCCAAGTTTCTTGGAACATTTGTCTCAACTCTAAAAATTCTGTGAATTGTTCTTGCAAGTTCTAAAGATTTTTGGGCTTCCCCATGCGCAATCACTATTCTATCAGGTTTTGAAGTTAGCTTATGGATAAAAGCTAGCAATTGATTTCTATCTGAGTGTCCGCTCAAACCTTCTATTGTTTGAACATTCATCTTCATTTCTATCGAGATTAATTTTCCTTCTTCTGTTTTAACAGGAATTTCTCTCCAACCTTTTTGTATTCTTCTACCCAAAGTACCTTCACACTGATAACCAACAAAAACTAAAGTATTGTTTGGATTTTCTGCTAAAGCTTTCAAATGCTCCATCACAGGCCCACCTATTAGCATTCCACTTGTTGATATTATAACACAAGGCTTTTCTTCCCATGCTTTTTCCCTCTCACTTTGTGAAGAAATCCTTTTGAAAATTGGGTTCAAGAATGGGTCTTGACCTGAAAAAATTTTTTTCTGCATGTTTCTCGATAGATATTCTGGATAAGCTGTGAAAATACCATTGGCATCCCAAATCATACCATCGATGAAAACAGGATATTGAAAGTTTTTTTCGACGAGAATTGCCATAACTTCTTGTGCCCTTTCTACAGAAAAAGAAGGAATAAGACAAATTCCATTTTTTTCCATAGTTGAGTTTATTGTATTCATGAGTTGATTTTCAGTTTCTGTCCTTGAAGGCATAACATCTTTTTCCCCACCATAAGTTGATTCAATGATTAGAGTTTCGATTCTTTGAAAATTTGTGAAAGCAGGTTCAAGCAATGTTGTTCTTCCAAATTTTTGGTCTAAAGCATAAACTATGTTGTGAAGACCTTCGCCTATGTGAAGATGGATTAAAGCAGAACCAAGGATATGCCCAGCGTTTTGAAAAGTTAATCTTACGTCAGGAGCAACATCAGAAACTTCCCCATATTCTAAAGGAATTGTGTGCTTAACAGCTTCTTTCACACCTTTTGATGTGAAAAGTGGAGTTGTTGTACCTTTCTGCATAACATCTATGTAATCAAGCCAAAGTAAAGTGGCTAAATCAACAGTTGGAGTTGTCATGTAAAGAGGGCCATCATAACCCCTTTCATACAAAACAGGAACAAAACCACAATGGTCTAAATGGCTGTGAGAAACTATTATCGCATCAATTTCGTTGTAATCGAATTCTTTTGTGTGAAGGATTGGGTATTGATTAGCATTGGAAGCACCTACGGAAATCCCACAATCCAACAAAACTTTTGATTTTGGAGTTTCAACAAGTAAGCAACTCCTTCCAACTTCTCTGAAGCCACCTAGGGGTATAATTCTTATCCAATCTCTATTTGTACTTCTTTCAGTGAAAATGTTCTTTCCAACTTCGTTCAAGAACTTTTTCCTGAACTTACTTTCAGCATGTAAAACTTTCCTTATACCATTTATAACATCAGACTTTATAGGTGGAACTCTTTCTATTCTTGGCACCCAAAGAGTTTCGGCTTTAATTTTTTTGAAAGTTTCTCCACCTTTCCCAATAACTAAACCAGGTTTTTCAGCAGCTATTATCACCAAACTCCTTTCGGGCTCAAAGTAAATTTCCTTGATTTTTGCTTCTTCTGGCACAATTTCCTTGATCTTTTCTTTAGCAGCTTCTTCATCCAAGCAGAGATTTTTCTCCAACCTTACTTCAACCCTCTTTTTAATTTCTCCAACTATTTGCTTTATCACTTCTTCACACGTCTTGAAAAATTCCCTATCTTTTGTGTAAACTATGATTTCTGAACCTTCTAGCTCTATTCTACTCACTACTTCCTTTGGTAGACTATTCTTTACTTTTTCCAGAATTTCCATCCAAACCACAACTCACTTTTCAATCTCGTCTAGGGATTCGTATCTTGTTATTTTAATCCCATCTTTAGTTATAACAGCTACGTCAACACCTTTTCCACCAGATGCTATATCACGCTCAACAGCAGCTTTTATAGCTCTTAAAGCTATTTTTTTCCCTTCTTCAACAGAAATATCAGGCTTAAAGCTATCTTCAAGAACACCTAAAGCTATTGGCGATCCAGAGCCTGTTGAAAAGAATTTCTTTTCTTCTTCCCATCCCCCAATTGCATCTAGACTGAAAATTTTTGGGCCAGTTTCATCGTAACCTGCCAGGATTAACTGAACATAATAAGGGAAGAATTTACTGCCTTGCAAGATGTTGGAAAGTAGGATACAAGCCCCTTTAACTGAGATTTTTCTCTGATTTTGGATTTCAAAAAGCTTTAGTTCAGCTTTCATGTATCTTGCCAGAGTTTGGGCATCACCACTAACTCCAGCTATTGTCATAGCTATATGATCAGCTATTGGTAAGATCTTTTCGGATTCTTTGCTTGCAACTAAGTAGCCCATTGTTGATTTTTTTTCTGCAGCCAAAACTACTCCATCTCTACAAATCAAACCAACAGTAGTTGTACCACTTTTCATAATTTTTAGCTTATCTTCATTCAATTCGTTCAAGGTATCACCCAGAAATTGATAATTTTAATTATGCCTTTGATTTTAAATAGCTTTCGGAATTGGAGCATAAAGTTAATAAGACCTTGCCATGTAAACAACTTCTTTTGCTTCTTTATTGCAATAAATACAATTCGAAAAAACTTCTTCTTTCTCAAAAGGAACAACTCTTATAGTAGCTCCTGTTTCTACTTTAATTTTTTCTTCACAACTTTCTTCACCACACCAACAAACTTTTAAAAAACCTCCTTTTTCTTCAATAACTTTTTTGAATTCTTCCATATTTTTTACAACTGTTATGTGTTTTTCCAGAAAATCTTTTGCTTTTTCAAACAATTCTTTCTGTATTTCTTCCAAAATTTCACCAACTTTTTCAACCAATTCTTTCTCTTCAACTTGAATTTTTTTGAAATCGTTTCTTTTCACAAGAACAACTCTCTTTTCTTTCAAATCTTTAGGCCCAATTTCAATCCTTAAAGGTACACCTTTCAGTTCCCACTCATTGAACTTCCAACCTGGCGTGTATTCTTTCCTCTCATCGATTAAAACAGAAAAGTTTGCTTTCTTTAATTTTTCTTCTAATTTTTTCGCTCTCTTAACAACTTTTTCAAATTCCTTTTCACTGTAATAAATAGGAACTATAACAACTTGTATAGGAGCAACTTTGGGTGGCAAAATTAAACCTTTGTCATCACCATGCACCATAACTAAAGCTCCTATCAGTCGAGTTGAAATTCCCCATGAAGTTTGCCACACATACTTTTCTTTTTCGTCTTTATCCAAGAATTTAATTTCAAAAGGTTTTGAAAAATTTTGTCCAAGGTTGTGAGAAGTACCCATCTGTAAAGCTTTACCATCAGGCATAATCGCTTCTAATGTTGTTGTATATAAAGCTCCAGCAAATTTTTCTCTCTCGCTTTTCTTTCCAACCAAAACAGGAATTGCCAGATATTCTTCCATCAATTTTCGATAAAAATTCAATATCTTCATAACTTCTTCGTCAGCTTCTTCTTTAGTTGCATGTGCAGTATGACCTTCTTGCCACAAAAATTCGCTACCTCTTATGAAAGGTTTTGTTGATTTTATTTCTGCTCTTAATACATTGCACCACTGATTTAACAAAACTGGCAAATCACGCCAACTTCTTATCCATTTTGAGTAAAAGTGGTAAATTATAGTTTCTGAAGTTGGTCTTATGGCTAGCTTTTCTCCCAGCTTATTATCTCCAGCTTCTGTTACCCAGAAAACTTCTGGTACGAAACCTTTAAAATGCTCTGCTTCTTTCTTCAAAAAGCTTTCTGGAATGAGCAAAGGGAAATAAGCATTTTTGTGTCCAGATTCTTTAATCATTTTATCAAAAATCTCTTTAATTCTTTCCCATATCTCGAAAGAGTATTCTCTCATCGCTATTGTTCCCTGCACAGGCCCATAATCTGCAAGACCAGATTTAATTACAACTTGAGAATACCATTCCGAAAAATTTTCCTCCTTTTTTACAGTTATACCTTCTTTAGACATACTATCCTTTTATATTTTTTGATATTTCTTCTTTAAGTTTATCCACAAAACTTTCTAAAATTTTTCTTGCGTGGGATTTTTGAACATATGAGCCAAAATTTAAATCACAGTTGTGAAGGTTGTACTTTGAGAAAAGTGCATAAATTTCTTCTACGTATCTAAACATGGAATGTGAAAATAAATAGTTATTCCTCTTAATTTCATCGAACAGCGACATTAACAACCTTACTTTTTTAGCACTTTCTTCAGCTTTTGAAGGGGTTTTGTATTGGAGCGAGTTTACAAATTCCAGCAATATTTCCTTCTTAAAAAGAGGGTTAAGATAAGCTTCTATATCAGTTGAACCTTTAGTGAAAACCAATTCCCAAATCCCTTCAAATCCCTTTTTTTCAAAAATCTTTAAAGTTTCAACCAATTCTTCATAACTCATGTTTGCTAAAAATTAAATATTTCTCTAAAAAGATTTATAGTTTGATGGTTAGGAGAGAAAAATTCAAGCCAAGCTATTTATTGATAGGGAAGAAAGAAATGGAGGAAAGAATTGAAAAACTATACAAAATTCTGGAGAAATGTGAATTGTGTCCAAGAAAATGCCATGTTAATAGGCTTAAGGGAGAAAGAGGAGTTTGCCTTTCTGGCGAAAAACTCAAAGTTTCCAGTTATTTTCCGCATTTTGGCGAGGAAGATGTTTTGGTAGGAACGCATGGCTCAGGAACAATTTTCTTATCAAATTGCAATTTGAAATGCATTTATTGCCAAAATTATGAGATTTCTCATTTAGGAGAAGGTGAAGAATATTCTGAAGAAGAAGTTGCAGAGATGATGTTATATTTACAGAAAAGAGGATGTCACAATATAAATCTAGTAACACCAACTCATTTCGCTCCACAACTTGTTAAAGCAATTGGGATAGCTGGCAAGAAAGGTCTTGAAATACCCATAGTTTGGAATTGTGGTGGATATGAAAATGTAGAAGTGATTAAATTGCTTGAAGGAATCGTTGACATATATATGCCAGATATAAAATACGGTAGCAATGAAGGAGCAAAGAAATATTCCAACCCACCTGTTGCGGATTATTGGGATAGGTGTAGAGAAGCTGTGAAAGAAATGCATAGGCAAGTGGGCGATTTGAAAATTGATGAAAGAGGGTTAGCTTACAGGGGTTTACTCATAAGACATTTAGTTTTACCAAGAAATATAGCAGAATCTGAAGCTGTTTTGAATTTTATAGCAAAAGAAATTTCTCCAAATAGCTATGTAAACATAATGTCTCAATATTACCCTGCAGGAGAAGTAATTCTCAACCCTAACAAGTATCCTGAGCTGAGAGAAAGTATAAGGGAAGATTACTTGAAAGCAATAAAGTTAGCAATAAAGCTTGGACTTACAAGAGGTTTAGAAGAAAGACAGCTCAGAAGAATTTAAATAAATTTGGTTTCATAGTTTAAGTAGATATTATGAAGCTGGCAGTTTTATCAGATTTTCATTTCGGTTTTGCTTTTACCCCTGAGCTTGAAGAAGACAGTTTTGAGAATGCAGACGAAGCAATGGAAAAAGCTTTGAAAGCTGACTTGATTTTGCTTTTGGGCGATATCTTCGATTCTCGCGTCCCTAAAACACAAACTTGGGCAAAAGCTATGAAAATTTTGGTCAAGCCATTGTTAGAAGAGGATAGAGGGGTGAAATTGATAAGTTCTACTAAAGAGCTAAAAAAAGCTTCTGTTAGAACTTTGAGCCATTTACCGGTTATAGCTATTCATGGGACTCATGAAAGAAGGGGAAGGGGAGAATTGAATGCTGTTGAAGTTTTGGAAAATGCAGGCTTGTTAATTCATTTACATTGCCACACCATAGTTTTAGAAAAAGATGGGATAAAGATTGCAATTCATGGTATGTCAGGTGTACCTGAAAGATTTGCAAAAGATATACTTAAACAATGGAATCCTCAACCAGTTGAAAATTGTTTCAACATTTTGCTTCTCCACCAAAGCATTAATCCTTACATCTACTCCCCTCTTGAACCTCCAAGTATTTCAATTTCAGATTTACCAAAAGGTTTTGATTTGATTTTAGATGGTCATGTACATCAAAATGCTCAAGAAAAAATAAATGGTACAACTTTGATTTTCCCAGGAAGTACTGTAGTTACACAGTTTGAAAAATCTGAAAGTGAAGTTGAAAAGGGATTTTACTTCATAGAATTGAAAGATGGGATTAAAATTGAATTTTGCCCTTTGCAGAAAGCTAGAAAATTCTTTTACGAAGAAATTCAATTGAAAGAAAGTTTTAAGAAAGAGCAAATAGAAAGCAAGATAAAAGAAATTTTGAGCAAGAATTTAACCAAACCTCCTATAATAAGGATTAAGCTTAAAGGTTCTGAAATCCTTGACAAAGAATTGAACAACTTGGAAAAAATTTTTGCAGGCAAAGCTATTTTAATTTTTGCAAAAGATTTTGAATCTCGTGAAGTGGAGAAAAAAGCTGAATTTTTAAGAGCTTTGAGGGAGCAAAGGCTTTCTGTTGAAGATATAGGTATAGAAATTTTGAGAAAGAATTTAGAAGAATTGAACTTTTCTTTCTCTTTTGATTATGAGCAAATTTTCAGGTTATTGAGTGAAGGAGAAGTGGAAAAAACACTTCAAATATTGCTAGGTGAACAGAAAACTTTAGAAGGAATTTTAATCAAATCTTTAAAAGAATTTGGTGTGAAGAATGATTAAAAGCGTTGTGCTGAAAAATTGGCGCTCCCATCTAGAATCGAAATTCGAATTTTTGCCTGGCACAAACATCTTGTTAGGGAGCATAGGTTCTGGAAAGTCTTCAGTTCTAGATGCCATTTGCTTTGCTTTCTTCGGAATTTTCCCTTCTCTTCAATCAAAAAAAATTAAGTTAGACGATGTTATAATGAGAAAGCCTGTAGAAAAAGATAGAGCTGAAGTTGAAGTTCAATTTGTTTTCAATGGCAAAGAATATTCGATTAAAAGGGTTATAGAAAGGGGGAAAGGTACAACTTATTCTGAAATAAGGGAAGATGGGAAGCTTCTAGAAGCTCCTCACACTCAAAGGGTTAATGAAATTGTTGAAGAAATTTTGAAAATTGATTATGATTTGTTTTCAAAAGCTGTTTATTCGGAGCAAAATGCTTTGGATTATTTCTTAACTATACCAAAAGGTCATAGAAGAGAAAAAATAGACGAACTTTTGGGAATAAAAAAGTTTGAAGAAGCAAGATCAGCTTCTGTTAGTTTAAGGAATAGAATTAGTGATAGAAAAATAGAGAAAGAAAATATAATTCGTCAAGTTAATGAAGAGGAGTTGAAGAAGAATATTTTTCAGTTAGAAGAAGAAGTTAAAAAGCTTTCTAGTGAAAAAGAAAATTTGAAGAAGATTTTGGAAGAAGTAAGTGGAAAGAGAAGGGTTTTGGAAGAAGAAGTAAAAGATTTGAAGAAAGTTAAAGAAGAATTGGAAATTTTGAAGAGAGAAGAAAAAGGGAAAGAAAGTGTTCTTGAAGAAACCATTAAAATTATGAATTCAATTGAAGAGGCTGTGAGAAGTTTTTCTAAAGAAGGTGTGGAGAGAAGTTTAAAAGAATTTGAAGAGAGTTCGAAAAAACTGGAAAAAGAGTTGAAAGAAAAGAAAGAAGAGTATGAGAAAATTTTTTCTGAAATATCTAAGGCAGAAAGCAGTTTGAAAATTTTGAAAGAGGAAAAGTTACCAAAACTGAAATCACAATTTGAAGAGAAAACTTTGCTTAAAAAAGAGCTTGAGCATTTGTTGAGTTTAAGCGGAGAAAACATAGAACTTCAAATTGATGAAAAGAGAGAAGAATTGGAAAAAATTAGCTCTGAAATTTCTTCAACAATTGCTACGATGAATGATTTGAATTATTTAATTCAACAACTTTCTTCAGCAGAAAGCAAGTGTCCGCTTTGTGATTCAATTTTAACATCTGAAAAGAGAAATCTTCTGATGAAACAAAAAGAAGAGCAACTCAAGAATTTGAAAGAAAATTTAGAGAATTTAAAAACAGCTAAGGAAAAATTGAGTGAAAACATTAAAAAACTTGAAGATTCTGCCAAGAGGATAAGCGAGCTTTACATTCAAGTGAAAGACTTACAAGATGTTGAAAAAGAGCTTACAAGTTCGGAAAGAATTGTATCCCAACTAGATTCTTTCTTATCAGAAGCAAGAGATATTTTGAATGAAGTTAAGAGTGAAGTTGAAGAAATAGAAAGAAAAATCAAAGAGAATGAAGAAAAGAAAAGGAGATATGAAATAATTTTAATTCAACTTCAAGATTTGGAAGAAAAAAGAAATAGGAGAAAAGAATTGGAGAAAGAAATAGAAGGAATAAAAGAAAAATTAAGAGAAGTGGAATTGAAACTTGAAGGGAAAGATTTGGCAAAAATGGAAGAAAATCTTAAAGATTTGGTAAGCATGGAAAGCGAAATTAGAACTAAACTTCATTCTTGTGATTTCTTGATCCAAGAAAAAGAATTGAGGAAAAGGGAGTATGAAGAAAAGCTCGAAGATTTGGAAAAAATGAAAAAAGAGGTTAAAAAACTTGAGAGTTTGCTAAGAGATCTTGAGATTTTTATTCAAGCTGTTGAAGAAACACAAATTGAATTGAGGAACAATTTTGTTGAAATAGTTAACTCAACAATGAACAAGCTATGGAACACTCTTTATCCTTATAGAGATTTTGTTGCAATAAGGCTCAACACAGAAGAAGGGGATTACATTTTGCAGCTTCAAGGAAGAGATGGAAGGTGGGTTAATGTGGAAGGTAATGTTTCAGGAGGAGAAAGAGCAATAAGTTGTTTGGCCTTGAGGATTGCTTTAGCTTTAGCTCTTGCCCCTCATCTCAAGATTTTAGTTTTAGATGAGCCAACAGCCAACCTTGATGTTAAAGCTATTTCCGAATTAGCTAAAACTTTAAGAGAAAGGATCAATGAGTTCATAGAGCAAACTTTTCTCATAACACATCAAGCTGAGCTTGAAGATGCTGCTACAGGCTCTGTTTATAAACTTGAAAGGGAAAAGGAAAGAGACGAGCCAACAAGAGTTGCGAGAATAGATTAAAAATAAGGGTAAAGAAATACAATTAATTTTTGTGAAAATAGAAAGAGTTGAAAGCGGAATTCCGGGGTTGGACAAATTGATAGAAGGAGGTTTTGTTAAAGGTTCTGTCAATTTGATAGCGGGAGCAACTGGAACTGGCAAATCTATTTTTGGTTGCCAATTCATTCTACATGGCTTAAAAAAAGGGGAAAATGGAGTTTACATTTGTTTGGAGCAAAGTGTTGAAGACTTGCTTTCAGATGTTAGCAAATTCGGTTGGGATAAAGAATTTAAGAAATACATGGAGCAAGAAAGGTTGAAACTCGAAAGTGTTTTGCCAACTAACATAAAAAAGCTTGGCGAGCTTATATTCGATAGAGTTGAAAGGATAGATGCTGAAAGGCTTGTTGTTGATAGCATCACAGTTGCTGCTATGGGATGGGAAGAAACTAGTGATATTTCGAAAATAAGAAGAGAGCTTTTTGATTTCATACAAAATTTGAAGAAAAGAGGTGTTACAAGCTTATTGATAGCTGAAATACCAGAAACAGAGCCAAAAGCTTTAAGTAAATTTGGTTTTGAGGAGTTTGTGGTTGATGGTGTGATAGTTTTACATTATTTAGAATACACAGCTGGAAGTACACCAAGGAGCTTAGTCATAAGGAAGATGAGAAGGACAAACCACGGTGTTGATATTTATCCGATTGAGATAACCGATAAGGGTATGGTTGTTAAGAAATTTTAACGATAAGTTCTTACTTGAAAAGTTTTTCAAAGGGGTAAACTATAATTCCCTTCATGGATTTAATTTCAAAAGGATAAACTTCAGTTGCATGATTAGTTGCTCTCATCTTCCTTATTGTTATGCCTCTAGGAGAAAGCCCTGGATAATAAGAGAGCAAAATTATTCCGTCGCAAGTGAACTCTTCTATTCCGAAAGAAGAAATGGCGTTTGAGCCTTCAGGAATTTCACAAGTCAGCAAAGTTGTGCAATTCAATTTCTTGAGCAATTTGTCAAGCTCTATCAAGCTTCTCCTTATCTCCAAAGGTCTTTCAAAGAACAAGCTTATGACAGTTATTGGATCTATAACAATTCTTTCAGCCCCTATTTTTTCCACATTCGATTCTATTAAATTCTTAAACAACTCAAAATCGTAAATGTCAGACTTAACCAAAATCAACTTCTTCTTCTTTTCCAATTCTTCCAAAGGCCATCCAAAAGTTGTGTACATGTATTTCTTAATCCTCTTAACATCCTCTTCCAAAGAAATGTAAACTCCTTTCTCTTTGTACTGCAAAACCCCGTTAACCAAAAATTGAATTGATAGAATAGTTTTTCCTGTTCCAGGGGTACCAGAAACTAGGATTGTTGACCATTTCGGAAAACCTCCTTTCAACAAAACATCTAAACCTTTAATTCCTGTTGGAGTCCTTTCAATTCCATCCATTTCTTTCATAATTTAAATTTATTCTCGAAAGTATAAGAATAAATAATGAGCGATTCGATAAAAATCATAAAAACTGAGAAAAAGTTGAGAGAATTTATCATGCGTTTAAAACCTAAAAGTGTTGTCCTTTTCGTCATAGATGCAAGGAAATACCACAAAATTCATCCCAGAATTTTGAAGATAATAATAGAAGAGAAATGCTTTGCAGGAATTTACATAACAGTGAACAAACCTTACGAGGTTTTAATGAAATACCTTAAAGAAAATGAAATAAACACTAAGGACATTTTTTTCATAGATGCAATTTCAAGGAGTGTGGGAGAAGCTCCTAGAATGACCGAAGAATGTTTATTCATACCTTCACCTTCAAACTTAACAGATTTAGCTATAGCTTTAACACAAGCTTTGGAAGGAATGGAACACAAAGAAAACAAATTCATTTTTCTTGATTCACTTTCCACGCTTTTGCTTTACAACTCATTTGAAGTTGTGGCAAGGTTTGTCCATTTCTTGATCACAAGGCTAAGGCTTTTTGGTTTGGTCGGCTTAATAATTTCAATAGAAAAGCAGATAGATGAAAAAATGCTAAATATATTAGTGGAGATGTGCGATAGTGTGGTTGAGGTGAGGTAATGGACATTTTGTTTCAAAGCATCAGCGTAATAAGCGCTTTTTTAGCATGCATAAGCGTAATCCTCCTCGCAAGATCTAACGTTAAATTCACAAAAGGAGAACTTCAAAAAACCATAGAAAATTTTATCTGGGGAACAATCTTCATGTTTGGTGCAGTAGTTGCTCAAGCACAAGTCGATATTTTAAATTTATCAGGCACTCCAATTGATGCGATAAAGTACCTTTTCCTTCTAATCGCTTTTGTGTTCTTCTTTTCAGCATCTTACAGAATTCACAAGATGTCAAAAGTGTTTGGATTTGCTTCTAAAGAAATGCCTAAAAAATTGAAAAGGGTTCTTAAATCTTAATTTTCAAGGGAAAACAAAATTAAATTATGAAAGCTCAGATAGCTTTAGAATACTTGATAATTATTTCTTTTGCTTTGATGGTTCTAGTTCCTTACACTTTGTATTTGCAAAATGTTTCAAGAGATGTGAGCGAAGAAAATGATTTAGCGATAGCTTCAAGTATGGTTCAAAAAATTGGTCAAATGGCTGATTGGGTTCATTCCCAAGGCAGCCCGGCAAGAGCTTCAATTTTGATTCAAATACCAAGAAATGTGGAAGAAATTTCTTTCGAAGGTAAGCAAATGACGTGGAAAGTTAGGACAAGGGCAGGAATTTCAGAAATCTATTACATTTCTTCAGCAAATTTAACCGGAAGCTTGCCAACAACTCCAGGCTATTATGAAGTTTTAGTTCAAGCGATTGAAAGAGGGGTGAATGTAAGTGTTAGCTCAAGTTAGCGTAGAATTCATAGCTTTTGTTGCAGTTCTTTCAATTCTCCTCTTCCTCACAGTTTACCAAAGTTCAACCCTTTCTTTCCAGCTTAATTCAGCAAGAATTTTGAAAGATGCTCAAAGCATAAGCGATCAAATTGCTTCGGAAATAAACCTTGCACTTAAAGTTGGAGACGGCTATTCAAGAATTTTTTACTTACCAAAAAAAATTTCAGATTCTCTTGATTATGAAGTTAGTGTTGAAGATTATCGCGTTGTTGTGAAATGGAAAGATGGCTCAACACAATCAGTCATTTTAACAAAAAACATAACTGGCCAAATACTCAAAGGCAAGAATTTTATAAGAAATGTTGAGGGCATAATTTATGTCAATCAATAAAGCTCAATCTCTAACTTATGATTTTTTCTTAGCTTTAAGCATTTTCTTGCTAGTCTTAAACATAGCTTTAGCACGCTGGTATTTTTCTGCTTTAGAAATTCAAGAAGCGATGGAGAAGAACTTTGCTTTGAAAGCTTCAGTTTCAGCTTCCCAAGTTTGGTTCAAAGAAGGTTACCCAAAGTATTGGGATTTGAGCAATGTGAATGAGTTGGGATTAGCTAATGATGGTAAGATAAATTGGACAAAAGTTGAGATGCTTTCCGATTTAGGATATTCAAAAGTTGTTTCATTGCTAGGCTTAGGAACTTACAATTTATGCTACGAGCTTTACAACAAGACTGGGGGAAAATTCTTTGCTTTCCCTCAAGTTTGTAGTTTAAACTCTGCTAAAGATGTGAATAAAGTTGAAAGGGTTGCTATCCTTGATGAGCAGCCTGTAAAAGTGAGGACTTTAGTATGGAGATGAAAGGCTTAGCTTTCACAACAGATATTTTGATAGGTTTAAGCTTAGCCATTGCTTTAATCATGCTCATACCCTTTAAAACAGAGTCAAGCTACTCAGAAGTGAATTTCCAAGCTTTAACTTATCAAGCAAACGATTTCGTTAACATTTTATCAAATATAAAAGCGAACTCTTTTAAAAATTCCCCAACAATTTCAAAACTTTTGGAGCAAGGAATAATTTCAGAAGTCGAGTTGAACAAAACTTTATTAGATTTGATAGGTAGTCTTTGGTATTCAGGGAACAAGTCAATTGCCACAAACATAACAAGAGAAATTTTTGAAGGCTTAACGGAAAAATGCTTTGCTTTGCAAACACAAAATGAAACTATTTATTCTTCTTGTGATGATTTTTCAGATACAGTGGCTGTTTCTTACCGCATAGAATCTGGTTATGAGGTTGGAAAGCCTGTTTCTGGCTATGTTGCAAGGGCTTGGGCAACAAAATTCAAGAAAAACACAACCAAAATAATACCTTTTTATCCAGAGGGTTCAGGCTGGACTGCTCAAAGGCTTGAAGTTACAAAATCTTTTGCTTTACCTCAAGACATAACAATTTACAACGCAACCCTTTACGTTTCAATTCACTTCGGAACTTCCAAATCTGGAGCTCAATTTGAGCAATTGAAAGTTAACAATGTTCAGAAAAAAGACGATGTTAGATGGCTTTATCTTCAAGAAGAATCTTATGGTTCTGAAGTAACAACGGCAGCATATGGTGTTGTTGATGTAACTGAAGAGATTAAAACAGGGAGCAATTCAATTTACCTTGCAATAGGCACTCCACATTACCATTCTCACATTCACCCAGGAATGAGGCTAATAGTTACTTACAGCTTAACACAAGAATCTTCTGTCGGTAACAAAACTTTTAGGGAAAGGTATTATTTTGATGATGTTGTTGGAAGAACAGGAGCATGGTCCATGGTATCTTTTTACATTCCAGAAAATGCGAAAAATGCTTCAGCTTACCTTCATCTCAAGGCTTTTGGTGTTGATGATACAAGGGATTTACTTGGAAGAAATTCTAGTGATGTTATAATTTATTTCAATTCTAACAATATTTTCTACAAAGATGGATACTGCTCTTCCTCAGAGTGCTATCCCCTTTGCACCCTTCAAGGCACATATTACCGCAATTGCCAAAAAGTTGGAGTTATGAATCCAGAGCTTTTTTTGAATTTAACAAACAACTTGACTTTTGGCACTAATGTGATTTCTGTTTATTTGAATAGTTATGGTGATATACATTGGGGAAGTGGAGAAGCTAGAATTTATTCAGACCCTTTGAATGACCCTGAAAACTCTTCTTACGTTGAAGTTTACTATGAGCTTGAGGAATCGATTTTCAATTACGGGGAAATAGATATAACTAAAGAAATTTTGTTTGGTGGTAATGCGAGCAATCCTAAGAATTTTACTTTTGAGCTTAAGCCAAGCCAAAGAAATGTGATAGAAGCTTTTATCCACATCGCCCAGAGCTTTAGCAGTTTAGTTAATGTTTCTTTAAACAATTTCAGAATTTTCACTTCACCTTCATTAAGAGTTGTTCCTGAAAATGTTTATGCTTTCCCAAACAAGCTTGTTTTAGGCAACAATACAGTAAGAATTGTTGACTTTCAGCCTGGCGGAAGCATTTCAAGCACGAATTACATTTTACCTTGGTCTTCTTTCGAATACACTTATCTTGCTAAAGGTTTGGTTGGCTACGGTTCAGTTTTCAACTCTTCAAAGCTTGCGATAGAAGATGCTAAGGAAAGACTTTTGAAACAAATGGGCGAAGAGGGCATAAAAGCGGAAGAAATACAAGTTGATTCCCAATCTGTTCAAGGTGTAAGATGGCTTTGGGGACCAGCTTTGTTTAAAATCTTGGTTTGGGAGAAAAAATGAAAGGCATATTTTTCAGCATGATAGTTGTTTTTTTGCTGATTTGTTTACTCGCTTTCTTATCAATTCAAAGGTCTTTAATCTTTTTCCATTCCACTCAAGTTGCTGTTGAAAGTAGGGTAGAAGCTATGGTAGGATTTTATGAAAGCATAATTCGAGATTCAAGGAAATCAATGGAAATAATAGCGGGAAGGGCTGTTTGTTCTGCAATAAATTATGTTGTGACGACAGGCACCCCTTTACAGTCTTCAAACGAAACAATAGCTGAGCTTATTTTACAAGGAAGCATTGAAGGAGAAGCTCAACCTCTGATGGAAAGCTCAACTATTATAGATTGGAAACAAATGATAGAAGAGCTAGGAAAGATGCAAGGTTTTGAGACAAGCGTTGAAATTGAAGATCTTGTTGTAGAGCCTGAAGACAGTTTTCACATCTCAATCTCTTACTCAATTTTAGTTAAACTTTATGACAATAGGTATGTGACAGCTAATTTAACGAGAAAGTCAAGAGAAAAAGTAATTTTCAGCATAGAAAACATGGAAGACCCTCTCTATCCTTTAAACACTTATGGAAGAATTGTTAATGTTATAAGGCTAAGCCCACATTGGTTGAATTATTCCAAAGAAGATTTGACCAATTTAAAAGACGATTTGAACAATTCATATTACCATCCAAGCTTGTACGGGGCAAGCTTCTTAGACAGGCTTGAAGGTAAGTTTTTCGTTCAAAGCAAATACTGGAAAGAAAAGCCTATTGGCTTAGAAAGTTTTGTGAACAAAGACAAGTTGCTTTCTGCAGGCTTGTCCATAAATACATCAGCCACAAACATCGATTACCTTTACTTTTCTAAAAGCGATGTTGCAGCTTACCTTATTTCTGGTATGCCAACCAATTTTAGATTAGATAATGAAACAACTGTTTATGAAAAAACCCATTTAGAGATATACAATGTTACGGCGATTTCATGAAGTTGAGATATAAAATAGCATTAGCAGTGACATTAGTTTTTGCAGTATTTTTGTTCCTTTCTTCACAAGTGGGAGAAGATTTAAAAGATTCATTTTCAAAATATTTCCAGATTGAAAAGAAAGAGAGTATAGAAAAAACAACTTCTACCACAATCCAAACAAAAAAACTGAATCAAACTGAGGAGAGCAACTATTCAATTTTTCCAGAACCTGAAACAGAAGAAAGAGCAGAAAGAGCTTTAACTTTGGAAATAGTTGACATTTGCTCAGGTAAGCTCAGCCTCTTAACAGTTTCAGAAGGGGCGGTTCGCTGCCTAAACAAAAAGTTTCCTTACTATGTGATTATCAAGAAAAATTCAACTCACTTGAAAACAAGTTTGCAAGGTGAGGATTTTGAAGAAGTTTACGATTTGAACGATTCAATTCTAATTTTCTTCATTTTTGCAGAAGATGTTGCGACTGTAAGCCATGAAATTCAGTCTTTGAGCTTGGAGGGAGGCGAAGATTTTTATATTGGTGATTATTACCTTCACACGGTTTGGGAAAGAGGTGCTAGCGGTAATTTAGAAATTTCTAAGATGTTGGTTGCAATACCTTTGTATGTTAACAGCAATATAACTTCAAGTGAGGAATGGAAAGAATTAAAATTCTACCTAAACATTCCTAACAAAACTTACTATTTGGGCAACCTTTTTGTTTTGGTAAAATAAAAAAAGAAAAATCAAAGATACTATGTTGCCCCGTGGAGAGTTGCATTAAGGCTACTTACTATTCCACTAGCAACATCTTGGAAGGTTACCCTTACCTCTACATCTCCAGCAAAACATCCCGTACAAGGTATGGAAATTCTTGAGTTTGGCTTCCCATTTATTGGTGGATCAAAGTCAGCTGAACCTTTTGTGGTTTCAACCCGTGTAACATTTATTTCTCTTGGACCAACTATTACTGAAAGAGCATCACTCCCATGGTAATCATAGGCAATTGCTGAGCCAGAAGGGAAACAGGGACTACAAGGTCCGGCTATACCACCACCAGGTAATCTGAAGATGCCCATTGCATACAAAGCTGCAACTACTGCAATCACTATCAAGATTGCCCATCCATATGTCATCAAAAATTCAAGTGCGGCTTGTGCTTTCATAAATTATATTTCGTTTTCTTGCCTTTTAAAGCTATAGAGCTACTGCAGGAACAAGAAAGCCGATAAGGCTTGAAAGAATGTACCTTGCCACAAAATAAATCGTGAGGTTTATGGCTAATAAGAGAGGAATGTACTTAAGACCAGCTTTTTCTTTACCTTCTTGCAACAATCCTATTAACAAGCTTCCGAAAATTGAAGAAAAAGTTAAGGTTAATAAACAATAAGTCCTTATGAATTGAGAAGAAACTCTAACAACACCAAGCCTTAAGCTTCCTATTGTTGTGTAGCTTGCTGTCTCTTCTATCCTTAGCTTACTTCCTATCATACTCATGGTTTCAACCAAATAAGAAGAAAAGGAAAATAAAACTGGAGAAGCGAAACCGACTGCTATGAAAATGAAAATTGCATACATTCCAACTTGTGCCGCTATCTCTTTTTTCAAAAGCTTAAGTTCTCTTATGTCTTCTGCAGTTTGTTCAAGCAAGCTTGCTATTTCTCCCCCTTTACGCATACCTTCAACTATCAAGTTGAAAGTCCTGCTTATTATCCTTGATTTTATTCTTTTTCCTAAGGAGAGCAAAGCATCTTCTAAAGGTTCACCTGCAACAGCCTTAGTTGCAGCAAGCTTTATCTCTTTTTCAAGAACACCAAACTCAGGTCTAGCGGAAAAAAGCAAAGCTTTATCTGGAGTTAATCCAGAGCGAATGTTTGCAGCCATCAATTGCAGAGCATCGGGAAGAACAGATTCGGCAAAACTCCCTTTTTTATCACCAATCAGCATTATTGTGAGATCAATCATCAAATGAGTTGCTAAGAAAACTGGTATTGTGAACAAAAGAAGAAATTCTCCAAACAAAAGTCCAAGAGGAATTAGCAGCAAGGAAAAAGAAAGGGAATAAAGGAAACTCAAGGTCAAGAACTTCTCAACTTTAACATCAATCCCAGCATAATTCAAATTCTCTTCTAACCACTTCACATATCTCTTGGGATAAAGCCACCTTATTCTTCTGTAAACCCTTTCAATCATACTTCCACACTTGGCCTTCTACTCTTAACTAAACCAATAAGCATTATTTGAAAAATCACAACCACAAACAAAACCAAGTAGAAAACAGTTTCAGGAACTTGAATTCCTGCAAAACTTGAAAAAACAATCAGGAAAGTTATGCCAAGAGTAGGAAGAATAACTGTAGACATCAAGTAAATTAAAGCCAATGGGCTAAGTTGAGAGCCATATTTCCTTATCTTAACTTTTTGCTCTTCAGAAAGGTTTCTTGCAATCATGTCAAGAGTATTGCCGATATCTCCTCCAGCTTTCAAGCAATTTACAATTTGCCAAATAACCCTTTTGAAACCAACATTCGGAACTCTAAAAGCAAGCTCTTCCAAGACCAAAGTTTCTTCTTTTCCTGTAGATATCTCTTTCACACATTTTCCCAACTCTTCTGAAATAACCCCATAATTACCTTTTGAAACAGAGACGAGAGAATCAAAAATAGATACACCAGACCTAACTTGAATGAAAAGATGTCTTATAGCAAAGAGTAAATTTTTCTCTATGTCTCTATCTTTTCTAGAAAGCAAAAGGTTTGGATAAAAAGTTATGAAGAAGAAAGTTATGGAAGAAATCAAGAAAGAAAAAGGAAGCGAAACAAATAAAAAATTTTGTTTTAAAGCGAAGCCAAGAAGAGAAAAAAGTGAAAAAATTATAAAAAACCAGAATAGAGAAGAAAAAATTGCAACAGCTAAATATTCTCTGTCTTTAACTTCTATTTCAGCTTGTGCTAATCTTTGAGCTAAAAATGGATTAAGTTTTGCAAGCTTGCTTGAGATGAAAAGAAAAGGTTTAGAAATTTTCAGAGCTTTTTCAAGAGGGAAAGGCACGAAAGGTATTCTCTTCATCCAAACCAGCTTTTTATGACTTTTTCAAAATCTTCATTTTTTTCAGCAGCTTTGCTTATCAACTCTGGCGAAGAATAATAAATCGCTATAAGCCTACCTAAGCTATTCAAATCTTTAACTTGCTTCTTAACAAACCATTTCAATATCTTAACTTTTTCTTCCAAATTCTCTTTGATTTCTTCATCACTCATACCAGTGTGCATCCTTATTTCCTCAACAAGCCTATAGCTATCATTTTCTTTCAAGATCTCATCTTTCAAGGGCTTCCATCTGTATAAAGTGTTTACTTGTGGTCCACGCTTTTCGCTTCCCGGCAAAATTTCGCTGAGCTGGAAAAGCCTTCTTATACCAAGCCTTCTATCCCTGAAAGCAACAGCTATTAAATGCAAAGCTTCAATCACGCTTTCAGGCACATTTATTGGAGGATTTATTAACCTTTTCAAAGCTTGCTCTGCTGTATCTGCATGTAAAGTTGCATAAACTGAATGGCCGGTATGCATGGCTTCAAACAAGACTTCTGCTTCTCTTGCCCTTCTTATTTCACCTACTATTATCCTGTCAGGTCTCATCCTCAAGCTGTTGACAAGCAGGTTTAGCATCGTAACTTCACCTAAGCCTTCAGGGTTTGGTTCTCTTGTTGTTAAAGGAACCCAATGCAAGAAATCAGGAAGTTGTAATTCACGAGTGTTATGAGCTATGATGTTGTTACAAACAAAATTTTCATTTTCTTCCACACTAAGATCATAAACATATCCAAAATTTTCAATTTTTTTAATCGAAATAATTTTATCCCAGAATATAT
>Ga0105163_1000291_pt1 | contig 30683 bp, 34 predicted proteins | sample JNZ110809AmetaG_FD_81531 | JGI IMG/M metagenome (GOLD analysis project Ga0105163, IMG submission 81531) | Hot spring microbial communities from Jinze hot spring, China to study Microbial Dark Matter (Phase II) - JNZ 110809A | ecosystem: Environmental > Aquatic > Thermal springs > Hot (42-90C) >... | reverse complement strand
TCCCCATGTTCCTGTGCTGCGATCGCAGCACAGAGCTGGATTACGCCATCTTCGAGAACTCCTTCGTTGAATGCAAGCTCGGCCCTCTGCTTGAGAATGTCTTCGAGTTGCTCAGCGTTATAGGGTGGAAAAACGAGTTCTTCCTCGCTTAAAGAGCTCAAAATTCTCGCATCGAGGAAGCTCTTAAACTTTAGGTTGTTCGAGATTCCGACGAGGCAAACCCTTGCGTTTTCAAGTTCCGAGTTCATCCTCGTCAAGCTGTAAAGCGCTTCTTCAGCCCTTTTCACGAGCTTGTCGATCTCATCCAACACAACTAAAAGCTTTAAATTTTTACTCTCTATTGTATTCTTAACGTCCTCGTAAACTTGATCCGTTGGCCATCCTGTCATCGGCACGTTTTTGCCAAGACGCCTCGCAAGCGTCGCAAGAACTCGATACGCAGTGTCTACGATTTCACAATTTATGTATTGCACCGCTATGTTTGCGTTTAGCTTTTTGCTTACCTCTTCAAGATTCCTCAACACAAGCCTTACGGTTGCAGTCTTCCCAGTACCACTTTTACCATAGATAAAAATGTTTGAAGGCGTTCCACCTTTTAAGAGAGGAGAGAGAAGCTCGACGAGTTGTTTTATCTGCTCTTCTCTGTGAGGGAGGTTTTCTGGAGTGTAGCTATGCCTCAAGACATCTCTATTCTTAAATATATTCACGCTGTTAAGAACTCTATCAAAGAGATTCATTAAACCACCTTCTTTGCCATCGATCTCCCCATTTATAGCTTTTTCGATTTGCAATATTTTTTATTTATGTTTTAATGATATTTGCGCAAAACTCAGCAAATTCGTTGCTATTATGCAACGACAAAAAAGATTTCCGCATCCGCAACTATTGCCCTTACTTCATCGATATCTTTGAACGGTCTCTTTTTTACGATTTCCACAGCTTTATTCCCCACCACTGCCTCAAGCTGTTCGAGAGTTGCTGTGTTCACGTTGAGTGGCGTTTCAACTGCGGTAACACTCCTAAAGCCGTAGTCTACAACCCTTGCATCGATAAAAGAACCCTTTTTGTAATTCCCAATAAGCCCTACGAGGATTGGATAAGTTGCGATTTGTCTTGCGAAGCTTATTTTACCCTCGATCTCAACGTGAAGGTCTGTTATCTTTCTACCCTTTGGCAGAATTTTTCTCAGCATTTTGTTGTCTATTTCCTCCCTAACCCGGTTCTTGAAAGCGTAGAAGTATCTTTTGTGTCTCATAAGCCTTGAATAGCCTTCCTTCTCCATTGGTGTCCCGGGGAATATCTTGACTTGCCTTATGTTTATTCTTCGCAGGAGGAGATTTCTGCTCATGACTTCTTGCAAAAAATCGAAGTTCTTTTCAAAGGTCTCCTTAGTCTCTCCTTTAAGTCCGATAACGAAGTTTATGCCCGGAAGAAACAAAGGTAAGCCATTGTAGCCGACAGCTTTACCATAGCGGTTGATGAGCTCTATCGCAGTCATAACCTCTTCTGCAGTAGCGCAGAGAGCATTTTTTCTGATCACCTTCTCGTCCGCACTCTCCAAGCCGAAGGCTGCGACGTTTCCTGGAGTTTGATATATTGCAATGGTCTTTATTACTTCCTTAGCCTCTTCACAGTGCTCTGCGATCGTCTTCGGATTAACGTTGTCTAAGTGAAGCGTTTTTATCTTTGGACAAGAAGCCCAGATAGCGCGGTGAAAGTTTTTGAGCTTCTCAGCATTTGGCTTTGGAACTTCGAAGCTAAAGTCCGCGAGATAGGAGAAGAAGTCTGTCTGCTTTCCTATGCGAAAGTGTCTGACACCAACGTCGTAAAGCGCTTTTATTTCCCCAACAACGTTCTCAGGATCCCTAAAAGACGGAGATTGGAATCTCTCTATGCAAAAAGAGCACTTCGCCCAATAACAGCCACGATATGTTTCTATCTCGCAAATAATGTTGGGAAACCGAGGATGCTGTAAAACAACTTCTGCACCTGCCTTAAGGTATTTTTCAAACTCGAACTGTAAAGCAAGAGTTTCGCAGAGGGCTTTTTCGAATGGGAATTTAAGAACTTCGATTTCACTGTCCTCCAAAGCTGCAATCTCCTTTTTGCTCAGCTCGAGATAGATAGGACCGACCAAGATGTTCCTCTTGGCCAAGTTCAAGGAAAAGAGTTCTTTTTTGCTCAAAGGCTTTCCTCCGATGTAATTTCCTGGAACAGCGATTCCAGCGATTATAAAAAGGAAGTCAAAATCTCTAACTTTTTCCCTCAGCGTTTTGTCTTCTCTGAAGGCATCGATCGTCGTGTAAAGTGCGTTGATTTTCGCATTTCTCAGCATTCCATAGATGAACCTCGGATACGGAGCAACGTAGGGCGGAACGCCGAGACAAGAGGGTTCGTCGACGTAGCCATCCAATATTAGAGCTTTCATCCTCCCTGAATCTTTGCGTTACCACCAATTATAGACGCGGTAAGCTGGATGTTTCTAATCTCACATCTATCGTCGACGATGCTCCTCCAAAGCTTAACTTTGGAAAGACAAGTTTTCTCAAATATTATGCTCTCGCTCACGTCCGAGGATTCGATTCTGCAATCGCTACCGATAAACGCATAAGGACCGATTATGCTCCTCCCCGTTATCTTCGCCCCTTTTTCAATAACAACGGGCTCAATTATCTTCACAGATTTCTCTATTTCCGCAGATCTGTCCACATAGTGGTTTGTATAACTCTTGAACGCCTCTATGTAGGAATCTGCGTTACCAACGTCATACCAGCTCCCATTGTATCTGATCCCATAAACCTCCTCCTTTTCGCAGAGGTAGCCTATGAAGTCTCCAAGGTTGTCGCTCCTTTCTCTGCTTGCAACGAACTCGAAAAGGATTTCAATACTCTTTCTGGGCAGGAAATATACGCCAATACCAATCAAAGTCGAAATTGGTTTCTCTGGTTTCTCGTAAAACTTCACAACTCTTTCACCATCAAGCTCTGCAACTCCGTATCTTTTGGCAAGCTCCAAATCACCAACGTCGTAAAGTGCGATCACAGGCTTCTTTTTTTGCATGAACTTCTCGTAAAGTTCCCTCAGCGAAAAGGAGAAAACATTGTCTCCTGCAATAACAAGCAAATCGTCTTCAACCGTTTTTGCGATTTCAGCCAAAGCTCTAACAGCTCCAAGCTTTTCCTCTTCGCTTTTTGTGTTTTCTGCAATAACTTCCACTTTTTTCCCCTTCGCCCAGTCCAAGAAATCCTCCTCAAATCTCTTGTTCGTTGAAACGATCGCAGATAGTTCAAGCTCAACCACTTTCTCGTATACGAGATCGATTATCTTTTTGCTCCCAATTGGAAGTAAAGGCTTAGCCCTTGATTTCGTAATCGGCCAAAGACGGGTTGCGTAACCTCCTGCCATGATCACCGCTTTCATCACTAAAATTCCCGAGTAAAAAAATAAAAGCTTGTCGAAAAGTGCTTTGCACAAATTAATTATAACTTCACAACACTTAATTCGTGGAAACACTCAGGAAATTACCCACCGTGCTTACAGCGGAAGAACTTATCGACAAGATATTCCGAAGAGCTTCGAAGATCACAGGGGGTAGTCTGAAAGAGAGGATGATAAACAAGCTCTCCACAATCTCGAACGTTTCCAAAGATTACTTTGAAAAGGTCTTATCTTCACATCCGAGCTACGAAAACCTTCCAAGCTTTTACCGTGAAATGGTGGATTTGATCGTAGGGATAGAAAGGATAAAGAGGGCACTTTCCTCGTTGCACTGGGCTAATGCGACGATCCAGAAGATAATAACGAAAAGTATCGCCGATATTCGAAGGGGAAAGAATCCATTGGAGGTGTACAGAACCGCTTGCGGGAGGGTTTCCTCGATAATTGAAGAAATAGACGAAGAGCTCAGGTTTTTAAATGAAGCGAAACAGAAAATGCGTGAAATTCCATCGCTTCGTGAGATGCCAACCGTTGTTGTCGCAGGATGTCCAAACGTTGGAAAGTCGAGTTTCGTAGCTCTCGTTTCCACTGCCAAACCAGAAATCGCAGATTACCCGTTTACAACGCAGAAAATACTAGTAGGCTACACACCCGAAATTCAGATAATCGATACCCCAGGAATTCTCGACCGTCCATTGGCGAAAAGAAGTGTGATTGAGAAAAAAGCAATTCTCTGCTTGAGAAACGTTGCAGATGCGATTCTGTTCATAATCGACCCAACAGAGACTTGTGGCTACACGTTGAAGTCCCAGCTATCTCTACTCGAGGAAATAAAGAAGACTTTCGGAAAGCCTGTAATCGAAGTCTACAGCAAATCGGATATGCACTCACTTAGAGACCGAATCGCCTTTTCCGCAAAAAATGGGGAAGGGGTGGGAGAAATCCTAAAAGAGATAACAAAAATTGCAAAGCAAAACTACTTGCAAACGTCAACAGTTATCGCAGATTCTGGACAGACTTCAACACAAGAACAGCACTCCTGACAGTCTTCAGGTCGTTTTGGTGTGCTTTTTCCTTCGTCGTTGAACTCAAAAACACTCCCTGGGCAAACCGAGATGCATTCTCCGCAACCAGAGCATTTATCCTGGTCGACTACTACTACTGCCATCCAACCACCTCCTCAAAGCCAAGCTTGTGGGGAATATTTATCCTTTTTGCTTTTTTTCCTTTGCTCAAAAACTCGCCCCCACTAACTCCCGCTCGCAACTCTGCTTCTCAACTTCCCACCAATCTTCAAGATTAGACACTTTCCGAGCTTTCTATACATTTTAAGAGATTACATCCCAAGCATTTTTTCTTCCCACTTCTTGAGATACTCAGAGCTCTGGCTGACGTCGCTAAAGATACTTTCCGCCCTTTCAACGTCCTGCAGCTCGATCTTTCCCGAATTTCTCAGCTTCGCAAACTCGTTTGCTGGTGCGAGCAGCTGCACTGCATATCTAAGGCTCATCCTCTCGCCGATGTCCGTTAGCTTCTCTATTGCTTCCTTCGAAATCATCACACCCATCTCCATGGCTCTTATCTCTATTATCGTCCTTATCTCGTCTCTCGAATATGGTTCGGTTGTGATGATAAGTAGTCGATCAAGCAGGTCAAGGGGTATGCCGTGAGGTGCAACTATGTCAGTACCCCGAATCCTCGCAAAGCCCCGATTTGATGCCAATATTATTATCGGCGCCATCTCAGATTCCATTGCACGGTTCATGAACGCGAACAACTCGATGTCCATGAGATGAGTTTCGTCGATAAATAGAACACCAGGCAAAAGCTCCGCTCTTCCCTCTTCGATAAGCCTTTTGACTTGCTCGTCTACTGCTTGTCTCACTTCATTATCGATCTCCCTACTTCCACCGCCAAACAGGCTGAAAATGCTTCCTCTCCTTGCATTAGCTTCGTCAAAGTCGTGGAGCGTTAAAACATACGTAAACTCCTTCTCCTTCTCAACCTTCCCCGAAGGCAATGGAACAAATTCATCTTCACCTATATCGAACCTTTTCTTCACCCTTTCGCTTTTTCCAAGCTTGCTAACTCTCCCAGTCTCCTTGTCCACCACTATCACATCTCCGATCTCAACGTTCTGCGAAAGGAAATACATCGCCACCCTGCTCCCTACGCTGAAGCTCCTTTTCTCGTCTTTCGTTGCAAGCGTTAACGTCGCCGATTCTGGAATTTTCTGCGTCGGATTGTATGGATTCGGAACCATGTTGTAGTCCAGTCCAACGACTTCTCCCTCAAGAACGATCCTCTGCTCTCTTATTCGAACTCCGATTGCCTTGCGCATCGCTTGAATTAGCGCTTCGGTTTTCTTCATTTCAGCACTGTAGAACTCGCTTGCAGAAACGTGCACGAATGGAATGTCTCTCCCAAGCTCTTTGCTTATTGCAACCGCTATCGCTGTTTTCCCGGTTCCCGGTGGACCTGCGAGCAGTATACCGCGTCCTGCCATCTTCCCCTCCTTTATAAGCCTAACGATTACTCCTGCAGCTTCTCTTGCTTTCTTTTGTCCAACAAGTCCATCTGCAACGTCTTTAGCTCTTAGATTTTCATCCAAACCTAAGCCACGTATGTGGGAGTGGGCACCAATTCTTTCGAATCTCCCAAGCTCCCTTATCATCGCACAAAGATCGCGGAACTGCTATATATCTTTGATCCGAAAGAAGATGGGTAAAATTTAATAATAAGTTTATCAAAACCATCTTGAGGTGTCCCCATGGGAATGCTCTCGGGTTTAAAGAAAAGACTCAGATTCCTCTATAGGCTATTCTTCAGGAAGGACAAGCTGAAAATCGGAATCTATGGCCCACCAAACGCAGGAAAAACAACTCTTGCGAACAGGATTCTCAGAGACTGGGTTGGGGAGATCATCGGAACTCCAAGCGAGATTCCACACGAGACAAGAAGAGTTAAGCTCAGGGAAGGAGTAAAAATCCAAGTTGATGGGAAAACTATAACGATTGACGTCGTCGACACGCCGGGAATTGCAGCAAAGGTGGACTTCCACGACTTCCTTAAGTATGGGTTGAGCGAAGAAGAGGCAAAAAGAAGGGCCAAGGAGGCGACTGAAGGTGTCATTGAAGCGATAAAGTGGCTCGACGACCTCGATGGGATTTTGCTTGTAATGGACGCAACGGAGGATCCTTTCACACAAGTAAACGTTACCATCGTTGGAAACATCGAAGCAAGAAAGCTTCCACTCATAATCGTGGCGAACAAGATCGATCTGCCCAACGCATCGCCTGCAAGGATTAAATCCGCGTTTCCACAGCACTATGTCGTTCCAATATCTGCACTCAAAGGAATAAATCTCGAATCGCTTTACAAGGCGATGGCGGAAAGGTTTGGGTGAGAGCATGGGGGTGCAGATAAATCTGATCTCAAAAGAGAGGCTGAGCAAAATGGGATCGATGGAGAAGATCAGGATGATCTTGGACAACGTCAAGGAAGGGAAAATCGTAGTTCTCGAAACTGGCTTAACTCCGGAAGAAGAAGCGAAGCTGATCGAAGCTACAATGCTCGAAATAGACCACGAGAATTTCGTTGGGATCGAAGTAGAGAGCTATCCTTACAGGGAGAAGTCTCTGATCTCGAGGATCTTTGGGAAGAAACATGGAAGGCTAACGATCATCGGTCCTGCGAACAGGTTAAAGACAATAGAGAAGCAAGAGGATTTAATAAAAGCTCTCATAACCTAATATGCCACACCGTTGCACGAAGTGCGGAAAGCTCTACCCAGACGGGGATACGAGATTGCTACAAGGTTGCGAATGTGGAAACAACAAGTTCTACTACGTGCCAAAGGAGAAAAAGGAGAAGGAAGAAGTGATAAAGGAGATAAAAGAAGACTTCGCAAAATTCGGGATTGAGAGCATAAAGATACTTGCCCCGGGACAATACGAAATAAATCTCCAGAAGCTTTTCGAGAGAGAAGAGATCATAATAGCGCTTGAAGAGGACGGAAGATACGTCATACATCTCCCTTCCTTGCTGAAAAAGAAGCCAAAAGAGCCTAAGGAATAATCTCGGTCGTGTTCAAAAACCTCGGATACCTTATTTCGTTTCTGAATTTTGCGATCACATCTTTGTATGCGAGCAACGAGTCGACAAGATTTTTAACAGTTGAACAAACAAGCCTAAACCCTTTCTCTCCCCAGAGCCTTTCTCTATTGAAAAACAAGCACCTTCCGCCACAAAATCTGAAGTAACTGCACTCGAGACATGGGGCCAAGATCTCCGGCGTTCTCTTTATCCCAACAAAAATATCGCCCAACTGATTCCACTCAAACTCTGGACAAATGGGGCACGCAAGGATTTTTCCATCAGTAGCGATTGCAAACGATTCGAAACCCGAGGCACATGGGGGGTAACGAAATCCCTCAAAAATCGCCGTTGCAACGCCAAGAAATGGGACTAGGCCGAGGATTCTGCCCTCCATAATTTCGGATACCCAAAACTTAACAAGCCTTCTCACACCAGCGTTGTATTTCTCAACCCAGCCTTCGAAGTCTCTCCAGACACCATCTCTGCTCCAAACAGCATCGATCTGCCAGTGCACGTGCGTGAAAGTGTCCAAAGAAATTATGCTCATAACGTCCTCATATATGTCCGTCTCCTGACTTGCGGTCATTCTTGCGATCAGCTCGCCTTTGTAGCCTCTGATTCTTCTAACGTTTTCGACGACCAGATCGTAGTTCCCACGGTAGAAATCATGGGTTTCCTTTCTTCCGTCAAAAGAAACTAAGATTGTGGAAAATCTTTGCAAAAGCTCGCGTTTGAGTTTCCTCAAGAGAGTCCCATTCGTTTGCAGAATAAAGTGATTAGCCTTGACTTCCCTCATTATTTCCTCTATTTTCCTTAGCTCGAGCAACGGTTCTCCGCCGTAGAATGCGATGGAAAATTCGGGGTATCTTTTCAGGAAATTCTGGAGATCCTCGATGCTGTATTGAATTTTCTCTGGCATCATGCCATCTTCGAACCCTCCACAGTACCTGCAGTTCGAGTTACACCTTGGAGTTAAGATTAAAATGAAAAGCATGCTAATCCTTTGCCAAGATCTTCACGGCTTCTTTTACAATTTCAACGCAGTTCTTTGCATTCTCTTTCGCCTTCCTGATTATCTCCTCGTATTCAACTCTCGCGCCTTTGATGCCATGCGCATAGTTGTCCATTGTGCAAATCACCGCATAATGAATCCCAAGCTCCTTAGCAATCGTTGCTTCGCTTCCAGCGGTCATACCAACGCAGTCTGCAAAGTTTTTTATCATCGCAATCTCAGCAACCGTTTCAAGCCTTGGACCTCGAGTTTGGAAGTATACACCGTTTTCTATCACAGGAAGCTTTGAAACCCGTTTAGCAACGGTTAAGAGAACTCTTCTAAGCTCTTCATCGAAACCCGGGGTTACGTAGACTAAAGAGTCGTTGAAAATCGTAATTCCGCTGAAGAAGTCTATGTAGTCGTGCGGAACTATTATTGCTGGAATCTCGATCTCTTCACGTAAACAACCTGCGGAACCCATTCCGATGACTTTCGTTACTCCCAAGGATTTCAAAGCGTAGAAGTTTGCCTGGTGATTTATGCGATGCGGAGGTTTGTCCTTCTTCCGCCCATGCCGTTGAACGATTGCAACCTCCACACCATCTAAAACACCCAAATCGACTTCCGCAACTCCAAAAGACGTTTGAACCTCGATCTCCTTCTTCTCTCTGAGAATCTCGTTTTCCAAGAGATGGGTTCCGCCAACAATCCCGATCATTTTTTCAACCTCCAATAAACTTTTCCTTGCTCCTCGAATCTCTCGATCATTTTTCTCTTTTCGAGAATGCTCAAAACCTCTTCCATCTTTCCCGGATGTGCGATTTCGAGGTTTATGTAATCAACTCCAAGCGAAGAAAGAGATTCTCTAATCCCCCAGATATCCGATTCACTTTTTTCGAGTGCGCTCAAAATCAACGGGGATATGTCTTCAACGAAGTTCCATGGGAATACTACCCAGACGTCATCTGAAACGAACTCTGCGAGATAATCTGGAAAGAACCTCGAGTTCTGGAACATTAACAATGCACAAGTCTTGACTTCACCCTTTACTCTTTCCAGCGCACTTCTCATCGTCTTTCCAGTGTTTATGAAGTCGTCTACGATCAGCGCTTTCTTCACCTTTACCTCCCTTCCCTCCTTCAGGTCGAGGTTCACAATCCCGACGCCAAGGTAGTCGCTGAGGACCATCGAGACAAACCAACCACCCTTTGCAAGAGCTACGATTTTGTCCGGTTTAAAATCATCTTCAAGAACTTGCATCGCAACCTTCCTACAAAGTCTCTCGACGTATTCCCAGTTCACCGCTACGAACTTCATTCAACCACCGCTGAAATTCAGTCGATACACGTTCTCACCCAAAAGAACTGCTACGTTGCAAGGCATCGGATTTAGGTTTATCTTTTTCTGAAACTCTGTCTGCGCTTGCCAAGTAGAGGAGTTCACGAGCAGGACTCCGCGGTAGTAGCTAGTCCCGTAGGTGTGCACATGCCCAGAGTGTAGCACATCAGGAATCTCATCGATCACCAACAAATCTTCCTTCGCTGGGGCTATAGGGCTTCGACCGCCGTAAAGCGGACTCAAATGACGTCTTTTCAGTAGTTCCTCCATCGCCTTTTGTGGAGACTCATAGTTAAGCCTCGAGATCTTTGTAACGATGTCATCAAGACTTCTCCCATGATACACAAGGACTTTTAAGCCCTCGAGATCGAGCAACGCTGGATTTCCAACGTTTCTGACATTCTTGGGGAAAAGCTTTGCAATTTCCTTTGGCAAACTCGGCTGAGGTTCCGCTTGTCTGACCGCATCGTGGTTTCCGGGAGAGATGATTACCTCGATGTCGTCACGAATTTCGTCGAAGTGCATCGCAGCGTTTTCGTATTGCTCATATATGTCGACGATTGCGAGTTCGTTTTCCTGCTCTGGATAAACACCAACACCATCAACGATGTCTCCTGCAACAATGATGTAACGAATCTTCTCCGCTAAATCGCTCATATCAGTTTCGCAGTTCAACCATCTAACGAACGCCTTCCACTTTTCTTCAAGGAATCCCTTGCTACCAAAGTGGGTGTCGGAAATGAAAACAACTCCAAAGTCTACGTGCTTTTTATTCCCGTTTATTGGGCAATCTGGGAATAGAATTCGATCTGCAAGTATCGAGTTCCCCCTAAGAGTTCCCGAAATTGCAATGACTTCGTCGCCGAGCAGTTCTCTTGCAGTCTCTGCCAATTTTCCATTCGCTATGCAGTTAATCGTTCCGGTTTGGTCTTCCAGCTCTATGATAACGCTCTCTTTTTTGTCCAAAACGTTGTTAACGATCCCCACAACGTTCACAACTTCGCCACGAACTCTTCCGAGGTTTCTTATCGGAGTTGGCTGGATTCGAGCTCTAAATATCTTGCTCAGCTTTTCAAGCCTTGAGTTGAAGTAGGCAACGAAGTCCTCAACGCTTCCCTCGACTACAAGATTCCCAACATCCCTCAGGACTCTTATCCTTTCCTGAGCTTTTTCGTGATGCTCCTTCTTCTTCACCTCACTCTCAGCTCTCTGACTGCCTTTAATTCTCAACTCAAGACTTCTAATCGCAGAGATCACATCCTCTTCACAGATTATGAAACTATTCCTGGAAATTTTACAAACTTCAGCGATTAAAAGTTCCGGATCGGGAAACGAAGCGACGATCTTTGCAGCCTCGGGGCTAACGTTGTATCCCCGAACCAAAAACTTCTTAGCAACAGTTACTGCATCGATACTTTTAACTACTCCTCGCAATCCTTCCTCCATGCCAGAGAAGTCTAAGGCTTTCCAGTTCATAAAGGATTTGGTCTCAACAATAGCAATACTTCTGATCATCATCGGAGTTGGCATCGCTGCAACGGGTTGCTGGCCCTTCATGGTCGCAGTTGAGTCTGGAAGCATGCAACCAAACCTAATGCCTGGCGACGTGGTTTTCTTAATGCATCCAGATCGCGTTGGAATTGTGACTTGGGAAGAGGGAAAGCAGAGCGGTTACAAAAGCTTCGGTGATTATGGGGATGTAATAGTCTACTATCCCAACGGAAATGGGAAACCGGTAATCCATAGAGCCATAGCGTTCGTGAACGAGGGCGAAAGAATTCCGACGCTGACAAAGGGGACGCTAACCTACTCCGAAAACACCGCATTAACTTCAGGTTACATAACACAAGGCGATGCGAATCGAGTTTCGGATCAGCTTGCGCTCATGAGAATTTCCGGAGAGATTCAACAAGTCTTACCTGTGCAGAAAGAATGGATAATCGGAGTTGCAAAGTTCAAGATACCGTTAATCGGCTATTTCAGATTGCTCATTCCAATTTAGCCCTGACTTTCACAAACATAGGCCCGCGGACATCTATTTTCCCACCTTTCCAGACTATGTATCTCCGCACGTTGTCTTGAATTTGCAGGTTTATGCTCGAAAGCCCCTCGACGTTTCTAACCCTTACGAGCAAAGATTTCTCGCCCTTGAAAACCATGTCCTCGATCCGCTTCGCTGCAAGAAAGGCGAAGGCGTCAATGTATCTGATCCCGCATTCAACCCCTTCTTCAAAGATCTTCTTAAACTCCTCTGTTCTGGGGACACCATAAACACTACCGTTGTGGACAACGATCTCGTTCGCAAAAGCTGGTCCGCAGAGGTTCGAGTTTTCTTCTGTTTCTTCAATGAGAACTTCGACTTCTTTGCCAAAAAGTTCACCTTTGAAGGCTAAGAAACTGCAAGGACTCTTAGCACTTGCGTTCGCGACCGCAACTTCAACGATTTTCCTTGCGATCTCGTAGCCAACCTTTGTTGCCGGGACTTCTTTGATCTTTATCGCCCTCGCAATCTCTAAATCGCTAAGGCGAATTTCTCCATAGAACTGTGGATAAACGAGCTTTCTTATGTCCTCGTAACCAAATAAGACCATCGCCAGTCTTTCAACACCGAGTCCAAGGTTCATAACGGGATACTCGATACCATATTCTGCAAGCGCAGTCGGCGAATAAACTCCAAAGGTTGCGATTTCGACCCATCCGTCGCTGTATTTTGTCTTCGAACCAACGAGCTTCGGATGAAAAGCGTAAACTTCTGTCTGCGTGGACGGCACGTAGTATTTGCTCCTCTTCTCGTCTAACTTGAACTTGAACTTCTCGAAACCGAACTGCTTCAGCAGAGATTCCGCAACAGCCTTACCATCGTCAACACTCACATTTTCATCAACGACAACGCAACTTGCGGAGAAATAGCTGTAAAGTCTCGTAGCATCTTCACCTTGCTCTTTTCTAAAGCATCTGTCGATGCTGAAGAGCTTTATCGGCAAAGGCAACTTGTCAGCAAGCTCGCCTAAGGTTATAAACCAACCCGTGGTCATGTGACTTCTAAGAGTTAGTTTGCTCGGCTCGGGCTTTAAATTGCGAAATTCCGGAAAAACTTCATCCAAGACCTTTATTGCAACAAGATCATCAACTCCAAGAACTTTAGCGACCTCGTAGCTTAAATCGTCGCCGTCGATCTTCCCCTTTTTGTATAGGTGGAAGATTTTCCTCAACTTTTCCTCGTCAAATTCTTTTCCCGTGATCTCCCTTATCTTCGCAACTTTCTCTGCGGACATTCCTACGTTTGGCTTTGGAAGAGAAGCTAAGTAGAAACAGCGATCTAAGACTGCAAGAGCCTCTTTTCCGAACTGCTTTTTCACGTGAACGTCTTCAACGATCACAGGATTAACAACTTCCCTAAATCCCATTGAAATGTAAGCCCTCCTGAGCATCTCGATCGTTTTGAACACTGGATGCTCCTCGCCATGAGTGTAGCTGATTCGAGGATAAAGCGAGTTTGGATCCTCCCTTGTCACGATTTCTTTGCCCAAAAGCCAAGCTTTTTCAAAGTCCTTCTCCGTTAGCTCCTTGAACTTTCTCGCATCGAATTTCACATTAAGCGTTGGGTGAGAAGTTATTTATCTTTGTCGTATTTTGTATCGTGCTCAGGAGAGAAAAGGATAGGGAAAGAAGAATAGCCCTTGAAAGAATCGTCTACCTGATCGAGAGGGCTCAGAAATTCAAGTTCATCGATTACGAGCTTGCAAGGAGATACATCGAGCTTGCGAAAAAGATTTCAATGAAATATCGGGTGAGGATTCCAAGAAAGTATAAAACGCTTTTCTGTAGAAAATGTCTTTATCCGTACCGATCTGATCGCCTGAGGGTAAGAATCCACAAGTCTGAGGTGATTGTAACATGTCTGAACTGCTCAAGGGTGAAAAGATACCAGTTGAAGTCTTCGAAAGCTTCGAAATCTTTAAAATAGAGAGCTATGGCTACGACGAAACGCCAAAGACAATTGCCCCAAAGCCGAAAGAGTTTGTAGTCGTGAAACCCAAAAACGCTGAAGAGGTTTCAAAACTGCTTAAGATAGCAAACGAAAAAAGAATCCCAGTTTTTACTCGTGGTGGGGGCACAGGACTTAGTGCAGGAGCAATTCCAACAAAAGAGGGGATCCTAATCTCAACGGAAAAGTTGAAGAGTATAGAAATCGATGTCAGAAACAAAATTGCGATCTGCGAATCTGGTGTTACCCTTGCAGAGCTTTCTAAAATGGCTGAAAAACACGGCTTGAGCTTTCCGCCACGTCCTGGCGATGAAAATGCAACGATCGGTGGAATGATTGCTACAAACGCAGGTGGCATTAGAGCGATGAAGTATGGCGTCATGAGGAACTACGTGCTCGGAATCGAGGCAGTTCTTGCAAATGGGAAGATAATAAAGCTCGGAGGAAAAACTTTGAAGAACTCTTCTGGCTACTCCTTGCTACATCTTTTGATAGGAAGCGAGGGGACTCTTGCGATCATAACAAAAGCCATAATACGTCTTTTACCTCCAATGAAGGATACGAGCATGCTCGCAATTCCATTTAAGAACGCTGAGGATGCGCTTGAATACGTGCTAGACACAACAAGACTCATGACGCCGATGGCGATGGAGTTCATGGAGAAAAGAGCCGTTGAAATCGGGGAAAAGATTAGCGGGAAGAAGTGGGTGAGCAAAGAAGGAAATGCACATATTTTGGCGATCTTCGAGCGGAGAGATGAAGCGGAAGAGAGCAGTGAGATTGCATTCGCAAACAATGCGATTGACGTGTTCGTTGCGAGCCCAAAGGAGCAAAAAGACTTGCTCGAGCTCAGGAGCAAAATTTACCTTGGGATAAAGGATAAGACTATAGAAATCCTCGATGCATGCGTTCCACCCGCTTCGATTGCTGAGTTCTTACAAAAAAGCGAAGAGATTGCAAAACGCTACGGAATCGATCTCATAAGCTACGGACACGCTGGCGATGGAAACATACACCAGCATCCGCTTATCTTCGAGGGTTGGCAAAAGGTCTACGGAAAATTCAGAGAAGAGATTCTAAGACTCGCTGTCGAGATGGGCGGAGCGATAAGCGGGGAGCACGGGATTGGTGAGATAAAGAAAGAGGAGCTCCGCAAGTTTTACCCGGAGCAATTCGAGTTGATGAGAGAGATAAAGAAGTTGTTCGATCCGAACGGAATTCTAAATCCAGGAAAAGTAGTCTAACATATCCAAGTTCCCATTTTTTCCCCATTGACGATTTTCCGTATGTTTTCAGGTTCTCCTTTAAAAACAACAGCCTTTATCCCACTTCTTTCGAGGAGCTTTACCGCAAGCAAGTCCATAACCACATTAACTCCTGCGCTCGCCTTTTGTTTAACAACGATTTCCAAGAGCTCCCCCGGGCTTATCTTTTCAAACTTAACCGCAGACGGATTTTTCTTGGGGTCCTCTGAATAAATTCCATCGACAGAAGTTGCGTTCAAGAATAGATCCGCGTTGACAAATTCAGCAAGCAGAACAGCAGTTGCGTCAGTTGTGTGTCCAGGGATCGTTCCACCCATTACAACCGCTTTATGGTTTTTGGCAAGTTCCATCGCCTCAATAAAGCTCTCAGGAATCTTTTTTGCAGAGTTTTTCATTGCAAAGGCTAAAAGCATTGCGTTAATCCTTGTTACAGCGATACCTATGTAGTCGCACATCGCTTCATTTGCCCCAAGCTCTCTCGCTTTCACCATCAGTTCTCTCGCAAGTCTTCCCCCGCCGACTACAACGAAGAGCTGATGCGACTCAGAGATCTCATCGAGGACATTTGCGAACTCCCTTATCCTCTCAGTCCCCTCGAAGACCGATCCGCCAAGCGATATCACGAGTCTCATAGCCTAAAATCACGAAGCTGAGTTTGTTTTAAAACCTCTCTCATCAACTCGATGACCTCATCGTAAACATCTTTCCTCACTGGAAACGGAACTCCATCTTTTCCACCAAGAGCAAAACAGTATTTAGCCGGGTCCTGCTTGTCATACTCAACGTTGTAGATCAGATCCGCGATTAAAGCCAACGCTCTTATCGTCTCTCTCCCAATCCCCCTCATAAGCAAGAGATCCTCGAAACGGCTTATCTGTAGGTTGTAAGCCCTTTCAACCGCTTTCCAATCGATCTTTCTCGGAACGTAGAACGCTTTCCCCCTTCGTGATATCGAAATGAGTTTCTCGTAATCTCTCCTGAACGAGCCATCTTTTATAAGATCAACTGCAAGCTTCCTCGAGTCTTTGCTTTTTCGAGAGACCATGTTAATGACTTCTCTTTCAACCCTCTGGCTTATTATTCCGCGGTGTATTTCTTCAGCTTCTGGAAGTTGGTCAAAAACTTGCCAATGGTACCTTCGAGCCATCTTTGCTTCGACGTTCATGCCTTGCTGAACCACGGTAAAGTGCTTTTTCGTGAAGAAGACTGCGTGGTGATATAAAGAGTAGCCATCGATCAGAGCGCAGTTGTCAACCTTCGCAGACAACCTGCTGAATTCAACGATCTCTTCGGCATTCGCTCCAATTTCTTCTGCCAGCTTCCTTATCTCCTCCGGAGCTTTAAGTGCACTCGCTCCTTTTCCCCCAGCAACCCGTATTTCAAATTGCGGAGTGTTCAAAATGGATTTCAGAACTCCTGTTAGCACAGTCGTGGCTCCGCTTGAGTTCCAGTCAAAGCCGAGAACGTTTGAGAAAGACTGGAAGAATATCGGATCCGAGATTCGTTTCAAGAACTCTAACTCGCCGTATTCTATTACGATAACTTTCACTATCTGGTCCGCAAGCTTTTTCATTCGACTAAGAAGCCAATAGGGAGCTTTTCCGTCGTGGAGCGGCAAATAGATTTCGCTCATATGTCCACTACGACAAATGCCACAAGATGATCCTTTTCTTTTCTTATCCCGAATTTGTGCATCGTTATCGCCTTTGGCTCAACTTTAACGTCGCTTCTTGTAAACCTATCGCCCACAATAATCCCTTTCGCTACCGAATCGCTCACTTCGACTTTCACATCCTTTCCCGCAAAAAACTCGGTTTCAAATAAAAAGAGAAGCTCGTTCAGCCATCGGTAAAGCAAAAGATCCTCGTCTTCCGCCTCAACTTCCACGACTTTCTGCTTCGATCCCTTGAGCTTCTCGGTGTAGATGAACGCATCGTAGAAAGCGTAAGCGGAATTTTCGAGCAATTCTGCGAGGTCTTTGCCATAGACTTCAAACGCTATGTCTGCAGTGTGGTCGATGAATCGATACTTCATGAACTCCACTACTGCTGAAAGGATTTCTTCTTTTCGGTCTCAAGTTTCTTTATGTATGAGATAGTTTTCGTGAATATCCCCATTATACTTTCGAACTCGTAATCCCTCATTCTCGCTCTGCCCAAGACTCGTCGCAGAGTTACGATCTCCCTTTTCTTTCTCCTCTCGGGAAAATTTATCAGATCGAGGAGATTTGAAACCTTAGATATCAGAACCTCGAGATCCCCAACGGTAGCCAGCCGCTCTTCTCTTTCCTGTTTTAAATCTCTCAGAGCGTAGAGAATTACCGCAGCTGCGTGGCTGACATTCATAACTGGATAAGCGTCGCTTGTCGGAATTTTGACAAGCAGGTGACACTTTTCGAGCTCCTCGTTGAAAAGCCCGTAATCCTCTCTGCCAAAGAGGATTGCAACTTCGCCTTCTATGTGGTTGCGAAGCTCCTCTGGAGTTATCATCGGCTTTCTGAAGTATCTGTAATCTCCTCCAGAGATACCAGTTGTCCCAACGACCAAGTTGAACTTCGACAAAAAAGTGTAAAGGTCTTCAAGGATTTCAGCTTTTTCAAGCAAATCCTTCGCATTTGCAGACGTTTTAAAGCTATCTTGCGTTAAATTGCACTTGTAAAGATATAGCTTTTCGTATCCAAAGTTCTTCATCACTCTTGCAATGAAGCCAACGTTCTCCGGGATCTTCAACTCGACAAGGACTACATGGATCATCTGTGTGGATCATGGCAGTAAGTGCATATAACTCCGCTCCCATGATCGTAGCTAACACTCTTGATCGCATCTCTTCCAGTTACTTCTCTATGGCAAACAAGACAAGAGTCTCGGCTTTTTTCCACAAGTATGCTACTACTGCTTCTAAACTTCACGTGCTCAGCTCCGTAGTCATGGCAAGATTCGCATTCAACGCTGGAATGATTTCCCATTGTCCAGTTCTTGTAGAGCTTCAAGTGACATTCCCTACAGATCGAGCTTTCCATGTAGCTAATGCTCTTCGAAGATTCGATTTGCAACCAGTTTTCGATACTCTGCTCTTTAATCATCGGCGACAGGTTGAAGGTGTAAACGAACACTCCGCCGTAAACTGCGATCGCTAAGATTAAAACGAGAATCCATGGCTTCATTCTACCACCATATCGAGATTCAAATAGAACACTTTCGGATTCGTTCCCGTTTCTGGCTTCAGAACACTGTATCTACTCTTTTTCAGAATCTCGTAGACTTCGCTACCTTCACGAAGTTCCTCGAAAATTCTCGCTCCCGTTGGGCAAACCAACACACACGCTGGGCGAAGGTTGCGTTTTACACGATGGTAGCAGAACGTGCACTTGTCCGTGATCTTCTCCTCCGGATTTACAAAGGTTGCACCGTATGGGCATGCAACGATGCAATACTTACAGCCTATGCACGTTTCTTTGTCGACCAAAACTACTCCCTCTTTTGTATGGAACCTCGCACCAACCGGGCAAACGTTCACACATGGAGCGTTTGAGCAGTGGTTGCAGAGCTTTGGAACAAAAATTCCCTTTTCTGCCTTAACGTTTAGAAATGGATTTTCCTTAGTGTTCATGACAATCTTCTTTCCATCGAAGTATCCTTCGATCCACGTTCGAGATATCGGAAGATCCATGGGGACGCTGTTTTCTATTTTGCAGGCTATAACGCACTTTCCGCATCCTATGCACTTTTTAACGTCGACTATCATCGCAAAACTGCTCTTCTTTTCAGCAATGACTGGCACAGAAGCCAAAGAAGCAAGAGGGATGGAAAGTACTACCTTGAGAAAATCCCTACGCCTCATGCTCCACCTCCATTGGGAGTAGTTTGTAAAGAACATAGTACAGCAGTAAAGCCAACGCCAAGACGCCGATTGCGAACATAACTTCGAACGGATGAACTGAAGTCGGAATCGAAACTCCTGAAATCTTTTTCACGACTTGCGCCGAGAAAATGAAATCTATTCTGAACGCAAATATACCAACAAGGGCTAAGAACGATGCAACGAAAAGAGCATCCATGTTCTTGGTAGCGAACAATAAAATGAGCACTGGTGCAATGATACCAACGAAGATCTCGAGGAACCAGAAGTTGAGAGCAAATTTTCTGAACAATAGATTTTGGATCAAATTGCTACCTTCTGCAGAGATCGCTGGGTAGCCAATGATCACAGACTTCCATAGAGCGAAGAGCGATGCAGAGAGCAAGGAGAACAAAAGCACTTTCCTCAAAATGGGCAAGGCTTCGAGTTTTCTGCTTTCTTCACCTTTGATCCAAGATGTGACGATGATCGCAAGAATGAGCATTGCGGATCCAGAAATTACTGCGGTGACTACGAAATAAACTGGATTCGATGCGTCGTTCCAAAGTGCAATATGCGTAGCTGAGAAAAGTGCACCAAGGTTGCTATAGGCGAGAATTGCAGTCAAAAGCGCAAGAACTCCAATTGCCCTCGCAAAACTCATGTCCAAGTGTTTGTTCGGTTTGGCAAAGAAACTTCCGAGGAATTTGAGCGAGATTATCTTAGCAACGAATCCTTTGAAGCTCTTTCTCTCTGACTGCTTTAGCAAATCGCTTCTAAAAACAAACCAGCCTTCTAAGATCAGGAAAAGCAGTTCGAGAACGTAGAACATTATCATCCAATACATCACACTTGCCGCATTCGTGTGTCCGAGCAACGCGTAGCTACCACGCTCTACTCTTTCAAGATCTACCGCTATTGTGATTAAACCCACCGCAATCGTTACAATTGCGATCAGAATTGCCTCTTTTAAAACGTGCTCGAGCTCTCTAACCATCAAAAGCTCCCCTGCAGAAGCAATTGCTGCGGTTCCGATGAGCACGAGAAAAACGTACAGCGCAACAAGCAATCTCCACGGATAGCCAAGTGCAGATTCAAAGGGTTCTACTGGCATAACTGGCTGAAAGTGCATCTGATAAGCACCAATGAAGCCAATCGCCACGAGAAAGAGCAATATCAGAAGGAATGCTACCTCTCTTGGCTTCAAAATCTCACCTCCTCACAAACTTGGCGTTTGCTTTTAAAGTTTTTCCAATTTACCTCGAGATTTCGAAAAGAATTTAAGCCATGAGTCGAAAGCTCTTTAAGCGCAGGTAGTCTAGTGGTAGGACAACGGCTTTCCGAGCCGTTAGCCCGGGTTCGAATCCCGGCCTGCGCATTTGCATCTGAGCTCATCGAACAGAGTTGTAATTGCAAAAAAGAAATTTTATTACGTAAGGAAAATTTTATTTATTTCTCTTCCTTCGCTCGCTATATGAAAATCATCCAAAGCGTCCTCGAAACCTCGGAAGAGGGAGACAAGATCCTCATAACCTTCCCCGATATTTACAGTTTCTACACGGTCTGCATGTGGCTGGCTCAAAAATTCGGAGACATTTTCTGGATTTTGTGGACCGATGCTGCGATCGAGAGAATAAACCACCTTGGCAGGAAATACGGTTTTCCGAAAGTAGGAGATGCGATCGTCGTCGCAAGTAAGAAGGAGTGCGATTATCTTCGAGTTGTTGAAAAAATAAGCTTAGAGGAGCTCGGGGAGATAAGGACATTTATACCCGAGAATAAACTCGTGGTCTCTTTTGGCGTAAACTTTTTGCCTTTTTATGGTTACGATGTCTCTAAAGCAATAGAGGCGCTGATCGAGATCGATAGAGGTGTTCTTTTGACTGCAATCGTTGGGAAAGTTCCAGAAGGTATCACGACTTTTCACGATGTCCACATAGAGATAATAAAGAGCGGAAACTCCTTCATAGCCTACCACAACTACATAGCAAAGCTGACTTTCTCGATGAAAGGTGGCGTTACAGTTGTGAGTGATAACCTGGATTTGCGGTGAGCTTTTAATTCGAAACCAAAGTTGTTAACGTGGACTTAGTCCAGCAAATAAAACAGCTCGAGGAGGAAATAAAGAGAACTCCTTACAACAAAGCTACTGAGCACCACGTTGGAAGGCTGAAGGCAAAGCTTGCAAGACTCAAAGAAGAACTTGAAAAAGAGAGAGCAAAAAGCACAAGACAGACGCTCTCCATAAAAAAGGAGGGGGACGCTACAGTAGTTTTGGTTGGTTTTCCATCCGTTGGGAAGTCGAGCCTTTTGAACGCCTTAACGGGAGCGAAAAGCGAAGTGGCAGATTACGATTTCACGACGACAAAACCGGTGCCGGGAGTTTTAGAATACAAGCATGCGAGTATTCAGATCATAGACATGCCGGGAATCGTCGAAGGGGCTTCGAGTGGCAAAGGAAGAGGAAAAGAGGTTTTGTCTGCGGTGAGAATTGCAGATCTCATAGTCATCGTTGCAGACGTTTTCAGACTCGATTCCATCAAAGTCGTAAAGAGAGAGCTATATGAGTCCGGAATAAGGCTCGATCAAAAACCACCCGACGTTGTGATAAGAAAAAAAGATCGCGGTGGGCTGAAGATAAATTCAACGGTTCCCTTGAACATCGATCCAAAGACAATCGCAGAGATCTTGAAGGAATACCGAATCCACAACGCAGATGTCTTGATAAGGGAAGACATAACGGTCGAAAGGCTCATCGACGCGCTGAACGGGAATCGAGTCTACATACCGTCGATTACCGTTGTTAACAAGATCGATCTAATGGACGTGGAATGCGAAGAAGCGATAAAAGTATCTGCGGAGAAAGGGATCAACCTTGACTTGCTGAAAGAGGAAATCTACAGAAAACTTGGGTTCATAAAAGTGTATCTGAAACCCCCGGGAGAAAAGGCAGACATGGAAAGACCTATGGTTCTAAGAAAAGGCGCAACAGTCGCAGATGTGTGCAGAAAACTCCACAAAGATTTCGTCGAGAACTTCAAATACGCAAGAGTTTGGGGCAAATCGGTGAAGTTTGAGGGGCAAAGAGTTGGAATCGACCATGTTCTCTCCGATAACGACGTGATCTCGATCTACACTTAGTTTTCTTGGTTTTGTAAAAACCGATAAATACTTAAATATCCCAGAGTTTAAGGAATTTAGGGTGATGGTAATGAAAAAGATAACCGAAAGGGAGTTCCTGAGCGCTATCCAGAGCGATAAGCTCGTGGTCGTTGACTTCTACGCAGACTGGTGCATGCCGTGCAGATTCCTGAGTCCAGTGCTCGAGAAGCTGTCGAGGCAGTTCAAGAACGTAGAGTTCTACAAAATAAACGTCGATGAAAACCAAGAGCTTGCGTTCGAATACGGAATTTCGAGTATTCCAACAGTCTTGTTCTTCAGAAAAGGAAAAGTGGTCGGCGGTTTCGTTGGAGCTATGCCAGAAAACATGGTAAAAGCTGAGATCGAGAGAGCGCTCGCTTTATGATGTCTATAAAACAAATGGCAAAAACCATGGACTGCAAAAGCTTTTTACAGTGTTTTTTTGGTCTTAACTCTGAAGACGTAAGAGTCTACGAAGCTCTTAGCATGGGTTTTGAGAGAATCGAAGACATAAGCAAGTTCGTTGGCAAAAAGGAGAACTCTGTTTACAAGTCCCTGCAGAAACTGATGATTTCAGGACTTGCGTATAGGGAAAAGAAGGTAATCGAAGGGGGAGGATATTACTTCGTTTACAAACCAACGCCAAAAAGCGAGATTGCAAGAGAAATTGAGAACGTTCTTAACGAGCTTTGTGAAAAAGTGAAAAGTCTCATGAGGGATTTCCTTGATAGCGGTCCTCGGTTGCAAGGGTTGCGGAACTTGCAGTAGGGTTTGTCCAGTTCCGAATGCGATCATTCGCAATGGAGGAAAAGTTCTAAAGATAGATGAAGAGAAGTGCAAAAAGTGTTACGAATGCGTGAGAGCATGTCCTTACGGGGCGTTGGTCGTTATGGATTGATTCCAGAAAAAGCGGTTGAGCTTGTGAAAAAGTATTCTGAGAGGGGACTTATTCCAAAAGAAGAACTTGATGAAGAGCTAATGCTCATTCTCGAAGATCTAAAGCTTGCAGTTCCAATAGAAGCTGAAAAAGATTCTCTTGCGTGGATTTCAAGGCAATTCGGTGGGGACATGGAGATACCATACGTAGTACGATTCTTCTTCAAATTTATGGACTGGAGAAGGGCGATCGTCGAATATTTCCGGAGCATAGGGGAAGAGAGGGCCGAAGAGTTCGTTGAGATCTTCTTGGAGATAAAAAAGAGGGCCAAAAATTTGATCGTTTGTGCGGAAGACATAGTGGACGTAACACTTAAGTTCAACCGTGACCCAGGAGTTGTTATCTCGGAACTAAAAGGAGCTGGGCTTATCAGTCCCACCGTGGGATGCGGGGCTTTCGGAAGGGCTAAGGCTCCTCTTTACGAACTCAACAAGTTCTTCACATTGATGAGCGAGTGATCAGAGCTCCTGTGTCAGTTTTTTGATCTCCTTGATAAGCTCCTCCACCGACATATGCTCAAGTTTTTCAGCGAATTTGAAAAGCTCTTCGAAGTCGTAAACCTCCTTTTTCACGTATCCCAAATTTTTCAAAAGCTTCAAAGCCTGAAATTTCGCCTCTCCTATATCCCCTTCAACTTTTACCGCAACAAAAATAGGCTCACGAATGGCAAAGAATGATTTGCTCCCAGAAGAATACGCGAACTCGGTTATTATTCCGGAATCAAAAAACTTCTTTATTTTCCTGATCGCTTCAACCATTTCCCTCGAATTTCCCTTTGCAATTTCTTCAAAGTATGCGTATTCTATCATAATTCCATCAGCTTCCTTATTGAGCCCATTACTTTCTCGTCGTCCACGAAGGCCAAGATCGTTTTCTCGTTTTTCTTTCTAAAAACCAATGTCTCGCCGTTGACAACAGCGTATCCCGAGAACTCCTCTTCGTCAACAATAAACCTGATAAGATTACTTAGCTCCTCTGCGAGCTCCTTTGAAATCCCAAAAACCGAGATTTTCTCTCCCAAAACCGCAGTTTTTCTTGAATTGAGTGCATTCGCCACTTTCTCTGCGTCCACGACAACATTTCAATGATCAACATATAAGCTTTCCGCTATCTCTCACATGGCATCTAAGATCGTTAGATTTTTATTTCATCCCAAAACATGCGCGCCATGACGTTCTTGGAAAACTTCTTTGAGTTTGAGAGATACAAAACGAACCTCCGCACCGAAGTAGTCGCAGGTCTAACGACGTTTATGACAATGGCTTACATAATATTCGTGAACCCAGCGATTCTGAGCGATGCAATAGGCAAAGATGCTATTCCGAGCCTTGTAACCGCTACAGCGCTGTCCGCGGGAATTGCAACAATATTAATGGGGGTCTACGCAAAGAAGCCATTCGCATTGGCTCCAGGAATGGGTTTAAATGCCTTCTTCGCATACAGCGTCGTCCTTGGACTTGGTTATCCTTGGCAAGTTGCGCTTGCTGCAGTTTTCGTTGAAGGACTGATCTTCATATTCCTTACGCTTACAAAGTTTAGAACTGCAGTCATAAATGCGATTCCAGTTTCCCAGAAATACGCAATCGGCGCTGGCATCGGACTTTTCTTGACGCTAATAGGTCTTAAGTCTGCGGGAGTCGTAACAGCAAGTTCTGCAACCCTCGTTACCCTAGGCACCGAAAATTTCGCAAAACCGGACTTCTGGATTGCGATGCTTGGACTCGTCATCGCCGCTGGGCTCATGGTTCGTAGAATTCCGGGAGCTTTGTTAATCGCAATCTTAACTGCGACCGCTGTATCAATAATCTTGGGCATTTCTCCTGCTCCTAAATCCTTGGTTGCACCTCCAACGCTTGATAAGACTTTCCTACAACTCGACTTCGTTGGACTTCTCAACATCGGTGCAATTGGCGTTGTTTTTGCATTCTTCATGGTCGACTTCTTCGACACGCTCGGAACAGTTTCTGGACTGAGCGCAAAAGCTGGTTTCATGAGAAAAGACGGCTCAATCCCGGACAGTGAAAAAGTTTTACTGACAGATGCAATCGGCACTTCTTTTGGTGCAATTCTTGGAACTTCGACTGTTACGACCTACATCGAAAGCGCCGCAGGTATTGAAGAAGGAGGAAGAACCGGAATGACTGCGTTAGTTGTGGGATTGCTCTTCCTCGCAGTTGGTCTCCTCGTTTCTCCACTCGCTGCAGTGATTCCGAGTTCCGCAACGGCGCCAGCGCTGATCTTGGTTGGATTCCTGATGCTCCAAGTCGTTAAAGAAATAGAATTCAGAGATTTGACCGAAGCTTTGCCAGCCTTCGCAGTCCTCGTAACGATCCCATTCACGTTTTCAATAGCAGATGGCATTGGAGCGGGATTCATAAGTTACGTAGTCCTAAAGCTACTTGCGGGCAGATGGAAAGAGATACATCCATTGATGTTCTGCTTAGCAGTTGTTTTCGCGCTCTACTTCCTTTACTTGGGAGGGCTAATAAAATTCTAACCTTAATTTTTTTAAGTTGTATGTGAATAAGCAAAACTCTTAACTTCAACGCAAAAAACTCTGCGCATGCAGAACGTCGAGATCTTGCTCGAGGCACTCCCGTACATAAAGGAGTTTCACGGCACTGTGATGGTTTTCAAGATCGGCGGGCACGCGATGGTCAGCGACGAAATATTGGAGGAGACTGTAAAGGACATTCTACTGCTACACTACATTGGGATAAAACCAGTTGTTGTTCATGGAGGCGGACCGGAGATTTCAGAAAAAATGGAAAAACTCGGGTTGAAGCCAAGGTTCGTCGAGGGGCTGAGGGTTACAGATAGAGAAACGATGGAAGTGGTCGAAATGGTTCTAGACGGAAAAATAAACTCGAAGATTGTCTCGATGTTCATAAAGAATGGCGGAAAAGCTGTTGGCTTGAGCGGCAAAGACGGACTCTTAATCGTGGCAGAGAAGAAGATGATGAAGGTGAAAAAAGGCTTTGAGGAAGTTATGGTCGATCTCGGGTTTGTTGGGGAGACAAAGTTTGTAAATCCAACGATACTCCGCATACTGCTCGATAACGGCTTTATTCCAGTTGTCTCGCCTGTTTCAGCAGATTTAAATGGGAACATCTACAACTTAAACGCTGACAACGTCGCCGGAGATATTGCGAGTGCTTTGAAGGCAAAGAAACTCGTCATGCTCACCGATGTGCCGGGAATCCTTAGAGATGTGAATGACAAAAACTCGTTGATTCCAAGAATGAAGCTTTCGGAACTCGAGGAGATGAGCGAGAGGGGATTGCTAAAAGGTGGAATGTTGCCGAAGTTTGATGCAATTGCAAAAGCTTTACGCAACGGGGTTGAAAAAGTCCACGTGATCGATGGATCAAGGAAACACGCAATTCTTCTTGAGCTCTTCACGAAAGAAGGTGTTGGAACTATGGTGGAGCTATGAAAATTGGTGCTCAGCCAGACGTTCGCCATACTCCAAAGCAGGCTTTCGAGTTCGTTGCGGACAACAACTTAAACCACGTTGAAATCCTGCTCGATCACCCACTCTATTCATTGGAAGCGTTGAGCTACAACGAGCTCATAGAGCTCGTATGGAGCTACGACATCGAGCTACTTATCCACGCACCTGCGACGAGCACGAATTTTATTGCGATAAGTGAAACCATGCGTAGGGCGAGCTACGAAGAGATGGGAAAAGTGATCTACCTTGCGGACAAATGTGGAGCAGAAATCGTCACATTTCACTTGGGCTGGAATCCTGCGTTCATAAACAATGGAAAATTTTACTTCGACGCAAAGCTCTATGAAGAACACAACGAAAAAGTTCTGCGCAATGAACTGAAACCTTTCATCGAAAAAAGTCCTGTAACTCTAGCGTTGGAGAACACCATAGCAATAGAGGGGAGAATTAAGGGAGCTCTCAGCGAAATCCTCGAGGAAACAGATTTAGCCCTAACCCTAGACGTTGGACACTTCAACCTGCAGAGGTGCGACTTCTTCATCGAGAACTTCGAAAGAGTCGTGAATTTACACGTGCATGACAACAACGGGAAGAGCGATGAGCACTTAGCACTTGGCAAGGGAAAGGTCGAGCTGAGCACTTTTCCGCTGAGGGGTTACAAAAACTACCTAACGATAGAGACAAGAGAGGCGAACTCAATCCTCGAAACGAGAGATTATTTAATCCGATACATGAACGAGGTTCATGATCGCCAAGGAACTCGAATTCGAAGGTCATCTGATTGACTCGATGATATTCCCAAAGGTCCTCGACACAATTCTTGACCTCGATGGAGAGTTCGAGATAGTCGAGTTCAAGATCGGAAAGAGGAAAGAGGATACAAGCTACGCAAGGATCATCGTTTTCGGTGAAAACGAGGAGCACCTCAACCAAATACTGAAAGAACTGCACAAAGTGGGGGCAAGAATTCCGGAAGCGGAAGAAGTTGAGCTCGCAGAGGCTCCAGCAGACAAAGTCTTGCCGGAGAACTTCTATGTGACAACAAACCACAGGACTTTCGTCCACTACAAAGGGAAGTGGCTAGAGGTCGAAGACATAGCAATGGACAGGGTTATCGCAATAAGAAACGACAAAGCTGTCTGCGTGCAGATAAGCGAGGTTAAAAAGGGGGACTTCATCGTGGTTGGTGAAAAAGGCGTCCGCATCATTCCGCCCGAAAGACCGAGGAAGTCGACTTACTTCGAGTTCATGGGTGGGAAAGTCTCTTCCGAAAGACCGACTGAGAAAATGATAGAGATGATCGCAAAAGAGATCGTTGAGCTCAAAAAATCTGGCGGTAAGATCGCAGTCGTTGCTGGACCTGCTGTTAACCACACCGCAGCAAGAGATGCGCTTGCAGGGATGATAAGGGATGGGTTCGTGGATTTACTGCTTTCAGGAAACGCTTTAGCTGTGCACGACATCGAAATTTCGATCTTTGGCACGTCTCTCGGGATGGACATAAAGACTGGAAAACCAGTTCCTGGCGGGAATAGGCATCACCTTTATACGATCAGCAGGATAATAGCGGTAGGCGGAATAAGGAAAGCAGTGGAAATGGGAATCGTAAAGGACGGAATAATGTTCGAATGCGTCCGCAGAAATGTTCCCTTCATCCTTGCTGGCTCGATCAGAGACGATGGTCCTTTGCCAGAGGTAATCACGGATGTGATGATCGCAAAGAGCGAGATGAAGAAAGCGCTTAAAGATATCGACCTTGTCCTAATGCTCGCAACAACACTGCACAGCATCGCAGTTGGAAATCTTTTGCCATCTTGGGTTAAAACGATCTGCGTTGACACGAATCCAGCAACGGTGATGAAGCTCATGGATCGCGGAACTCAACAAGCGATCGGAGTTGTAACAGACGTCGGTCTTTTCCTACCGATTTTATATGAGAAGATAAGAAAAACCTCGCAGTAGCTCGGTTATTCTCGTTCCAGGCGAGTCCTGTGTTATGCCCTCTTTTCTATTATCTTCAACACTGCCCAATTTCCGTTCAGAGTTTTATTTTTTGTTTAGAAGTTGGATTAGCCTTTCAATCTTCTCCTTACTCTTTCTGAGCTTTAGATTTGCGATCTCGACCACTGTGCGTAGATAACTTTCATCGACCACAAGCCTTCCATCAATTGCGATAGGCGTTTCAATTCTTTCAAGTGATGCTATCTCAACAACGAGATTGCGAAACGATATCACCCCACTTCTCCTGAAACCGGCAGCGTTTGCGATTGCAAGCAATTTCTCGGCTGAGCAAAGATTTTTACAAGCAACGTGAACTATCGGCGGAAACTGAATAAACCATCCTTGTCTTTTGCAGTTCTTTGCTGACTCGAGAACCTCTTCAAAGCTTACAAATCTATGCCATTTTCCCAAAAACTTTGAATTTAACTTTTTTCCGAATTCCTCAAGATCAATAACCGCGATTCTACCACTACAGCTCGAAAGTGTTACATATGGCTCAAAAGAATTTATGATTTCGAGTAAGGGCAATATATCCTCGTCGATCTTGCCTTCTCTTATCTCCTTCTCAAGGGTCTCAAGCCTTCGTCTTTTATAGTCTTCCCAGTCACTTCTTCCCGATGGTTGACAAATAAGCCAAGAATGCATCGAGCTGAATTCTCTCATTTGCCCCCTCTGTCAGCCTGAAGTCTATTTCTCCGAGTCTGTCGATAAGCAAAACCTTCATTTTCTCGTTTATCGAATTCGAAGAGACGATTTCTCTGAAGAACTGCGAAAGAACGTCTTCACCGCTCATTCCGTATTCGAGCATGAGCTTTGAGAGCTTTTCCCTTGCTTCAATAAAGTTTCCCCGGAGCGCTGTGTCGAGTATTTCTGCGATTTCCTTTGGTTGAGCCATCGCAGTCACCTGGAATATCTTTTCCGCATCGATCACTTCAGCGATCGCAGAAGCGCCTTGGAGAGCGTTGATCGCTTTTCTAAAGTCTCCAGCAGAGATATATAGAATTGCTTCGATCCCATCCTCGGTTATCTTTACTCCTTCCTTTTCGCAGATCTCGAGCAATCTTTTTTTCATCGCCTCCTTAGGCACCGCTTTGAATCTAAAGACGGCACATCTGCTTTGAATTGGCTCTATAATTCTGCTGAGGTAGTTACAGCTCAGAATGAACCTACAGCTCTTCGAGAACATTTCCATCGTTCTTCTCAACGCCGCTTGTGCATCGGACGTGAGCGCATCGGCTTCATCCAGGAAAATTATCTTAAAAGGTGCAGAAATTGGTGCTGTCCTTGCAAACTCCTTTATCTTGTGCCTAACAACGTCAATTCCCCTTTCATCGCTTGCATTCATTTCGATGAAGTTTTCTCTCCAATGCTCTCCGAACAAGTCACGAGTTAAGGCAATCGCAGTTGCAGTCTTACCAGTGCCGGGAGGACCGGAGAAAAGCATGTGTGGAATGTTTTTCCTTTCCACATATCCCTTAAGCCTTCGAACAATCTCTTCTTGTCCAACGACTTCGTCGAGCGTTCTTGGTCTATACTTCTCGACCCAGATCTCAAACTCTTCCATTGAAAACCGAAAAGCTTTGATGTAGAAAAATGTATCGTGAGTTAATTTTGAAACTCCTGTAATGTGATAAATTTAAAAAGAAAACAATAAATATTTTCAACTCAACCTTTTTCATGGACGAAAAAGATCGGCTCATAATCTCGCTCTTGCAAAAAAATGGCAGAATGAGCTTCTCCAAGATCGCAGAAAAAGTTGGAATGACCGCAATGGGTGTGAAAAAGAGAGTGGAGAAATTATTAAAGGGCGATGTCAGGATCAGGGCAATGGTAAACGTGGAAAAAATTTGTTTAGCGATTCTCACAATCGAAGTCGAGAGCTCGGATGCGATTAACGAGATCTTGGAGCGTTTCAAGAATTGCCCGAGAATCTTGAGGTTCTTTGTTACAACTGGTGGTTACAACCTCTTTGCCATCGTTTTTTCCGAAGACTACGAATCCCTCGAGAGCATAACAATCGAAAACTGCTCCCTCAGAAGCCAGAGGGGGATCAGAAGGTTCGAAGTTTATCCAGTTCAAGAGGTCCATTACGAACCCTACCTCGACATAAGAGTAGTTGCAGAGAAACGAGATAGTCCACCTTGCGGAGTTTCGTGCGTTGATTGCAGAAGGTTCTTTCATAAAAGATGCCT
>Ga0105163_1000285_pt1 | contig 31035 bp, 29 predicted proteins | sample JNZ110809AmetaG_FD_81531 | JGI IMG/M metagenome (GOLD analysis project Ga0105163, IMG submission 81531) | Hot spring microbial communities from Jinze hot spring, China to study Microbial Dark Matter (Phase II) - JNZ 110809A | ecosystem: Environmental > Aquatic > Thermal springs > Hot (42-90C) >... | reverse complement strand
TTTGCCATAATATTCCTGTTGAATGGGTGGGGGTTGAGTTTAAGTTTGAAGGTGAAGGTGAACTCAGGATTGAAGTTGAGGTTAAATCAACAGGCAAAACTGGTTGCGAGATGGAAGCACTTTTTGGGGTTTCAGCAGCAGCTTTAAATGTATATGATATGATAAAACCTGTTGATAAAAGTATTGAAATAAAGGAGATAAAACTCGTTGAGAAGAGAGGCGGAAAATCTGATTATCAAGAGGAAATACCAGAAGGTTTCAGGGCTGGTGTTCTTGTGATTTCTGATTCAATAAGTGCGGGGAAAAAGAGTGATAAATCGGGAAGGATAATTATTGAGAGGTTGAAGGAGTTAGGTATAAAAGATATTGAATACAAAATTGTTCCTGATGAACTTGAACTAATAAGGGAGCAAGTTTTGGGTTGGTGTGATGAAGGTTTTGATCTTGTTTTGACAACGGGAGGGACGGGGTTATCTCCACGAGATACAACGCCAGAGGCGATAAAACCTATTATTGAGAAGGAGATACCAGGGATTATGGAATCTTCCCGTTCTTATGGTCAGGAGAGGACTCCATATGCGATGTTATCTCGTGGGGTTGCAGGCACTAAAGGAAAAACTTTAATAATTACTCTTCCGGGTTCATCAAGAGGAGTTGAAGAATCAATGAATTCCCTCTTTCCTTATGTTTTGCACATTTACAAGATGATGCAAATGAAACCTCATAAAGAATGATGATTTATTTTGTCTTTTTCATTATCGCACTTATATATTCTTCGGTCGGACTTGCTGGAGGAAGTGCTTATGTTGCTTTTCTGGCTATTCTTGGAACTGATAGAATTTACATTCCATCAACCGCTCAATTTTTGAATATTATCGTTTCATTTTTAGGAAGTTTAAACTATAGGAAACATTTTCAAAAAGATTTTTTAAAAGATGTGCTCATCATTTATGCTCTTTCTATTTCAGGGGTTGTGCTTGGGAGCAAAATTGAACTTAGCGATAGAGCTTTTTATATAATTCTTGGTTTATCGCTTATAGCGTCCTCTGTTTTGAGTTTTCTAAAGGATAAAATTAGCAAGATAAAATTTAGCATACCGAGATATTTTGTTCCATTTTTTGGTTTTGCATTTGGATTTTTAACAGGCATAGTTGGTATAGGCGGGGGGATTTTTCTTTCGCCTATTCTTCTTCTTGCTAATTTTCCTGTAAAGTTAGTTGCATTTATAACTTCATTATATATTCTTTTGAACTCTTCTGCTGGTTTTCTAACTAATGTGTATGCTGGTAGAGTGGATATTTCACTTTCCTTATCACTTGCTTTTTTTGTTGCACTCGGTGGTTTTGTTGGTTCTTATTTTGGGTCAAGTAAATTTAAACCGGAGATAGTTAAGGCAACTTTAAATACAATAATACTTTTCATAGGAGGACAAATACTATGGAGAGGGATTACATAACTTTTGAGGAAACAAGAAAGATAATTGCAGAAGAAGTAGAGGAAAGCGACATAATTCAGGTGAATTTAAAAAAATCCTGTGGATATGCTCTTGCTGAGGATATTTTTTCTCCGGTTGATTTGCCATTATGGACAAACTCCGCAGTTGATGGATATGGTTTTAACACTAAAAGTTTAGTAAATCTTCCGGCGGAATTGAAAGTTATAGGTGAAATAAAAGCCGGGGAAGCTAAAAAGTTTAAGATTGAACTTGGTGAAGCAGTGAAGTTATATACTGGTGCGTTGATCCCCGATGGAGTTGATGCTGTGATTGAGGTTGAAAAAGTTGAAAAAATAGGAGATAAGATAGTTATCAAGGAAAAAGTGAAGGAGTTTTGCAACATAAGATCAAAGGGTGAGGAGGTAAAGAAAGGACAAAAAGTAATTGAGAAAGGAACGGAGATAACTCCCGGGGTTGTTGGTTTTTTAAGCAGTATGGGAATTAAAGAGGTTAAAGTCAGGAGAAAACCAAAAGTTGGAGTCATAGTTACAGGTTCAGAGATATTAAGACCGGGTAGTAATCTGAAAGAGGGTAAAATTTATGAGTCAAACTCTGTAATGCTTTTGACAGGACTTAGAAAATTTGGGATTGAAAAGATTCGGATTGCTTTTTCAAAAGATGATTTTAAAGCTTTGAGAAAGAGGTTTTATTCTTTTCTTGATGAATGTGGTATTATAATTTTCACAGGTGGAGTTTCTGTCGGGGATTATGATTTTGTTAGAGTACTTGTTGAAAGGGAAAATGTTGTTAAGTTATTTTACAAAGTTCAACAAAAACCTGGAAAACCTATTTTTATGGGGAGAAAGGGAGACACATTGATATTTGGATTGCCTGGGAATCCAGCTGCCACTCTTATTTGCTTTTATGAATATATCATTCCTTCTATCAAGAAAATGATGGGTTTTTCAAGGATATTTTTACCTGAGGAAGAAAAAGAACTTTTAAATGATGTGAAGAAAAAACAAGATAGATTATATTTTCTGCGTGCGAAAGCTGATGGTGATAAAGTTTTTGTTTTGCCGAATCAAGATTCACATATGCTTTCATCTTTTGTAAATTCTAATGCACTTGTTCTTGCTCCGAAGGAAGTTTCATACATTCAAAAAGGAGAAAAGGTAAAAGTTCATATTTTAACATAAAAATTTAGATGCGAATGTGTAAATGCGGGGCAGTGTTAGCAGGAGGAAAATCAAAAAGGTTTGGCAGTGATAAGAGATTTTTAAAACTGGGCGAAAGAACTTTAATTGAAATAGCGTGCGATAAAATAAGAGCAAATTTTGAAAGAAGATATCTTGTCCTTGATAAAGATTCTAATTTTGAAGTTCCGGATTTCATTATTTTAAGAGATAAAATTGATAACAGGGGTCCTCTTGTTGGTGTTTATTCTACTTTAATTGAAATGGTGGAATGCTTTGGGTGTGTTTTTGTTCCAGTTGATATGCCGTTTATACCCAACGAACTTTTGCAATTTATGAGCACGCTATCTGATTATGACGCGGTCTATATAAAATTTTCTGATAAAATTTATCCTTTCCCTGGATATTATTCAAAGAGATTAATTCCGCTTATTGAAAGTCTTATTGATTTTGGCAAATTATCTTTAAAGGAACTTCTCGGAGAAGTTAAGTTAAAATATGAAATAGATGAGAAAAAGTTAGCAGAATTTGGTGAACCTTTTGGGATACTTGCCAATATAAATGTGCCTGAAGATTTTGAACTTGTAAAAGCAATCTGGTTTAAATGGGGGTAAAGAATTTTTCTGTTAATTAAATTTAATCAAGTGTTAAAAACAACATTTGAGTGTAAAGCCAAGTTGTGCTTTTTGCGATTTTTAGAGGTGTGTTCTCTCCCTTCAGAACAGGTGTAATACAAATTGATTAGTGATTTGTGGTAAAAGGTAGTGGTGGTAAAGTGGAAAAAATTCCTTACCACCCCAGAGATTTATAAACTTCCGTAAATGAATCCAGCCAGGGTTCCAAGTATAATCATAATTGAAATATAAACCAACGCTTTTTCAATCCAAATACAATTAATAGCAGACATAATCTCGCATACAGCTGCTTCCACTCTAGTTTGAAGAAGAATCTTGTAAATTTGCAGTCGCGTTGGGTCAGATAACAGTTTAAAAATTTCAACTTCCAACATATACTAAAAATTTTAAAAAGCAAATTAAAATAAACCCGTAGGTTGAATTATACTGTGATACTGAGAATGCAATCCAGATGAATTTTGAGGAACTTTTTCTAGTAAATAATAGAAAGAGGAAGTTCGCAAAAGCTAAAGCGATATCTTGAAAAAGCCGGGAAGATATATGATATAGCTATGGGTAAAATGGTTTATAAGCCATTTTTATCTTGGACAGATTTTATAGATCCTGTGGCGTTAAACTTTACACTCATAAGCTCACTTTTTTATTCTGTAAGCGACGAGGTAAGAAAATTGTTTAAACATCCATTTCTACTTTTTTGCTCTTGTCCTTTTCTCTAATTTATTTTTTGTTCGCTTATTCTGATTCCAATTTTCTGAGATATTTTTTTATTGAATATATTTTAATCATTCCAGGATTTTTGCTCTCTAATGGGGTTCTTACAGGTAGTTTCATAGTTGAAGAGCCAATTGTTTTCTACAACCCTCAACATCATATTGGGATAAGGGTATTCAACATTCCTATTGAGGATTTCTTTTATGGAATGCTTATGTTAATCTGGGTATCATTTTTGTCTTATGAGAAATATAAAAAATGCAACGAGTTGTGTTAAGGTCATTTTATTGATTTCTTTAACATGTTCAGATAAAGATTTCTGCGTTCGTTAAAATTAACAATTTTTTTCGGTGGCTTTGTTGGATCATAAGGCAACCATTTTTTTAAGAAAATACCTTGTGGATCAAATTTTTTAAGCTGTAATTCAGGATTAAAAATTCTAAAATACGGAGATGCATCTAAACCAGTGCCAGCAGACCATTGCCAGTTGCCCACATTTGAAGCGAGCTCAAAGTCAAAGAGTTTTTCCGCAAAGTATCTTTCACCCCATCTCCAATCAATCCACAATATCTTGCAGAGAAAGTTTGCTACAAGCATTCTTAAACGATTGTGCATATAACCTGTCTGATTGAGTTGATTCATCGCAGCGTCAATAAGTGGATAGCCAGTTTCTGCATTTTTCCATTTTTCAAATAATTTCTCATCATTTTCTACTTGAATTGGAATGTTTCTAAAATTTTCCTTAATCATAGTTGGAAAGTAATAGATTAGATGTTGAAAAAACTCTCGCCAAATCAATTCCTTCAGATAAACGATGTTATTTTTTCCTAAGGATACAAGTTTTCTTATGCTTATGAAACCAAAGCGCAGTGCAGTTGATACACGAGTTGTGCTTTTATCATCTCCAAAGAGATTGCGGGTTTTATGATAGTTTTGAATGACGGATTTTATTTCATCTTCCTCAGGAGGTATATATGTTAGTGAAGACAACTTGAAGCCTAGGTATTCAAGAGAAGGAAATTCTTTTGTATTTATTAGGTATAAGTTGTTGAGAAACTTTTCAGACGGAAAGTGGGGGATTGAAGATAAAGAGTGAAACTGATATAGCCACTTTTTAGAAAAAGGAGTATAAATGCGATATGGTTTTCCAGTATCGGTTTGAATATCAGTTGGAGAGAAAATGACATGATCTTTTACAGGGTGAAATTGAATGCCGTTCTCGTTGAGTAATTGCTTTATAGATTTGTCTCTTTGTAGAGAGTAGGGTTCGTATTCTTCATTCGCATATACTTTATAGACTTGCCATTTTTTTGAAATCTCTTTGAATACTTCTTCGGGTTTGCCTTTGAAAATTAGTATCATAGAGTTGTGATGAGTTTTTAAATAATCATTCAAGATTTTAATACGATTGTAAATTAGATTTATTCTGTGATCATCTCTGGGCAGATCTTTGATAATGTTAGTGTCAAATATAAAAATCGGTAAAACGGGCAATTTTTCAGATAAAGCGAGAAATAACCCATGATTATCGTCTAAACGCAGATCACGGCGAAACCAGAATACGTTTATTTTTGAACTCATTGAATCAAAAATTTTTATTTGTTAAATAACTCATTTAGTTTCATTTTACGAAAGTCAAAAATATATTTCAACCTTTTGCTTATCAAAACACGATTAGCTAACTTGCCGACTATACCAAATGGGAGAAGATAATGAACTATATCTTCAACAATTGTTCCATCAGGAGTTTCTTCAAAGATGTGTTTATGATGCCAAAATTTGTAAGGTCCGAACCTTTGTTCATCTACGAAGAGCTTTTTGGGAACAACGTGAGTTATTTCAGTTATCCAGTAAGTTCTTAAGAATGGAAATGGTGTTATTTTGTAGATAATGATCTGACCGGGATACATTTTTCTTTCCGCTCCTGAAATTATTTCAAAAGATAAGTCGGGCGGAGTAATTATGTTTAGATTTTTAGGGTCAGAGAAAAATTCCCAAGCTGTATCAATGTCAATTTTTAACTTTGTTTTATAGTGCAAGCAATGCAACATAGGTAAAAAATTTTTGTTTTTAATAAATATAAAACAAGACATTCAGAAAAGTCAATAAATCAATTTTTGTATGTCGTGCAAGTGTTAAGATGGTAAATTGAAAATTATCTAAAAACATATTGATTTCATTCAGCAGGAACTTAAACACTAGCTTTGGCGATTAATTATTTTGTAAGTTTGTCAAAAACAAAAATTGAATGAAGGTGACGAATTTAAATGTTGTTTTCTTATCGCATGGCTCACCGACAATTTTAATAGAGAAAGGAGATTTTGCGGAGTTTCTTGAGAAACTTGGACAAAAATACAAAACAATTGGAATAGATACAATAGTTATAGCATCTCCACACTGGATAGTGAGAGATAAAAATTTTTATGTTAATGTTGCAGAAAAGCCGATGTGCATTAAGGATTATTACGGATTCCCGAAAGAATTATATGAGTTCCGATACGATTGTTTAAACGATGTAGAGCTTGCCGGAAGTATAATTGAGGAAGGTGAAAAGGTGGGTTTAAGTGTAAAGGGCACGCAAAGTTGGGGAATTGATCATGGGGCATGGGTTATCCTTTACTTTATGTTTCCAGAAAAAGATGTAAAAGTTGTTCCAGTATCCTCGTCAGCTTTTTTATCACCCTATGAACATAGAGAATTTGGCAGGGTAATAAAAACAGCGGTTGAAAAATCGCAAAGGAAAGTTCTTTTCATAGGCAGTGGTTCTCTTACGCACAGATTAGATTTGGTTATGTTTGGAGTTAACGATGTCTTTGAAGGCGGTAAAAAATTTGATGATAAGGTAGTAAGTATTCTTGAGTCAAAGGAGAAATGGGATGAAATTTTAAATTTATGGAACGACCCGCTTTTCTTTTCCGCACAGCCGGAAGGTCATCTTTTAACGCTTTTTATAACGCTTGGGGTTGCGGATGATAAAAAAGAGGCAAAAAGAATTTTTTATTCAGGGATGTGGTATGGATTAAGTTTGATTGCAATTGAGTTTATATAGTTTTAAATTCGTGTTGCTATTATACATCACAAACATTTGCCACTAAATTCAAAAATAATTTCAACAAAAACCCCAGCAATTTGCTGGGGCTTAAATCAAAATTTTACTTTACAAGGATCATCTTTTTTACAGAAACATAATCTTTCCCACCTGAAACTGGCTTTGCAACCATGCGATAAAAATATACACCGCTTGCATAATTACTCATATCAACCATAATCTTATATCTTCCAGCGTCTTTTACCTCATCAACAAGCGTTTTTAGTTTCCGACCGAGGATATCGTAAATTGTAATTTCAACATTTGATCTTATAGGTAATTCAAAACTTATCGTCGTTGCTGGATTGAATGGATTTGGATAATTTTGTTCAAGCAAGAATTCAGTCGGCAAAATGTTTTCCTTATCTTCAACGCTTGTAACTCCATATGGAATCCAACCGATCAAAATCGGGGATGTTAAGCTCATAAAGTATATCCTTCGGTCAAAATCATTAGCAACTGCGATTGTTTTAGCATGAGCATTGTGAATTTCTTTGAATCTGAAGAGATCGGAGTAATCATATTCAACTCTTGCGGTGAAATTATCAGATAGGTTCCAGTAATAAAGCTTGCCTTTATATGTAGCAAGAAGGTGAATTAATCCCGTTACATCTTTGACAAAAGTGAAATAAGGTGTTGTTACAGGGCTACCTGAAAAATATTTAATTAGAAGTTTCCGTGGATAATAAATCAACGCAGAATCACGGTTGAACTTATAAAGATAATGATCTCTTGAGCCATCATTTGTGTTGTACCAATCAGTGGTAACAATATACAAATTTCCAGAGTTATCTACTTCGGCAATGTTCCAGTCGGTGAAAGTCCTAGATGAGCGTTTAAACCCAGAGTTATAATCTCCATACCAGTATCTATATGTTCCGTAGTAATAATTGCCCCAGATATACACAAGCCCATTTTTCGCTACCCTTATTTGTGCATTTCTAAGCGATACAGAGTCAACAAGCACTGGTGGCTTAAATCTACCGCCAGAATTATTGGTGTAATATGTCAATGGAGCATTTTTATAAGTATAGTAAAGAACATGCACAACTCCACTATCATCTACGGTAAAATCAGAATAACTAGAAAATTGAACTATCTCAACGGTGTCAGGGGATACTTGCATTGTATCCCAGCCACCACCCGCTTTCTGACTTGCAAGAAAAAGCCGACCAAGATATGCTAGACCTCTAATTGTGTCCCTGCTTAGAAACAGGAAATGCATTTTTTGATTCTTATCAAGCGTATACTTTAACCCGAAAATTTTGTTAACCTCAGATGGATAAGGTACAGGCAATTCTTGAATTTCACTCAATTTATAATTGACAATGAAGTTGGAACCAGAACTTTTTAACTGATAAAAGTAAATATACGCTGTTTTCAAACTATCAATAAACCTATTTTCTCTTGGACTTGAGAAATAGACTTTGCCATCATTATCAACATACCATATTGGATCACCGTTGTTGAAAGTTCGTCCACCTACACCTGTCCCGAGGAGCACTTCGTAATTGAAATTTCCGGAATTTTGATACAACAAAATAACACCATTTCTATCATTTTGTGGGTGTTGAATAATTGCTTTGTTTAAATTTAAGGCATCACTTACATATGGTGGAACATAATTAGCAGAAATTTGAAGTTGCTTAAAAGTCCAGTATGTGGTAGAGTCATACTCAATTAGATAATCATAAATTGGACTGTGCCCAATTTCGTTTATTGGCATGTTTCCTGGTGTGTAAACTTGATATCTGTAAATACCGATGTTCCAAGCAAGCGGTATTTCTCGTATAATATGAAGATTTCCTTCTCTGTCAAGTATGTAGGAAGATATCCTAGAACCATAAAAATTGTAATTGTAGTCGTAAGGTGGATGAATGAGTGCACTGTTAGGGGATATCCTAACCAGCGCTTTGAACCATTCAATAAAACCATCATTTAAATCAGCCATAAACATAGGGAATTGAGTAGGTACAAAATCGTCATCTACATAAAATGTATGCCCATAAGTGCGGAGACGCTGTATATTCCCACCGGGCGTAAACTTGAGTAATTGATATGACACAGCAACAGTATCTCTATAACCTCCCCAATCACCATCCCCACCCAAATGTTTACTTTCATAAATTGTGATATATAGATTTTTGTTCGCAGAAATATATAAGTAGTAGTTCGTGGTCCCCAATCCATCAAGTTTTATTGTGTCCGTTGTAACATTTATGTTGGTTCGTGGGTCAAAGATTTGAAACCAGATCACTGTGTCAAGATATGCCTTTGTAAAATTTACAACAATTTTATTGTCCAATGTTCTTAATACCTGCGGTGTTATAAGATTTAAATAGCTTGTTGGTAATTCTCCGAGAAGCAAGACGCTGTCAATAAGCGTATTGTAGTAAAAAAGTGTTCCCTCTGTGGGACCAGGAGCAAGTTCACCTCTATAAATAACTCCAGCTATATGAATAACACCAGCGGTGTCAACTTCAAAGTCCCACGCCCCCGATTCAGGATATTTTTGATTTGATGTATAAACAACGGGTAATTTAAATAGTGGTTCTGGATTTTTGATCTGACCATTCTGGCTCTTGAATAAATAAAAGATATCGCCGAGACCGATATTAATTGCAATCGGGTTTCCAGATGGATCAAATTTGACTTTGGTATTACCAGAATTTATTAAATCAAAAGTTTTAATTTGCTGGGACAATGCAAAATTGTAAAGAAGAAGGAATGCCAAGAAAATAATATGTTTTTTCATGGTCATTAACCTCTTACTTTTGATTTAACTGTTTTAAACTTAATCAAAATTAACGAAAATTCGTAATATGGAATTTGATTTATATCACATTTTGAGATGCATTTGGCTGAAGTTTTAGGATTTTAGATTTTCATTAAACAAAATTTTAAAGTTACTACCTTTGCAAGACAATCAAATTATTTTTAAATTTTATTCAGTGGATTTTGAAAATTAAAATTTTTCATGATGCCTGAATTTAGACAGAATAGGGCAACGAAAAATTGGGTCATTGTTGCAACAGAAAGGGCAAGAAGACCACACGATTTCATCACAGCGGAAGAAACAAAGCAACTTCCGGAGTTTGATCCGAAATGTCCATTTTGCCCGGGCAATGAACATATGACACCGCCAGAAGTTTTAAAAGTTGATAAAGATGGAAACTGGTTAATAAGGGTCGTTCCGAACAAGTATTCCGCTCTTGTTCCTGATGTTGAGTTGAAAAGAGAGACAAAGTTTCAATTTTTTAGAAAGATCACTGGTTATGGTTTTCATTATGTTATAATTGAATCGCCGAAGCATAACTTGACAATTGCGACGATGCAACCTGAAGAAGTTTGTGAAATTTTTAAGACATATTTAAAACTTTACAAAAGTTTTATGTCCGAGCAAAATCTTAACACTGTGATAATTTTCAGAAACAATGGGAAACGTGCAGGGACATCGCTTGAACATCCACATTCTCAATTGATAGCAAGCCCCATTGTTCCAACTCACATTAGACATTTACTTGAAGAAGCGACAAGATATTACGATGATCACGGCAGTTGTGTTTTCTGCGATATGATAAAAATTGAGTCATATTCAGGTGAGAGAGTTGTTTATGAAGATGAGGATTTCATAGTTATTGAGCCGTTTGCATCTGTTTCACCATTTGAAACATGGGTGATGCCCAAAAAACACGATGCTTGTTTTGGGAACATAACTGAAAGTGAAGCGTGTAAAATTGCAAAAGTTGTTCGCCTTGTTTTGAGTCAGCTTTACGAGAAACTTAACAATCCTGATTATAACTATGTCATTCATTCATCACCTTTTAAAGATGCGGGTGAGGAGTTTTATCATTGGTATATTCAAATTTTGCCACGCCTTACGATTCCAGCAGGATTTGAACTTGGTTCGGGGGTTTATATAACAACCGCTTTACCAGAGGAAACAGCGAAATTTTTAAAAATAAATAAAGGTGAAAATTAAATGCGACTTGAAGCGTGTCCGCATTGCGGTAAATTTGGAACATTGCACAGGTCAAGATCAAGAAATTTTTATGAACGAGTTGTTAAGTTTTTTCTACCGTATAAAATTTACAGATGTAGTGAATGCGGTTGGAGAGGATTTAGATATATTGGATGGACTGAGAAATTATTTGGAAGTGGAACGCCAGCAAGGAGGAAGGTTGCGAAATGGAAAATTTATTCATTTGTTTTTGTTATATTCGTTTTGCTTATCTTGACATTTCTTTATTTTGAAAAAATTGGGACATCGCTTGCACCAATTGTAAAAGAAATTTTGCAGAGAGGTCAATGAGTGAGACATTAAATTTTGTTAAATCAAAAAGAGAACTTGCGATTGAACTTGGCTTAACATCTGAAGAATACGATAGAATAATTCAACTTATCGGGAGAGAGCCGACTTATGAGGAGCTTGGGATGTTTAGCGTTATGTGGAGTGAGCATTGTAGTTATAAAAATTCAATTGCTGTTTTGAAAACTTTGCCAAGAAGTGGTGGAAGATTGCTTGTATCTGCTGGGGAAGAAAACGCGGGGCTTGTTGATATAGGAGATGGGCTTGCGGTTGCATTTAAAATTGAATCACACAATCATCCGTCCGCAATTGAGCCATATCAAGGTGCAGCTACTGGGATTGGCGGAATTTTGCGAGATATATTTACCATGGGAGCAAGACCAATTGCAATTCTTGATTCTTTAAGATTTGGTGATTTATCAAATTCTCGTGTTAAGTATCTTTTCAATGGCGTTGTTCGTGGGATTGCTGATTATGGAAATAGTTTCGGATGTCCGACCGTCGGTGGGGAAATTTATTTTGACAAAAGTTATAACCAGAATCCGCTTGTCAATGCAATGGCTGTTGGAATTGTCAAGCACAGTGAAATAGTTCGCGCAGTTGCAAAAGGATCAGGAAATCCTGTTTTAATCGTTGGCTCAAGCACCGGGAGAGATGGAATTCACGGTGCAACATTTGCTTCGGAGGAAATAAGCGAAACATCTGAATCAAAGAGACCATCTGTTCAAGTTGGTGATCCATTTACCGAAAAATTACTTCTTGAAGCAACGCTTGAAGCCATAAAAACTGGACATGTCGTTGGAATTCAAGACATGGGAGCAGCTGGCATTACCTGTTCAACGAGTGAGATGAGCGCACGCGGTAAAAGCGGAATGGAGATTGATCTTGACCTCGTGCCAGTGCGTGAGAAGGGAATGAGTGCATATGAAATTTTACTTTCGGAATCTCAAGAGCGAATGTTGATGGTTGTTGAAAGGGGCTTTGAAGATGAGATAATTGAGATTTTCAAAAAGTGGGATTTAAATGCGGTTGTGATAGGTTGTGTCACGGATGATGGAATTTTAAAGATTAAAAAAGATGGGAAAATATGTGTAAATATACCGGCAGATTCGCTTGTCGTTGGTGGGGGTGCACCTGTTTATTACAGGGAAGCAAAAGAGCCAGAGTATTTGAAGGAAGTTAGAAATTTTAATCCATATAATTTACCTGAACCAAAAGATTTGAATGATATTTTTTTGAAGTTAATTTCTTCACCAAACATTGCAAGTAAAGAGTGGGTTTATCAGCAATATGACACGATGGTTGGGACAAATACTGTTGTTTTGCCAGGTGGTGATGCCTCTGTGATAAGGATAAAAGGAACGAATAAAGCTATTTCAGTTAAAACGGATTGCAATGCAAGATATGTTTATCTTAATCCTTATCGTGGAGCTATGATAGCGGTTGCGGAGTCAGCAAGGAATGTTGTTTGCACTGGCGCTGAACCTGTTGCTATCACCAATTGTCTTAATTTTGGAAATCCATATAAGCCTGAGATATTTTGGCAGTTTAAAGAAGCAGTCCGCGGTATGGGAGATGCGTGTAGATTTTTTAACACTCCTGTGACAGGTGGAAATGTAAGTTTTTACAATGAAAGTCCAGACGGTGCGGTATATCCTACGCCTGTTATCGGAATGCTTGGGTTGATTGAAGATTTAAATTATATAACAACTGTGAATTTCAAATCGCCGGATGATTTGATAATTCTTCTTGGGAAAAACACGGATGAAATCGGTGGGAGTGAATATCTTGCGTGGATTTATGGTGAAGTTAAAGGTGATGCACCAGAGATTGACCTTGAACTTGAAAAGGCGGTCCAAAAGACATGTCTTGATGGAATTAAACAAGGTTTAATTAAGTCCGCACATGATGTCTCGGATGGCGGAATTGCTGTTGCGCTTGCTGAATGTTGCATAGCTGATAAGGAAAACATGCTTGGTTGTGAAGTTAAACTTAGAGATGAAATTCGTCCCGATTTTTTGCTCTTTGGCGAAGGTCAATCAAGGATAATTGTCACAGTTGAGAGGGAAAATTTTGATAAGTTTGCAAAAATTTGCGAAAAAAATCAGGTACCATATTCGGTTATAGGCGTTGTGACAGCGCAGAAAAAATTTAAAATCAATGGATTGATTGAAGTTGATGTTGAAAAAATTGCTGATGTTTATTACAACACGATAAGGAGGATTATGGAAAGGATATAAAAGTTTGTGGGCCCTGGAGGACTCGAACCTCCGACCCGCTGATTATGAGTCAGCTGCTCTGACCAACTGAGCTAAGGGCCCGAATTCACTATAAATTTAAAAAACGAGAACAAAAAAGTCAAGAATAAATGAATCAGCGGTTGCGTTCAATTGAATGGGTGGGGGATAAGGTTAAAATGATTGATCAGACGAAATTACCGCTTAAACTTGAATTTATTGAAACAGATGATTATCTGGTTATTGCTGATGCGATAAAGAAATTGAAAATTCGCGGTGCACCAGCTATCGGGATTGCAGCTGGGTTTGGGATTTATCTTGGTGTTAAAAATTTTCAGGGTGATGATAAAGAAAAGTTTAAAAATCTTTTTGAAAATGTTTGCGAAGTTTTCGCTCAAACCAGACCAACCGCAGTTAATCTTTTCTGGGCAATTGATAGGATGAAAAAAACATTTTACAGCAACATAAAGCTTGGAACAGATGAATTAAAAAAGAAATTACTTGAAGAGGCACTTGCAATTCAAAATGACGACATACAAATGTGTAAAACAATCGGACTTAATGGTTCAAAATTAATTCCGGACGAAGCAAATATCTTAACACATTGCAACACCGGATGGCTTGCCACGGGTGATTATGGGACTGCCCTTGGGATAATTTACACTGCTTTTGAGCAAGGGAAAAAGGTTAGAGTTTATGTTGATGAGACGAGACCTCTTCTTCAAGGTGCGCGTTTGACGACTTGGGAATTGATGCAAAGAGGAATTGAAACAATTTTGATAACCGACAATATGTCCGCTTATCTTATGAAACTTGGAAAAATTGATTGCGTGATTGTCGGTGCTGATAGAATTGCGCTAAATGGAGACACTGCAAATAAAATTGGAACTTATAATCTTGCTATAATCTCAAAATTTCATAACATACCGTTTTATGTTGCTGCACCGACATCTTCAATTGATTTTAACATAAAGACAGGGGATGAGATACCGATTGAGGAAAGAGGTTCAGAGGAGATAGTTGAGATAATGGGGAAGAGGATAGCGCCAGAAGGTGTTAAGACATTTTCACCTGCTTTTGATGTAACTCCAAATGAATTGATAACCGCAATTATAACCGAAGTCGGGGTGATCTATCCGCCGTTTGAGGAGAATCTTCAAAAAATTAAAGAAAGCATAAAATCAAGAGATTAAATGCTCACCAAAACAGAAGCGGTTGTTTTAAAGGCAATGAAATATAGAGAGACGAGCAAAATCGTCACGCTTTACACCAAAAAATTTGGTAAGTTGAATGTCGTTGCAAAAGGTGCAATGCTCACGACAAGCAAATTCGGGGCATCGCTTGAGCCGATGTCATATATAACTGCTGTGCTTTACAAAAAAGAAACAAGGGAACTCCAATTTCTTTCGCAAGCAGACATTGTTAAGCCATTTCTTCAAATTTATTCCGACTATACCAAAATGACAATTGGACTTTCAATTTGTGAGACGCTTTATAAGTTGATAAAGTTTGAAGAGGAAAATCAAAAAATTTTCAATCTTCTTGTCAATGTGCTTGACAAGTTGAACGAAGCAGAAAGAAATGAGATCAATTTGCTGTGGTTCTTTCTCGTGCATTTGCTTGAAGAAATTGGTTTTAAGATAAATTTTGAAAAGTGCGTTTTGTGCGGTGAGAAATTTACAGATAAAAATTTGTCTCAAAAGGTTGCTTTCTTAAATGATAAGGGGGGATTTTTGTGTTCAAAATGTCAAGCGGGGGCGACGAATTTTGAAACTTACTCAATCGCAACTTTTAAAAGTTTATTTTGGATTGAGCGGGCAAAACTTGATAATGTAACAAATTTGAAAATACCTCGTAATGTAAATCTTGAAATTCAGAATCTGTTATTTGGCTATATGAAGACGCACATTGAAGAAGCAGTTGATTTGAAATCGCTTGAAATTTATCATAAATTAAAGTGAAACAAAGTCAAGGCAAAACCTGTTATATTTTAATGAACTGATTGCAAGTAAAAACAAAACTTTTGTGGAGGAAAACTAACCATGACAAAGAAGCAGATAATTGGAGCAATTGCACTTGTGCTTGCAGGAATGCTTTTTGGAATTATTCTTGTATCTGGATTAAATGCTGTAAAACCAACAGGGGCAATTGATGTTCCAGTAATTGGTTCGCAGGACAAACCGACAAACACAAAATTTGACATACTCTCAACACAAAATGCTTTCGTTCAGGTTGCAAAAGAAGTTGTCCCAACCGTCGTATCAATTAAAGTGGTCACAAAGAGCGAAAGTCAAAGTCGTCCTTTTGATTTCTTCCATTTCTTCGGACCTGATTTTGAATTTAAAATTCCCGAGCCAAGTCCTCAGGAGGGGATGGGTTCAGGTGTAATTATAACCAAAGATGGTTACATACTTACGAATAACCATGTCGTTGAGGGTGGAGAGAAGGGAAGCATAACCGTGACGCTCTGGGATGGGAGAGAATTTAAAGCGAAACTTATTGGGAGAGATAAACTTACAGACCTTGCTGTTTTAAAAATTGACGCAAATGACTTGCCTGTTGCAAGATTCGGTAATTCGGACGAGTTGCAGGTTGGACAATGGGTTCTTGCAGTTGGAAATCCACTTGGGTTGAATCTAACGGTGACTGCTGGAATTGTGAGCGCTTTGAGCAGGAACATCGGAATAATTAGGGAATCATATGGCGTTGAAAATTTCATTCAAACAGACGCAGCGATAAATCCAGGTAATAGTGGTGGTCCTCTTGTGAATTTAAATGGTGAAGTTGTTGGTATAAACACGGCGATCGCTTCAAGGACAGGATATTATCAAGGTTATGGTTTTGCAATTCCGATAAATCTTGCAAGAAAAGTTGCTGAAGACATAATCAAGTATGGAAAAGTTCGCAGAGGTGTTCTTGGAGTTCAGATTTCAAAGCTTGACGAGGCAACGGCAAAAGGTCTTGGGCTTGATAAGCCGAAAGGAATCATTGTTCAGGATGTCATCTCTGGGAGTGCAGCTGAGGAAGCAGGGGTAAAAGCAGGAGATGTTATACTTGAATGTGATGGTAAGGAAGTTAACACGCCTGGTGAATTGCAGGAGATAATCGCAAGGAAAAGACCTGGTGATAAAGTGAATTTGAAAATTTACCGTGATGGTAAAACTTTTGAATTGACGGCGACATTAAAGCCGAGAAAAGAAGATGAAGAAGTGGCAAAAGCAGAAGATAACGAACCACCAGCAAAAGAGATTGAGCCCGGCGTTGTAAGTTTTGATAAACTTGGGATTACGGTTGCAAATCTTGATGAAGAAGCAAGAAACAAATACAAAGTCAAAAACGGCGTGATCATCACGAAAGTTGATGCATTTTCCGAGGCATACGATAAAGATATAAGAGAAAACGATATTATCATTGAAGCGGATAGAAAGCCGGTGAGAAATGTTGATGATTTGAAGAAGATTGTCCAAAGCCACAAGTCAGGAGATGTGATTCTGTTAAGAATTAAAGCACGTGATGGAAATAATAGATATGTTGGTTTGAGGATACCGTAAAAGGAAAAGGCGTGGCTTTTAGCCACGCCTTTTTTTATTTTTAACCCTTGATATTTCCAATTGGTCTTAACGCAGCGACTTTTCTTGAAATCCCAGCTCTATCAACTGCCTCAACTACATCGGATATGTTTTTATAGGCGACGCCAGCTTCTTCAACGAGTCCGGACTTTGAAGCAGCTCTTACATAAATCCCACGTTCTTCCATTTGCTTAACGAGTTGATTGTAATTTATCTCTTTTTTCGCTTTGTGTCTGCTCATTGTTCTACCGCTACCGTGGCAAGTTGAGCCGAATGTCTCTTCCATTGCTCTTTTTGTTCCGACAAGAAGATACGAGCCGGTCTCCATTGAGCCACCGATTATAACTGGTTGTCCCACATCTCTGTAAATTTCAGCAAGTTCACTATGCCCTGGACCAAACGAGCGTGTTGAACCTTTTCTGTGGACGAGGACTTTTTTGATTTTGCCGTCAATTTCGTATTCTTCAGCTTTTGCTATGTTATGTGCGACATCATAAACAAGGTGCATTCCAAGATCTTCAGCTGATTTTTTGAAAATTTTCTCAAATGCTTCTCTTACTCTGTGAAGAATTACCTGTCTATTTGCGAAAGCCATATTCGCAGCACATAGCATCGCAGAATAATAATCTCTTCCTTCTGGTGAATCAATCGGGGCACAGGCAAGCTCTTTATCAAGAAGTGGTATCCCATATTTTCTCATTGCATCAAGAAAAACTTTTAAATAATCAGTTGCAATTTGATGCCCAAAACCGCGCGAACCACAATGTATCATAACAACGATTTGACCTTCCTGTTCAATTCCAAACGCATTTGCAACATTTTGGTCAAAAATTCTATCAACAACTTGAATTTCAAGATAGTGATTTCCTGAGCCAAGGGTTCCAAGTTGATCAATTCCTCTTTCTCTTGCTTTTTTGCTAACTTTTGAAGGGTCAGCTCCTTTAATTGCGCCGTGTTCTTCAATTCTTTCAAGGTCTTCTTTCCATCCATAACCATGTTCAACGCACCAACGTGCGCCCTTGACCATAACTTCATCAAATTGTGAATTTGATAACTTAACAAAACCTGTTGCACCAACTCCTGTTGGAACAGTTTGAAAGAGTAGATCAACGAGCTCTTTCAATTTTGGTTTTACTTCTTCCAAGGTAAGATTTGTTCTTACAAGGCGCATCCCACAATTTATATCAAAGCCAATGCCACCGGGTGAAATTACTCCATTTTCAAAATCAAAAGCGGCAACCCCACCAATTGGAAAGCCGTATCCCCAGTGTCCGTCGGGCATGCAGAGAGCATATTTTTGAATTCCGGGAAGACAAGCAACGTTTGTTACCTGTTCAAATACGCCTTCATCCATCGCATCAAGAAGTTGTTTCGTTGCATATATTCTTGCTGGGACACGCATTCCTTTTTTATATGTCTCTGGAATTTCCCAGATAACTTCTGATATTCTTTTTATTTCCTTTGGTGCTGGCATGGTTTCTCGTTGGACTTTATTTTTGAAGCGTTAATAATTTACTAAAAATTTTGAAGTGTTGCTAAATTTAGAAAGCGAGAAAATCTTTACATCTCTTTCGTCCCTTGGCTGTGGCAAACGATGCACGGCTTTTTCCAGTCAAAATTATTGAAGTCAAAAACAAGAGCATATGTCAAACCTTTATCAGTCCACGAAAGGATGTTGAATCCATTTTGATTATCAAGATAAAAATCAATTTCTTTAAACTTAACTTTTTTAGCGCCGTGTGGAGTTGCACTTTGCGATGGCGCCACAAGAAGTGTCATAGGATGATTGTCCATTTCATAGGAGACAAGCGCAGCGTAGTCGTTATTTAGTGCGACAAGCCGTGCACCCCTTATCTTGTATGGCTGATTTGACGGGTCGGGATAACGTGGAAGGCGAAAGTTAAACCGAAGTTTCCCTTCAAACCATTTTGAAATCTCAGCCTCAGACGATGTCTCTACCTCAAGTGGAAGTTGTCCACGAACCTGTCTTATGTGGTTTTCAACCGCAATTTTCACTAAATCAACTCTTGATGCGTGAAAGTAAAAAATAGCAAACATTCCGAAAAGCAGGATAACTAACGCAGAAAGCAAAAGAGCATATTTTAATTTTCTCTCTTTCCCAATTTTGTATCTCTCAATTTGCTCAATGAGTCCTTCTTTGAAATCTTTAAAATCAACATTGACTTCATCTTTAAGCGATCTTATCGCATCAATAAAATCTCGTTGTTTTTTTAGCAATCTTGCGCATTCATCGCATTCTTTTATATGCTGTTTGAATTGTTCAAGTTCTTCGCCAGCAAGTTCTCCATCCAGATAAAGGTTTATCATTATTTTTATCGTTTTATGGTCTATCATCGGGATTTTTCTCGTAAATTTTTGTGAAAATTTCTTTCAATTTTTCCTTTGCTCGGTTTAACCTTGACATAACTGTTCCAAGTGGACAGCCGAGAATTTTTGATATTTCGCTGTATGAGAAATCCTCAAAATAACGCAGAATTAAAATTTCTCTATAGACATCTGGCAATTTATTCAACGCAGTCATAAGTGTGCGACGCATTTCATTATTTATTAACAATTCCTCGGCGTTTATATTCCATTCGTCGCTTACATTTTCAAGCGTTTCTTCAAGTTGAACAGGGGAAATTTGACTTCTTTTTTTCTGGTTTATCCATATATTTCGCATAATTGTGAAAAGCCACGCCTTCACATTTGAATTTTCGTCAAGAAGGTGAATATTCTTTAAGGCTCTATAACATGTTTCCTGGGTCAGGTCTTTTGCATCCTCTTCATTTCCTGTCATAATGATTGCATATCGCAGAAGCAAATCAATTGCGTTGATTATTTCTTTTTTGATTTTTTCGGACACAAAACAAGTTAGATTTTGTTTCTCAACCCGGTGGTTTTGCCATCACGGGCGAATTTCGGTTAAAAAATACGCAAAAAACGGAATTAGAAAAAATTGTGGAGCCGACGGGATTTGAACCCGTGACCTCCAGAGTGCGATTCTGGCGCTCTCCCAATCTGAGCTACGGCCCCATTGGCAAGTCAAATAAAATATAACCAACACAAATTGAAAAATCAAATAACCACAAACTAATTTTTCGCTTGAAAAATCGCAACGGCAAGGAAATAATTTTTTATGCGGTTTCAAAAATTTGTGTTAACATTTTTAAACTTTTCAATTATTCAAAATGCAATTGTTTTTTTCTGGCTAAATTTTTATATTTTTCGGTGCTGAAATCGTCACAAAAACAAATTAACTTGACAGATGGAAAACTCAATCCTTGATCTTAAGATCATCGCAACGAAGATACGAATTGACATAATAAAAATGTTAAATCTTGCTGGCTCAGGTCATCCTGGTGGTTCTCTCTCCTGCGTTGAAATTCTCGTTGCCCTTTTCTGGGAAAAGATCAAAAGAACCCCTGAAAACGCACTTGACCCTGATAGAGATCGTTTCATACTTTCCAAAGGTCATGGTGTGCCAGCTCTTTACGCAGTTTTAGCACATCGTGGAGTTATTCCTTATGAAGAAATTTTCACACTGAGGAAAATAAATTCACGGCTTCAGGGACATCCATCCCGACTTGATCTGCCTTATGTTGAAGCTTCAACTGGCTCACTTGGACAGGGTCTTTCAATTGCCCAGGGTATCGCTCTTGCTGGGAAAATTGATAAGAAAAATTATCGTGTTTATTGTCTTCTCGGTGATGGTGAAATGCAAGAGGGACAGGTTTGGGAAGCGATAATGTCTGCTCCAAAATTTAAACTTGACAATTTGTGTGCAATCGTTGATTATAACAAAGGTCAAATTGATGGATATGTCAAAGATGTTATGAACATTGAACCACTGGTTGATAAACTTAGAGCTTTTAACTGGAATGTGATTGAAATTGATGGACATGATTTTGAGCAAATTCTTTCTGCTCTGGATGAAGCCGAACTTATTAAAGGCAAGCCAACGTTTATAGTTGCGCACACAATTAAAGGCAAAGGAGTTTCATTTATGGAAGATAATCACGAATGGCACGGTAAAGCTCCAAATGATGAGGAGACGAAAATTGCGATAAGAGAACTTGAAGAACAATTGAATGAACTTTTATCACAAAAGATGGAGGTAAAATAATGCCAGCGAAAGCAACTCGTGTTTCATTCGGAGAAGCACTTGAAGAACTCGGCGAAAAAATTCCAGATATAGTTGTTCTTGATGCAGACCTTTCAAAATCAACAATGTCAATAAAATTTGCGAAGAAATTTCCCGAAAGATTTTTTGAAATGGGGATAGCTGAACAAAATATGATTGGAACAGCAGCTGGACTTGCTCTTGCTGGAAAAATTCCATTTGCTTGCAGTTTCGCATGCTTCTTGATCGGAAGATACGAAACAATTAGAATGTCTGTTGCTTACACAAATGCAAATGTGAAACTTGTTGGAACACACGCAGGAATTGGAATTGGTGAAGATGGTTACAGCCAAATGGGGCTTGAAGATATTGCTCTTATGCGTGCTCTTCCAAATGTCTCGGTTGTTCAACCCTGCGATGATATTGAGACGAAGCAAGCGGTTGAATATATCGCAACGCACGAAGGTCCTGTATTTTTGAGATTAACTCGCCAAGCTCTTGAAGATGTCAATCCGCCTGATTATAAATTTAACTTCGGGAAAGGTGTTGTTTTAAAGGATGGTAAAGATGTAACAATCTTTGCAACTGGCGGGGTTGTCTTCAATTCTCTTCTTGCAGCTGAAGAACTTGAAAAAGATGGCATAAGCGCAAGAGTTGTGAATATCCACACAATAAAACCAATTGATGAAGAACTTGTGATTAAATGTGCAATTGAAACTGGAAGGATCGTCACAGTTGAAGATCATAACATTGTTGGTGGTCTTGGCTCAGCTGTTATGGAAGTTTTATCTGAAAATTATCCTGTCAAAGTTAAAAGGATTGGTATAAAAAAGTTCGGTGAATCAGGAAGTCCGAAAGCGTTGTATGAAAAATACGGGCTTGATGCCAAAAGCATAGCAAAAACAGTGCGAGAGTTTTTGAAGTAAAATTTAAAGTTTTAAAAATGAGGGATTTTTTGAAAGACCTTAACAAAGAGCAAAGGGAAGCTGTAAAGTGGATAAATGGACCTGTTTTAATTCTTGCTGGACCTGGAAGTGGTAAAACACGTGTTCTGACTTACAGAATTGCTTATCTTCTGTCGCTTGGTGTCAGACCTTACGAGATACTTGCACTTACTTTTACGAATAAAGCAGCTAACGAGATGAAAGAGCGAGCGGTCCAGCTTGTCGGAGATGTTGCTAAGAATGTGGTCATTGGGACTTTTCACTCTGTTTTTGCTAAAATTTTGAGACAGGAAGCTGAAAAACTTGGATACACGAAAAGTTTTACGATTTATGATCAGGATGATAGTTTGAGTTTGATAAAAAGTGTGATAAAAGAACTTAACTTTTCCGAAGACAACATAAGCCCATCGCTTGCACAAGCAAAGATAAGTGCGATTAAAAATGCTCTCGTCAGCCCAGATGGATTTGCAAGTGTTGTTGAAAATCAATTTGATCAAAAAATTGCACAGATTTATAAATTTTATCAGACAGCGCTCTTTCAGAGAAATGCGATGGATTTTGACGACCTTTTGATGAAAGCAGTTGAACTTTTTGAAAATCATCCAGATGTCCTTGAAAAATATCAAAATCGTTTCAAATACATTCTTGTTGATGAATATCAAGACACGAATCGTGTTCAATACATACTCTTGAAGATGCTTTCCGCAAAGCATAGAAATTTATGTGTGATCGGTGACGATGCTCAAAGCATTTACTCCTGGCGTGGTGCGGAGATAAGGAACATACTTGATTTTAAAAACGATTTTCCCGATTGCAAAATTTTTAAACTTGAACAGAATTATCGCTCAACAAAGAAAATCCTTCGTGCAGCTGACTCTGTTATAAAAAATAACACAGAGCAAATTTTAAAAAACCTATGGACTGAAAACAGCGAAGGTGAGCCGATCGTTGTCATTGAATGTAAAGATGATAGAGACGAAGCTGAAAAAGTAGTTCATTTTATAAAAGAGGAGATAAGAAAAAACAAATACAATCTTCGGGACTTTGTTATACTTTACAGGACAAATGCACAATCAAGATTGTTTGAAGATGCTCTTCGGCGTGAGGGTTTCCCGTATACGATAGTTGGAAGCGTCGCATTTTATAAGAGAAAAGAAGTCAAGGATTTACTCGCTTACTTAAAAGTCGTCGTAAATCCAAAAGATGATGAGAGCCTGTTAAGAATTGTAAATTTCCCAAATCGTGGTATTGGTGATACGACAATTGAACGCATAAGAGCTTTCGCAATTGCAAAAGGTTTGTCAATGTTTGAAGCAATGTGTAAATCTTATGCAGTTCCAGGTCTTACGGACAGAGCAAGAAGAAATGTTCTTTATTTTTGCAATCTTATTCAGAAATACATTGACTTGAAGGATAAAATAAGCGCTGGCGAACTTGCACGGGCACTTGTTGATGACATCGGGCTTATCAGATTTTACAAAGAAGAGGGAACGCCAGAGGCACAGCAGAGAATTGAAAACATAGAAGAACTTTTATCCGCTATAACCGAGTTTTCAAATGAAAATCCAGAAGATGGCGGTCTTGAAAAATTTCTTGAAGAGGTCTCTTTAATTGCTGATATTGACACTTGGGAAAACAAACGTGATGCTATAACTTTAATGACGCTTCACAGTGCGAAGGGACTTGAATTTCCAGTTGTGTTTATAACTGGACTTGAAGAAGGTCTTTTCCCGATTGCGAGTTCTTTTTATAATTTTAGAGAACTTGAAGAAGAAAGGCGTCTTTTCTATGTCGGGATAACAAGAGCGATGAAAAAACTTTATCTCACTTATGCGAACGAAAGAATGAGGGCGGGAAATATCTTCAATCAAAAAAGGTCAAGATTTCTTGATGAAATTCCATTTGATATCGTTGTATTTCATAAGTCAAAAGATGAAAAAAGAGAGCATAAAGTTAAAAAGACAAATGTTTTCGGCTTAAAAATTGGTTCGCTTGTTGAACATGAATTTTTCGGTCGTGGCGTTGTCGTTGATATTTCTGGAAACGGAGAAAATATGAGGGCAATGGTTGATTTTGAAAATCACGGACGAAAACTTTTGCTTGTCAAATATGCAAATCTTAAACTTCTCTTTTAAAGATGAAATCCAAAACTGTTCAGAAATTGCCAACGCTTGGGGGAAGTAACTCAACAAAACTTATCTGCTCAAAAGTTGAAATAAAAGATGGAATGAATGTTTTAATCGCAAGCGTTAATTTAAGAGAAAGCGTCGTTTATGTTGCGAAAAATTTTAATTGCCATATCTACGGAATTTATGAAATACCACAGGTTGTTTTTGACGCAAAAAGTGAAATTGCTGAAGCAGGTCTTGATGATAAAGTCAAAGTTAAAATGATGAGCCCTGTAAATCTTGATTTTGAAGATGAGATTTTTGATTTGATAATAAGCGAGGGAATTTTAAGTCAGTATAAAAAGAGCCGAATTTTGAAAGAGTTTCGCAGAGTTTTGAAAAAAGATTCTTTCATCGGAATTGCTGACTTTTACTGGAAGAAAACGCCTGTTCCAACTTATGTTAAAGATGCTTGGTATGTTGAAGGTGGAGAAATTGAAACGCTTGATGAGAAGATAAAAATTTTGAAGGATTATGGTTTTGAGCCGACCTTTGTTAAAGATATAAGCGATGAGTTGAGAGTTTATTATTCAAGGTTTAAGAAGATAATTCAGAGTTCTCTTAAAGAGAGAAAATTTACGAAGAGCGAGTTTAAGGAAGTTAAGAAGTTTAAACACGAAGTGAGCGTCTATCTTGATCAAGGTGGTGATAAATGGATGGGCTATGTTGTGATAGTTGCGAAAAAGATTTAAAACTTTGATTATTTTTTGCTTTTGGGTAAATTCAAATCAAAGGTCAAAAATTTATGCCTGTAATTGATTTCGCACCGCTTGGAGTTAAAATTGAATGTGAAGAAGGGAAGACAATTTTTGAAGTCGCAAAAAGTAATTCAATCCCGATTGCGGAATCGTGTAATGGCGATAAAATCTGCGGTCATTGTCGTGTTCAAATAATTGAAGGAGCGGAAAATTTATCCGAGCCAGATTTTGATGAAATGAAATTGATGAAGGAGAAAAATTTTTCGCAGGATGAACGGCTTGCGTGTGCGGTTAAAGTTTATGGCGATGTCAGAATAAAAACTTCTTACTGGTAAAATGACAAAAATTACAATTGCGGTTGGAAAAGGACTCTCGGGAGAGATTTACAGATATGAAGTTGACGATGAAGTTAAAGTTGATGAACTTATGAGTAGGATTATAAGCGAGATATATAATGGCGATGGAGTTGTTGAAGATTTTGTGCTTTTTAATTTGACGCAGGGATTTGAATATAGAAACGATGAGACGCTTTCAAGCAGGGGAACGAGAAACGGTGATGTTGTTTTGATGATTGATTTGAGAAAAACTTAACAAAAACAAAATTAAATTGAAAGGTGAGATACAAAAAACATATTTTCGTCTGCACAAATGTTCGCCCGCCCGAACATCCGAAAGGTTCGTGCGGTGGAAAAGGTTCGGAAAATTTTAGAGATAAATTTAAAAAGAAAATTGCTGAACTTGGCTTAAATAAATTTGTTCGTGTCAATTCCGCTGGTTGTCTTGATGCGTGCGAATATGGAATTAGTGTTGTAATTTATCCCGAAGGAATATGGTATGGTGGGGTAAGCGAATCTGACATTGATAAAATCATAAACGAGCATCTTCTAAATGGAAAAGTTGTTGAAGAACTTCTTATAAAGGATGAAAAGTTTAAGCCCGAACTTATGCTTAATTCTAAAATTGAGCCATTGCAAAATGAACGAAAACAATTTCAGGAGTAAAAATGGTGAAGGGAAAATCCGCATTTGCCAAAGAGACATTGCAAGATAAGAAAAAAAGAGTTCGCAAGATAATTCAAATTTTGAAAAAACTTTATCCAGATGCAAAGACGCATTTAAACTTTTCAAATCCGCTTGAACTTTTGGTTGCGACGATATTAGCAGCACAATGCACAGATGAAAGAGTTAACAGAGTCACCGAATATCTTTTTAAAAAATATCGCACTGCGGAAGATTACGCAAACGCTGATATTAAAACACTTGAACAGGAGATAAAGCCAACTGGTTTTTACCGAAACAAAGCAAAAGCAATAAAAAATTGCTGTAAAGTTCTTGTTGAAAAATACAACGGGCAAGTTCCAGATACGCTTGAAGAACTTGTTGAACTTCCTGGCGTTGGGCGAAAGACAGCAAACGCAGTTCTTGCAAATGCCTTCGGCAAGCAAGGGATAATTGTTGATACGCATTTAAAGAGAGTCACTGCACGACTTGGACTTGTGAAGAGTAAAAATCCAGATAAAATTGAGTTTGAATTGATGGAAATAGTTCCGAAGGATAAATGGACGCTTTTCTCTCATTTGATAGGCGAGCACGGTAGATATGTTTGTGAAGCACGAAAACCAAAGTGTGGGATATGTAAAATTAGCAAATACTGTCCATCTGCGAAGGTGTGAATATATGTGTTGTTTTTGTCTTTGTTTGATGTGAAACAAATTGGGGATTTTAAAAAGCAAATTTTTGCTCAATTGAAAATTGACTTTATCGTCAAGAATAAGTAATTTTAAAACTGCTGAAAACAAATTTAAATTTCAAAAATTGTTCAACCAAATCATCTACGAGGTCAACGAAAGAGTTGCAATCATTACGCTTAACAGACCGGAGAAAAGGAATGCTTTAAATCCGGAGTTAATCAGAGAACTTGGAGATGCTTTTGAAATTGCTCTTAAAGATGATTTAACAAGATGCGTCATCTTAACAGGAGCGGGGAACTCATTTTGTTCCGGAGCTGATCTTGAATACATACAAAAGATTTCGGATTTGAACTCTTATGAAAATTACATTGACGCAGAAAAACTTTCCGATTTATATTTGAAAATTTACAGATTCCCCAAACCGACAATTGCGATGGTAAATGGTTTTGCTCTTGCGGGTGGATGTGGTCTCGCAAGCGTTTGTGATTTTATAATTGCGTCAAAAGAAAATGCAAAATTTGGATATACGGAACCAAGAATTGGGTTCATTCCGGCAATTGTGATGGTTTTCCTTTTGAGAAGAATTGCTCCTGGAAAAGCAAGAGAACTTTTGCTTCGTGGCAATATAATCAACGCTGATGAAGCAGTTGAGATCGGTTTTGCAAATTATTCTGTTCCAGATGTTGAATTAAAGAACTTTACACTTAAATTTGCAAATGATTTAATTTCCGAGGTTAGCCCTGAATCAGTTAAATTTGTAAAAGAGATGATTTCAAATGTATATTCTATGGGTCTTGAACAGGCGATTGAGTATGCGAAAAGTATGAATTCAATTTCCCGATTGACCGAAGATTGTAAAAAAGGCATAGAATCGTTCCTTAAAAAAGAAAAAATTAGGTGGTGAAAGATGAACGAGACGCAACTTCTGGAAGTGAGCCAGAAACTCAAAAGCATTATAAGAAGCGTTCCAAACTTTCCCAAAGAAGGCATCGTTTTTAGGGACATAACGACACTTTTAAAGGACAAAGAAGCATTTAAGCTTGCTGTTGACACTTTTTATCAAAAATACAAAGACATGAAAATTGATAAAGTTGTAAGTGTTGAATCACGTGGTTTTATTTTCGGCTCTGTGCTTGCTTATTTGCTTGGCGCTGGTTTTGTTCCAATTAGAAAACCCGGAAAATTGCCAGCTGAAAAAATTCGTCAAGAATATCAACTTGAATATGGAACGGATGCAATGGAAGTTCATATTGACGCAATTCAGCCCGGAGATAAAGTCCTTGTCCATGATGACCTTCTTGCAACGGGTGGAACTGTGTCCGCAGCGTGTAAATTGATTGAACGTTTGGGTGGTGAAGTTGTTGGGATTTGCTTTTTGATTGAGTTGAGCTTTTTAAACGGGAGAGAGCGTTTGAAGAATTATGATATATTTTCAATCGTCAAATATAACAGCGAACAAGAATTGTAATGGAGACGCAATTTACTTTGACTGTCACGCAAGCCATTCAGGCAATTTTATCCCCAGCTGTTATGATTTCGTCAAGTGCGTTCTTTTTATCTGGTTTGAACGCAAGACATTCAACTTTAGTCAACAGAGTTAGATTGTTAAATGATGAAAGAAGGAGATTGGTGAGGGAGTTAATAAATCGTGGTGAGCTTGAATATACGGAAAATGTTCGGTTTTTGAGCATAAAGAATCAAATTGATATTCTCGTTAGAAGAATCTGGTATATAAGGAATGCAATGTTGTGTCATATAAGTGCAGCTATTTTCTTTGTTTTGACTTCATTTGCTATTGCTTTGAACATATTCTTTGCTGGTTCGTTTGTGCGTGAGATTCCGCTTTATCTTTTCGTGGTTGGGCTTTTTCTGGTTTTATGTGGTGTTTGCTTTCTAGGGATTGATGTTTTGATTTCATATCGTGTGATTTTGATTGAGGTTAAAAGTGAGGAATGAAAAATTGATTTTGGAATTTGATTTTTTTAAAATTATTTCCGAATTCTGATGGAAGACAAAATTAAAATTGTGACGACGAACCGAAAGGCGCATCACGATTATGAAATTCTTGAAACAATTGAAGCAGGGATTGTTTTGAAAGGAACAGAGGTTAAATCTTTGCGACAGGGAAAGGTGAGCATTCAAGATAGTTATGCGATAATTAAAAATGGAGAGGTTTGGCTTCTAAATATGCATATAAGCCCTTATGAATACGGAAACATTCACAATCACGACCCCTTGCGGGATAAAAAACTTCTTCTTCACAAGCATGAGATAATTCGCCTTGCGACAAAGGTGAAGGAAAGAGGTTTAACTTTGATACCTTTGAAAGTTTATTTTAAAAATGGGAAAGCGAAAGTTGAACTTGCACTTGTGCGTGGAAAGAGAAAGTATGAAAAGAAAGAGGACATTGCAGAAAGAGATCTTCAAAGAGAATTAAAACGAAAATATGCGGATAAATATCGTGAGTGAGTTTTAAAAACAAAATTTGAACTTGATGAATTGAAATTTCCCAGTTTGAACGAGCAAATGGATTTGATAAAACACGGCGTTGTTGAGATAATTCCAGAAGATGAACTTGTTAAAAAAATTGAGAACTCAATCAAAACGGGGAAACCATTAAAAGTAAAATTAGGTTGCGACCCAACCAAACCAGATCTTCATCTCGGGCATTCTGTTGTGTTAAGAAAATTACGACATTTTCAGGAACTTGGACATATCGCTGTCTTGATCATCGGTGATTTCACAGCTATGATTGGCGATCCATCGGGAAGAAGCAAAACGAGACCGCAACTTTCGTTTGAAGAAACACGAATTAATGGACAGACATATTTTGAACAGGCGAAGAAAATTTTACTCCCCGAAAGAGTTGAAATAAGATATAACTCAGAATGGCTTGGGAAAATGACTTTTGAAGATGTGATACGGCTTGCGAGCAAATACACGGTTGCACGTATGCTTGAACGAGATGATTTCAGCAAAAGATACAAATCAGGGGAACCCATTAGCATTCATGAACTTTTATATCCACTTGCACAGGCAATGGATTCTGTAGCAATTGAAGCAGATGTTGAACTTGGTGGAACGGATCAGAAATTTAATCTTCTCGTTGGAAGAGATATTCAAAGGGAATTCGGACAGGAACCACAAGTTATAATAACGATGCCACTTCTTGTTGGAACCGATGGCGTTGAAAAGATGAGCAAGTCACTTGATAATTACATAGCGCTTAACGATCCTCCATTTGAAATGTATGGGAAGACGATGTCAATCCCGGACGAACTTATTTACGATTATTTTCTTTTAACAACCGATCTTCCACCAGCAGAGATTCAAAAAATAAAATTACAACTTCAAGATCCAAATGTTAATCCACGAGATCTGAAACGTAGGTTAGCGTGGGAACTTGTCCGTATGTATCACGGAGTTGATGAAGCAAATAAAGCACAGGAAGAATTTGACAAAATTTTTGTCAGAAAAGAGATTCCGGAAGAAATTGATGAATTTGAAATTGATCTTGAAGAGCAAAAAATCAGAGTTGTTGAACTTCTCGTTATGACTGGGCTTGCAAGTTCAAAGAGTGAAGCAAAGAGATTGATTCAACTTGGTGGTGTAAGCATTGATGGGTCTAAAATAGGCGATATTGATGCGCAGGTTGAGCTTGATAAATCTTTCGTCTTAAAAGTTGGAAAGAGAAAATTTTTGAAGATAAAACCAAAAATTAAAAATTAAATCAAAGGAGGGAAAGCAAAATTGTATGTCCCAACAAAAATGTTCCTGACGAAAGGAGTAGGGCGCCACAAGGAGAAGCTTACAAGCTTTGAGATGGCTTTAAGAGATGCAGGGATCGCACAATTTAATCTTGTGCGTGTTTCAAGCATTTTTCCGCCCGGTTGCAAGATAATCCCCAAAAATAAGGGACTTGAATATCTTAAACCCGGTCAAATTGTGCATGTTGTGATAAGTCAGGAATCAAGCAATGAGCCGAATCGTTTAATCGCAGCTTCAATTGGTGTTGCAATCCCAGCTGATTCAGAACAATTTGGATACTTATCCGAGCATCACGCTTTTGGTCAAACGGACGATAAAGCAGGTGAATATGCGGAAGACCTTGCAGCGACGATGCTCGCTACAACGCTTGGGCTTGAATTTGATCCAAACACAAGTTGGGATGAACGTGAGCAGGTATGGAAGATGAGCGGGAAAATTGTTAGGACATTTAATATAACTCAATC
>Ga0105163_1000284_pt1 | contig 31051 bp, 26 predicted proteins | sample JNZ110809AmetaG_FD_81531 | JGI IMG/M metagenome (GOLD analysis project Ga0105163, IMG submission 81531) | Hot spring microbial communities from Jinze hot spring, China to study Microbial Dark Matter (Phase II) - JNZ 110809A | ecosystem: Environmental > Aquatic > Thermal springs > Hot (42-90C) >... | reverse complement strand
GAGATACTTAGAGGGAAAAGAACTCTCCGAAGAGCTAATAGACTACATTGTTAGACACCAGAACAAATGGCTTAGGAACGTGTTCAGACACTACGTACAGTACCTATACCATAAGAGAAGAATACCTCCAGAAACCTTCGGCTGGATAATGGAGGTAGTCCCTTCAAGAGGGTATAGACTGGATGTAAGACCCTACCAGATCTCCATAGAGGATGTTAGGAAGACCCTAAAGTTCTTGGAGGAGAACCACAGACTGTACTACACAGTATACAGAGCAATGCTTGAGTCAGGAGCGAGGTTCGAACACGTACTGGAGATGATAGGGACGTGGAATCCTAGAGAAATAGTGGTCATAGAGTCCATAGACCTAGAGGTGGAGAGGTTAGTGTGCTTCGATAAGTTCTGCAGGTACTACCTAGGGCTGAGGGGTCACCAGAAACCGTGCGAATGGATATACATGTCTAGAGGTACTATAGAGCTCTTGAAAACACTAGCACCAAAAGATATTGATAGGAATAGTGTTAGAAGGTATGCCAGGAGGCATAGCCTAACCCTACCGAAGATGTTTAGGAAAGTCTCATGGAGGATAATGGTTCAGGCTATGCCTAGGGAGGTAGCGAGGTTTATCCAGAGCAGGTTCGGAGAGCTAAGGGTAAGCGAGGCAAGGTACGAAGACCTCCTATCAGAGGCAGACGAATACTACCTAAAATACCTGGAAAAATTGGAGGAAGTTCAATTTTAATCTGACCTCCTCCTCACCCTAGACGACGAGGCTTTTGAAATTGTAATGTTTCATGGTTTGTTATCGCATGAAATGCGGGTATGTTGAGTTAGTTCTCGTGTTTAAGTCTGTAATGGAGTCTTTGGGCTTACACACTGAATTTCGTATTTCTCGTAGTACGGGTCGCACCAGTCATAGACTACAGATATCGTTCCGTTCTTCATTAGTATACCCATAGCATCGTAAACGTCTACGAGAAGATCTAGATATGCAAGCCTCCATTCGACGGCTTCTGCTATCCATAATCTGACGTTCTTGACCGTGTCTGCTACGTAGCTTGATAAGACTCTAGGGTCTAGATTTTCAGTGTTGGATGGGTATAGATTCATAGTGCTAGAGTGTATGAGCAAGAACGGTATGTTCTTCTCTTCAAGCTCCTCGGCTTTTTCTCTCCAAGTCACTAACAGTCCGTCAGCGAGCTTCACGTACAGTATGGGGTTCTCACTAACGATCTTTCTAATGTCTTCTACCATCATTTTATTTTCGTCTAAGTCTGCCGGGTTATAGAACTTCACGTAGAGACCGTCGCTCCTGAGGTACGCTATGAACCATACCCAGTAACAACATTGTGAGAGTCTAGCCTCTCTCATGAATTCTTTCTTGAAGTGTTCTATCAGCGTTAGTGAAGCGTACCAGGACTTCTCCTCACTAGTTGCAAGCTTCTTAAGCCAGTAACAGTTGTCGCTAAGGAGGAACCTATACCTGGAAGACGTATTAATGAATAACTTGTAATCTTCCTGGAGAAACTTACACCAGCTCTCGCCCAACAAGACAGTAGAGATCAAGTCTTCAAGATACTCAGGGTCAATACCGTAGAGCTCAGACGGGAAAGTGTAGATGAAGTTCCCGTATCTTTCTATGGTCGCCCACGTGTGCTCCGCCCAAGAAAGAGGTTCAACGATCAAGTACTCCCTCTCACTCAGTTTCACGTAATGTGAGTGTATGTTGGAGACGTACTTGCTCTTTATTGTCTCCATCAACGGTGGTTGAGACCTCTGTACCGCGTTGTATGTAAGGAAGATCGCAAGCGGGGTTAGAGAGACTACAAGTCCTAAAACGAGGACTACTAAGACGGCTTTTCTCACGGAGGTCTCACCACTCAATTATTAAGAAGTATTCAACCTATTTAACTGATTCTCCTCATCATAGAGCCTCTCGAAAGCCAGGTTCAGAGAATTAGATAAGTTCCTCGCCTTTATAGCTACTGTCAGCTCCATCCTCCCAGCAACAGAGGACGCGGTCAGGTTGTGAGACCCTATCACGACGAAGTCATCCAGTATCGCGAGTTTAGCATGTACGAACCTCCTAGTCAGGAGGACTCTCTCAACCCCTATTTTCTTGAGGTAGTCCCTCACTCTCGAGTTGTAGGTTGATGAAACCTTAAACGCTCCGTTCAAGACGACAGCTACGTCAACCCCTTCGTCTTGCTTCCTCTTCAGTAGTGCGTAGTACTTCTTGATCGACTTTGATAATGACGCGACGTACATCAGTATCTTCACTCTGTCCACAGCGTATGAGGTCTTAGCGTATAAGTCACTAATGATCTTAGTATTAGCCATGATCTCGTAGTAGACTCCGTTCTCCAGCACGTCCCTGAAAAACATCGGTTCTGCAGCCTCGGTGAGGAAGACTTCATTGAAGAACTCTGCTAGCTTGTCGCTCATTGCTTTAGATTTCATCATGATCGATGCCTCGTAGCTGTTCATAGATTCGGAAGAGTATGATAGGTTGTGAGACCCTATGATGAAGTAGTCGTCGATTATGTAGAGCTTTATGTGTGTGTATTTACTCGATAGCTTAACGTTCTTCATTCCTAAACCCCTCAAGAACTCCACGGTTGGAACGTTGTGCTTGACCGCCTCTCCTGAAACCCCGTTAAGGAACACCTTGACGTCAACTCCTTCACGTAGCTGTTTATATGCCAGTCCGTAGTAAATGTTCTTCAGTTTCTTGCTTAAAGTAGAAACATATGACGCGACGTAAACCCTCTTCCTGCTTCGGTCAATCAGTCCAGACAGCACATCGAGAAACTCTCTGTTCAAGAGCAGTTCATACTCTAAGTAATTCAACGAAGACACACCTTCACCAACACGTGAAGACCCTACGCCTGTACGTCTCGAAATTAGAAAATTCTTCGTATTTCCGTAATGAATTCTTCACTACCTCATCAGGATTCTCTTTCATCTCTGTCTCCTCGGGAAGCCTGAAGTCTTTGAATTTCGTCATCGACACTGCCCCAAACATATGAGAAGTCATTTTTTAATAACTTCCGCTCAGGTTCTGTTTCTTTTTGGGCGGAAACATGAAGAAGAGAATGACGCTGATGATTCTAGCGATACTACTGACGATTATACCAGCACATGCACAGTCACCACCACAGCCAAGCACGGAACAATTACTGATGGTCTACGATACTAGCGGAACTCTAGTCGGAGTCTTTCCTCAGTATCAGGTCTACTACCTACACCGCAATCTGGTAACGTCTAACGACACGTCAGTTCAGTACAGGGTCGTGAGCAGGTGGTGGACGTGGGTTAGGGCTCCCCCTACTCAGGTATCTATTCCGGAGTTAGAAGGTGAGATCTTGTTGAGCTCGAAAGTAGACCTATTATCGAGCGTTTTCCAGACATCCAATACTTCCGGAGTCTCGGTTGAGGTTAGGGTAGTTCTCCAGACCACTATAAAGAAGATTAAGAACGTTACCGGGTTGATTCCGTTAGGTGATTACATCTCTCAGTACGGACTTGGTGGGGACAGACCGACATTACTGTATGTTGTCGAGGTAGAGAAGTATGTTGGTGGGTCTCTAACGTCAGTTGAAGAAATCTCGGAGGAAGTCGAGTTGAACATGGATTTCACGGTAGATGTTTCTACGCTCAGAATCGGGATTAGGAACACCACACTAGAAAGATATGAAGTCTTTGGATCTCTAGATGCTGGGGCAGTAATCGCGCCGACTTACAAGGTATTCGTTTGTGGAGAAGTCTTAGGAAGTATGGAGTCAGGACTCACTACTACGGTCTACGTCGCAGGGTCTGAAGCGACTCTCACTCTCTCCAATCTTGAGTCCTGCACTCAAGTGAGTGGTGTTAAGGTCATGCCAGGCGAACGCCAGAACCTCCAGATGCTCGTGTCTAGCGGCGTGTTCGTTCTGACGATCAACAATACAGTCTCTCCTGAGGGGTATCTAGTGTCGTTCTCGAAGCCTGCAGGAGTTGTCGCCGGTGGAGGAACCCTGTGGAAATTTGAGGTTCGTGTTCCTATCCAGGTTAGTGGGTACTTCCATGACTGGCCTTCTGTTGAGGTTGGGGGTGCCGTCAATAGTCAAGTGTTCGGGAGCATAGAGTGTAGCACAGAAGAAATTAAGAGTTCAGGAAGCTACGTTCTCACATGCGTAAAAGAATTTAGTGGGTCAGTCGACCCTAAACAGATTGATGACTCTGCGTACGTTGAGGTGTGGTATCGTGACGAGTTAGGAGGATATCACGTGCTGAGTGGGGCTGTCTCAATGAACGTGATAGACCCAACGAGCTTGTCTGACATGACTTGGGAGATCCACCAGCACTCTGTGAGGATCTTGTTATTTGGGATGTTTGCTGTTCTTGCACTATATGTTTTGTCGTTGCTGAAAGAGAGCATCACAGGGTTTCCGCTCATAGACAACGATTATCTTAGGGGTACGCTCTTAACTCTGTCTGTTTCAGTTGTGATCTTTCAGGTGGTTTTTCCAATTTCTCAGTTCTTCTTCATCTCAATCATCAGGTCTCTCCCGCCCTTCCAGAGTTACGTAACTGATGTGTCTGGGACTGACCCGAAGAGTCTACTGACTAGCATGATCAATTACTATGACAAGCTCTTTCTAGAGATACAAGCCGACTACTACACCGAGTACGTTACGTCACTTAATAACATAATAGCTCATATAGGGTTGTGGATAGCTGGTTCACTTACTTTCATGCTTATCGCTATAGCTCTCTCAACGCCTTTCACGCCAGGCGGAGGAATACCGTTTGCTTCTCTATTCTCTGCGGTGTTATCTCTAGTTTTCGGGATCGTGGGACTGCTCATAACCCAAGTACAGACGGGAGCACTAGTTCTTTTAGGGGTAATAATCGCGAGAGTGTTCATACTTGTGGTGTCGGCCCTCATCGTAGTGCTTATGACTATCGGGGTTTTCCTAGTATGTGTTCCGTCCCCGCTAAGTCAGAGGATAGGAGAAGACCTGATAGGGGCTGGAGTACTGTTCTTCTTGACGTTCCCCTTGCTCGGCCCAATCACTTACGCTTTCTACATGTACCTAATCGACTCAGGAAAGAACGTGATGGCCGGGCCTCTCCAGTTATCGCTCGGGTTGATAAACATAGTGTTTCCAGTAACTGAGTTCATAAAGATAATAATCTATCTAACATCAACCACTTTAGCTGTAGTCATCGTAGTTAGTTCTCTGGCTTACATACTCACTAGGACAGGAATCGCGACAGGCATAGGGGAAGCCTTCTCCGGCCTCTTCTGGAGGGCCTGATGATGAAGTGGAAATCAATAATATCGATTGCTTTGCTACTTCTTCTTTCTTCTCTTAATCCAGTACTTGCAGGGTATGAAGTGTACCCGGAAATAGACACTAAAGACTTCATAGTATACGTTCCAAGAACTGAGGGGATGCTTGATAGCATCTCATACCCATCAACCTTTCAGATCAGGTTTTACGGAGAGTATGACACTATAGTGAACTGGTTTTGGGGACCGTTTGAAGACCCGGCCAACTACAAGTACGATATACTCTCTAAGAGGTATGCATTATCTTCTTCACCTCAAGTGATAGAAGTTGATGAAGTCAGAATACTTCTCACGTACTTTGTTTCCCTCTCGGTAATACCTTACGCGTCTAAGACGTGGTGGGGAGCGCTCGAGGAACACGTGAAAGTTGTTGGTTCCGTATACGTTTACGGGAGAATAGATAAACCACCTCAGAACCCACTTAAGATAAGTCTTTCGACCTACTTGGGTGATCGCCTGTTTCTGGAGTACGTGTCAGAAGTTGTGAGGAACTCACCGTCGTCAGCATTCTACAACGTATCGGGAGTTTTTGAATTGATTTTAGAAGGTGTTGAGCTAGCTTTCTACAGGCTCCGCGTGTCCGAGTTACAGGCCTGGATTCAGGGGGTTAGAGGCATAGGCGACTACGATACTCAGGGATACATCGCTTTGATGCCGACAGGATACATATCCGTAGACTTGTGCCTGGATGGAGACCCTGGATTCTCGCTGGAAGGGACTCTACGGTACCAGAACATGTATGGTTCCTCGGAAGCTAGAGCAACGCTAGTTTCAGGAACGTGTACTGAGTCAGTAATCTCTGACGTTATCTTCATACCTGGGAATTACTCCGGCTCCAACGCGATGATGATGAACTTTAGGTCTGGCGTCTTCGACGTAATGATTGAGGGAGAAACAGAAGTTGGAGGAACTACATTAACTGCGCACGTTCCTTTCGTCATCTTAAGTGAGGGAGAGAGTGACACGTGGACAGTTACTGTCCGGATGAGCGTGAACTCATACGCGTATGGGTACTTCACTCCTGGGACTGTGTGGGTTACTGGAACCGTCACTATCAACGACGTCGTGTCTCCTGTCTCGTGTCAAGAAATGACCGTGGAAGAAGGTGATAACACTTATGATTGTATCTTCGTGGTTTCTGCTCCTCGCTATACTGACCGAGAGAACAGAGGATCTGCTTCTCTGAAAGTAGGTTTGAGACTTCAGAATACTGAATACGACGATACCGTAGACGCTCCATGTGTTATAGTTGCTCGCACGTCAGTCCACGGCATCGTGAGAACTATATACGGATTACTGAGTCAAGTCTCGATGCTCTTGATCGTTGCTGCTCTGTTTCTGTATGTGATCTCATCTGTTTTCTCGTTCTTTGGTTTCAGTATTAAGCTTTTGGATCCTTCATCCATAATTAACATCCTGACGTTCGGCGTCTTACTAGCTGTGCTTGTCTTCGGCATGCCCTACTTCTTCGCAGCTTTCTTTTTCTTTTTGAAAGCATCTCAAATTACGGAGTTCGTTCAGCACCTTCCAGACCCAGCCTACTTAATCTCTTTGCGTCCGGAGGACATAATATCTGAGCTTTACGCACGCTACGACATGCTGTTGTCGAGGATAAAGGTTGACTACGTCATCTGGGTGAAAACAGAAATTGAGGTGAACCTCATGTTTCGGCTGATAGAGATCGGGGTAGCGATAGCTGCTCTTCTAGCTATATCTCTAGCACTCCTTGCATCAATGAATTCCCCGGTCGCAGGGTCTATCATGGCCGTCCTCACCAACTACAGTTTCGTAATAATCGGGTCGATAATCATGTTAGTGCCTGCCATCGGCATGTTCCACGTGGTGACCGCCTTAACAGAGTTCGTGTTGGTTATGACTGCAGTGTTCTTCCTCTTGATGATCCCCGTAGGGTCTCTCTTCTCTTTCACCACATTCCCGACTCTCCGAAGATATTCGGAAGACATACTAGGAGCGGGCGTCTTCTACGTTCTCACGGTTCCGTTATTCGGTCCTATAACATATTCACTATACATGTACACGTTACAAGAACTCAACAACTATATCAACGCTGCTACGTCTCCTCTCAGACCAATAGAAGTTTTTCTGCCGATCGTAAGAGCAGTAGTAATCCCTCCTATCGGTTCGTTTATGAGGATCTCCGGTTTCTTGACACTCTCCATATTAATGTGTGTTCTCGTAGTTCTGATTCATTTTTATTTGCTTACCAGAAGCGGATTAATGGGGTCAGTAGGGTCAGCATTACTTCGAGTGATAAGAAGATGAAAGTTTAAACATATATATGTTTTTCCTCTCTTTTTAAAAAATGGCAAGCCTTTATAAATGGTTCAACAAACATTTAAGTGTGTTATTTAAATTCGGATTTTGCATAGAAAATTTATATATAAGTAAGACCCCCCAACAGTAGGTGTTTTGAATTGGATGAGGGCAGGGGCGACCCCCCTCACGTGTACGACCCGGTCGCAGGAGACGTAATAGATGTCATCAACGGCGAAATTGATGAAACAAACAACTTCGTGTACAAACCAGTCATCCGCGCTGAGAGTTACGGGGAGTGGGAGAGAAAGAAGAGTTATGGTTTGCTGAGATCAGATAAAGACAAGAAGATGTGGAGTGTTATTAAAGAAGTCGGGGAACGAATAAACGCTAGGGGTCTCCGGTACGACGTCTATAACTTCATGCAGAAAATGAAGAGCTTGAAGACAAGATCAGAATTCAGAGGGAAGTCTGTTTACACCTATAAGAAGAAATTTATTCTTGCGGTCTACTACGTTATAGCGAAGAAAAACGGTCTTCACGCCTTAGCTGAACAAATATCTTCAATGCCTTGTCTCGACACACCTGAACCTTGCTTCGTTTCTAGAAGGAAGGGAGACCCTGAATTCAAGAGGTATCTCAGGACGGTCCTCAAGTGTGCTGCTGTATTGTTTCCTAGTTTCGCAAGAGATCCTGTTGAGGTGTTGGAAGAGTTCGTGCATAGGTACGACATATCTCTCCCTGAAGTCGTGAAGTTGAAAGCTAGAGAAAACATGATTAAGCTTCAAGAATTCATGAGCGGTAGGAAAGTTCAGACAATAGTTGCTGCTGCACTAAAGCTAGCTCTCGACGAAGTAATGACGGATACGGACGAAAAGATATTCGAACAAATCTGCAACAAAATAGGAGTATCTGCTACATCGGTAATCAACTTCCTGAATCACACACAAAGAAACGAACGAAGCGTTTGACCTGATCAAACCAGCTCAAACTGTATATCAACTTTCATATAAAATTGATATACACTTTCCAAAGTGTATATTAACTTTCGGACCCCTGATTTTCCTTTCTAATAAATAAGGAATCATTCTTAGCTTCTGATTAACCCAAACACACATTTAAAGCAGAGGAGAACTCAATAATTTATTTGTTCATTTTGTGTTTCTATGCAGTAGGGTGAACAGTTAGTGGTCTTACTTCGCGTGAGTAAAGTAGACCTGTTACTTGTGGTTCTATCCGTGGTTCTAACTGCGGCTATACTCATCCCGTATTTAGGTCTCTACAGCACAGCAGTCCAGCAGGAGGTCGAGGTAGGTAGTGGAGGTCTCACTATAACCATATCTCCCAACGTAACCCGCTACACTACTGTGTACAGAGCGGACGGCTCCGTAGAGACCTACGTTAAAGTTGGAGACCCACCGTCTCTACAGTGGTACAGACTCCTAGCTAACTGGATGTTCAACCTGTATGACAGAACCAACTACCAAGGAGAGAACTTCAGGCAACCAGTAATAACTATAACTGGGTCAGACGTCGGCGGTAATTACTTTGAGAATTCGTATTATGGGTCGGCGCCGACGTTAGTGCCGTACTTCTCTGATGCTCAAACCAGCGTGAACTTCACTACATACACCGTAAGCCCGAGGTACACCGGTAAAACATCAACATACGAAGTGTCGATCACGTACAGCGATACGTCGGACAGCAACTACTACAGAGCTAATATAACTGCTACCTACACACACATAGCACAATCACCCATCACACTCACTATTGCCTTCGTAACGCTTCGGTACAGCTCCAGAGAGATCATCTTCTTGATAGACACCCTCGACCCACCGATCACTCTAAACGCTCTCGAAGCTCTTCAAGTAACTTGGGTGGTCGAGTTCCCGAAGCAACCACCCTATACGGACACCTTCTGGACGGTGTTACGCAACTTTCTAGCACTATCCAACGGACCACCGGACTTCGGAATTAACTATGGTGCTGTTTCTCCTGAGCGTAGATATCCTGAGGATCTGAGAGTTCACTTCATGCAGGGCTCTACGGTATTGTCGACGTCATCGTTTAGTGGTGGTTCTATCAGGATCCTAGGGGTTACTGTGGAGAATGACGGGTTCTACATAAGGCTTCGAGCATCGTACACGCCGACAGCGTCCACCACAGTCGATAGAGTAGTAGTAGCTCTAAACGCCGACAGTAGAGCAGATAGTGTTGTTTCATATACTGATTATTACCTGTTCTCGTTTCCCATAGGACCGGTACAGCTGGCTCCGCAGAGACCTCTGATAGTCGATATAACCATTAAGTTCGCCAACCTCTTCAGCCAGTAATCGCTCGGAGGGGTCGGGTCGTGGGGAGGAGGAAGCTGGTGAGGCTAGCTCTGTCCTTGTATGTAGTGGTAGCTCTCTCCACACTCTTAGCGACCTACTGTAGCGGCAGTAACCTCCTCACTTTCACTGTATCCGCCCCACTCCTCCCCACGGTAACTACCTACCTGCCCGTCCCAGCAGAACTGTTTTTTCCCGTTCAGAAAGCTGTGGAGTCGCTTCTGAGCTACGTGTTACCGGAGCCTGTAGCCGTCCTCAACCAAGTCAGCAACAGCATCGGCGCTCAAATACTGTACTACTCATCAATACTTGTTGTGCCCATCGGCACGTACTCCCGCGTCCTAACACCTTCGATCGAGCTAAACCTAATAGAGCCGAAGACCACCGAAGTCTTTAGTTCTGACACCGTTGAAGCGTCCATCGCCTTCATGATACCCTCATGGAGCCAGGAGACCTCCATCAACGCATCGCTTCTACCTAGCATAGCAGTAGCTGTCAACAGAGTCCCTATAGTGCGGAGAACCCTCGAAGTTAGAACCACGTCCGTGAGCTTAACTGAGGACTCGGTAGTCATATCGCTTAACCTGAGAGTCGTGGACCCAGCAACGCGGTCAGTAGATAAAACCGTAAGCGGGGCGGCGGAAGTGCTAGCAAAAGTTGATGACGAGTACGTCTCGCTTGCCACAGTCATCATCGCAGGAGGTACCGGGTCCACTAGGGTGTACGCTCCGCGTAGCCAGAACACCGTATTGCTATCTGTGGTCTTGCATTCAGCGTACGGGGGGTCTGCTACGAGTAGTTCAGTGTGCTTAACTGGAACGTGCCCTTTCTCGCTCATCGATGTCCCGTCCTATGCTGTGGAAGAAACAAGTGTTGATGTGGAGATACCTCTACCGTTAGAAGCTGAAGAAAGTAGTGAAGCAGAAGGTGGTTTGGGAGGAGTGGTGGTTGATACTTACGACTTACTGCTCCCGGCGATAGCGGTTATAGCGTTCACGGTCTCCCTACTGGTTGTTTCTATCAGAGGGGGTATTAGATGGTGAAGAAGTTCTTCCTACTAGTAGCCGTGATTTCGATTCTAATAACATGCTCGCTTGGTCTTCCACTGATGCAGAGAGTAGAACCGCCCTACGCTCCAGCTATGGGAAAAGTTGCCCTAGCTATAGAACCAGAGGTGCGTAGGGTCATAGAGGTTCGACGGGAGAACGGTTCAGTAGATAAGTACGTAAAGGATGGAGACCCCATAGTACTACAATGGTACTCACTCATCGCCAACACCTTGCTCGGTCTTCAGTATACAGCGAACCGCCTCCAAGTCATAAACGTTGATGGGACAACCAGCTACGGGATCGATACGGGATTCGGCGGCTGTGGAACTCAGATCCAGATCTACATCTCGTCGGATGAGAGTAGTGTTCCGGGATTCACCACACACTCTTTACCGGACGACGTCATTCGCTTCGACACAGCAGAATCTATCGACATAACCGGCAGTAGAGCGTACGGAGTATCTCTTAGTGGAGAGTATACGAACAGAGGTGCCTCAACCGTCATCAGGCAGATCTTCGTGACACTCAGGTACTGCTCTGATGGTAAAGCAAGGGAGGTGATGTTCATAGCTGACTCAGTAGATCCGCCAGTATACGTAGGACCAGAAGAGATGGTGTACGTCGAGTGGATAGTGTCGTTCCCGAAGCCGTGCCCGTTTCTAGATGGGTTCTGGACGGCTATCAGACCGTTCTTCGGACTAACATCGTCAGTTGATTTCGGGGTCGACTCATCCAATGGAGACACGGTTAGCGAGATACTGCTCTTCTCCATTGAGAGCAAGAGCATTCCCTTCACTGAGTCGTGGTACACGATCTCGGAGTCCGGGCTCGCCGTCACGTTCAAGGGAAGCTACACAGTAGAGAGGATGACCACGCTGACAGAGATAAAGGTACTGCTGAAGACGGATACTGACACTTCAGACAAGGTGAGAACCCAGACGCTACAGATCTTCATAGGTGAAGGCAACATCGTGCTAAACGAAGGAGACGTGATCACAGTCTTTCTTCAAGTAATTTTCAAGAACCTCTTCAGCTGAACTTTTCATTAAAAACAAGAACGGATGAAAACCTAACTATTTGTGGAGGTGACGTTGCAACTGAGTTTCTCAGCTTCTCTAACTAGTTGTTTTATAATCTCGTTTTCTGTGCTCAAGGTCGCAGTTTTTACGGTCCTTATGAAATCTGATATGTATTCACAGTACTTGTAAGTCAGGTTACTTATCTGCATTTCTAGAGAAGGATTATGCGGTGGGGTTTCGACATTGTAGGTGTCGTTAGAGGATAATACGTCTCTGTATAGATCGGTTCCGTAGTTGATGACGTTATTTACCAAGATGGTGACGTCATTTAGTAGATTGATTAACGTGATAGACAGCCCAGCAATCAGTATTAGAGTAGATAAGCCTATAGTGAGTAACACCACATTATCCAGGAGCGACCCACCCAGTACTGGTGGGGAAAGCAACCAAATTTAAATTAGTATTATGGGAGGTGCAAGACCCTCCATAAGTCACCTGATTTCGTCTTAGATTATGTTTTTCTACCTCTTTTTGGTAAGCACTACGTAGTATGTAGCGCCTCCTCCAGTCTCCAGAACTCTAAACCCTTGCGTCGTGAGTAGGTGTGTGAGTTTCTTTCTACTCATTCTCATACCCTTAAAGTTGGACTCTAGTCGGTCAGCTAGCGCGACGTGCGGGTAGCTTGGGTCTATGTCTATCACTATCAAGACCTTAGATGGGTTGACTTCCTTAACCTGTTCCGGCCCTACATAGAAGATGGAGTTGATGAAGAACACGCAGTCGAAGAAATCTGTCCTGAGTGGGAGAGCTCTCGCATCACAGACCACGTACTCGGAGTTTTCGGTCTTCCTCCACTTCTTCGCTAGGTAGTCGCTTATGTCGACGCCGACATAATATAAATCAGTTATTTTACCTTCAAGTAGTCTCGAGAGGTTGCCTTTCCCGCAGCCAACGTCTAATATTCTCTTGCACCCGTACTTGAGAGCGAGACTAGTAGCTAGTCTGTACTCTGAGAAGAATAATGTTGTTGGGTAAAAAACGTATATCAGTTCCAGCAATCTTACGTGCCAGTCCCTACCGATCATCTGCGGCTCAAGTCCTTCTCATTAGTTTCAGAACTATGGCGACCGACGCGAGCAGAACTACCGTCAGCACCGCAAGAACCGTGGTGAGGCTACCGAGAGGTGCTTCCACGGTCTTGCTCGCTTCTTCTGAGGTAGTCTCTTTAGCTGGCTCCTCAGGTAGCAAGACCTCAAGACCTGCTAAGTCTTTGAACAACACCTCATTAACTTCCTTCCCGTCTTTCAAGACCTTAACGTTCTCGTCAGCAACCACGCGTGCACTAGCGTTCATGAATTGTGAGACACCGACTCTGATGAAGTTCGAGATTGGAGTGTATTGGTTGAAGTAGGTTCGCTCTACCCTAGCTACTATGTCCGGGATCCTCAGTATGAAGCTGTGGAGAGCTACTATCGTTTCAGTAGGTGATGAAGCGTTCTTCTTCATTATCTTAGGGAGCCTATACTCGGTCATCCCGGAGGTGAAGTTACCAGTAACTCTCCACACCGTTTCTGAAGGCATCACTTCAAACTCTTTTATGAACTCGCTCGCTAGCTCACCGTAAATGTATAGCGTTACGGCACCAACCCCACTAAGCCAAGGCTCAGCGACTAGAAGGACTGAAGTCGCGTTGAATTGCTTCACGAACTCGTAGAGGCTGACTAAATCTCTGATGATCTCGTTGGTGTTCTTCGAGAACTTAGCGTTTATGTCTACTCTATCAAAAACTTGCCTGACGCCGGAAACCGTGATATTGGTTCTTGACGGGTACGCGAATCTGTAGAGCAACTCCTTAACCGCTGACACGTCATGTTCTCGGAGTCCCTGAATAGCCTTAGAGATATCTATCTCGATAGAGAAGCTGATCACTCTAGCATTCCCCACCACCTCTTTCTTGAATCCAGTCAGCACAGCTGTTGAGCGACTGACTTCCTGGATGAACGAACTCACATACTCTTCAGTGATGAGTGAGTACACGTAGTCAGCAAGGTTCTCCCCCCTCACGCCCCTACCTAAGATAGTGATGGATCCACTCACAAACACCTTCAAGACTTCCACGTCCCATACGATGCTTATTGGGTCGACCGCAACTAGTTCCACAGAGTCGGTCGAGTTATGAAATAGTGCGTTGAAGATGACTTCATCAACTATTTTGGTGTTGTTTGTAGTCCGCACGACACTCACTGTAGCGTTAATGCGGAAGTCTTGCTCTTCGTAGTACGGGCGTATCGGAGACGTTACTAACGCCTTGACTTCGGTGTCATGTATCCCATGTATTATACGCACGTCGTAGTTTACTGGTGCTGGTGATGGATACCTATACGAGATGCTCACACCTCCATCACTATACACGCGTAGCTCACCAGTCGAGTTAGCTAGACTGATTATTGCTAGAGATGTTAAGACTAAACATATAATCAGGCCTGCCCACCTCATTCTCATATGAGACACCACTAAAATACTGTAACGAGTCATCACTATATAACTAGTTCGACGGTTTCTTCACCTAATGAAGAACGAAACTGTGCGAAGCGGTAGTACTTATTGCATATCCTGACTGCTCCGGCCTTGACGAAAGCCATGAGAGGGCTTAACCTAGTCACAGGCACTGCTGTCATCACGTAATGCTTGAGCCAAGAGTCCATGGGGGCCTCCATTAATCTCGTGTATATGGTCGTGTCTCGCAGTAGTTCAGCGGCAACGTTTTCGTTTCCTGAGAGCAGGTCGTCAATATACGAGTTTATCACCCGGACGTGTTCTGGCTCGGTCACTACAGCAAACCCCGCGAGCTCGTATGGGAGGATCATCCTCCTTATCGAGAGGAACGAGGTGATGGCTTTGTCTATGGCTTGCTTAACGTCTTTCACGGTTGGTGCGTAAGTCACTAGAAGTAGTTTGTTCCCAAGTATTACGGTCAAGTCAACGTTGATGATGTCTTTCACGTATTCGTGCGGAACTACCGACCCACCAAACTTAATCATCATCTCCGTCACTATCTTAGAATACAAGTCCCACAGGATCTTCTGCTTATGTCCGACAAGGGTTATCGTGTCGTCTAGCTCCGGGACGTACTTGCTACACACTGAATACTGCTTCTTACGATCCAGCAACTTAAGGAAGGCTTCAAACACTTCCCCCACGACCTTCATGACTGAGCGTTTCCCGTGGACGTATGCTACGACGTCGTATATCGTTGGGGAAGACTTCTTGACCACCGACAGCTTATATATTATCTCTTCCAGCACATCGTGATCAATGATGGATTCATCCCGTTCCGAAGACTTGTAAAACACCATGAGCCCTCCTTTAACCTCCTTCTCAGTCCTCCTCCTGGTAGCCCAGAACCCACCCATAGCGAGTGACCCGACCGCAAGCACGAGCAAAATAAAGAGAGGTTGTTCGTAAAATGCTGTCACGAAGAAAGAGATTCTCCCTACCTCCCTCCCATACGGGTCTCTGACGGAGAAGTAGTATCTCCCAGCCCGACACTCGGAAGTCGAGTACGTTGCTTGAGGTCCCAGCACGGCTACTGGATTTCCGTTCACGAACAGGGTTAGAGGCTCTCCATCATCCAGTCTCTTCACGTTTACGTAACAGAACTCACGCACGTTGCTGTACTCGAAAACCACCTGAGGTTTCTCGGCAACACTTTTCTCATCAGCTATCACGTGCACCAGCGTGTCGTTCACGTAGACTAGGAAGACTCTGAACGCCTTCTTAGGCAAATCCACGCTACACGGGAACGAAACGAGCTTCTCTTCTATGCTGACGGGGTCTCCATCATAGGTAGATTCAATGATCCTAACAATGCCCGTACCTCTCCACACGGCAACCCCCAGGTTGTTGACCCCTATGGTCAAGGTTATCCTTTCGCTCCTCCTATCAACGAGAACTGGCTGACGCACGACATTAGTGTAAACAAACTTGTTTCTAGCATAGATTGAGACTACGTATGGGCTGTTATCGAAGTTAATGCTTAACGGGTAGACCCCGCGAAACGGGGGGATCTCCTCAATATGTGTGTTTTCTTCCCAGCTGTTGAAGAAGCCGGTCAAGGCCAACATAATTACGTACTTGAGTTCTATGGAAGCAAAAACAAACCCCCTCTCACTCTTTCCCAAAACGACGATTCCCGTGTCAGTTTCTCCATAAACCTTAGTGAAGAGCTTCATATGGGGAGACGTAATGACGCCATAATACGAATATATGTTCTTTACTTTTTCCTGGACGTAAGTCAGGAGGTTTAGATGGAACACTAGCTTCTCGGTAGGGGCTTGAACCGTGGCGTGCATCCCGAAGTAGTCTATGTCAGCCTTCTCCGGTGAGTAGGAGGTGAAGACGAACGTCCCGTTCACTAGAGCGAACCTTCGTTCCCCAACCACCCTGTTGCTAGAAAATAAGACGACTGCTTTCCCTGACTTCAGGAGTTGTGTTAGCAGGTTAGGCTCTGGAGCTACGTCAAGAAACACCAAGGTAGTGTAGTCACTAAAGGAATTCACCACCTCTTCTTTCAGGGGAGTTATGCTTACCTGGAACTCAGGAGCTCTCAACAGGACGTAATTCTCGTACATCCAGGTCTCGTCCGGATGTGCGAAGAACCCTACTGAGACGTTCTTGCTGACGCGTGTAATGATTGCTGTTGCTCTACTGTCTAGTGTCCCCAAAACGAATATCTTCTTTTCTCCGGGAATGATGGTCACGACACTATCGTGTATTGAAGGTTCTTTCACGTATACCGTCACGGGACTTCCGTAGCTGAAGTGGAGGCGGACGTAAGGGGTTGGAGACTCTACTCTTACTGGAACGTATATTTCAGTAGATGGTGGGTTAATGTCGTAGATGTACTCCTGGAAAGTGTCTGCTTCAATCCCTACTAGTTGCATGGGAGCGGTAGAGTTGATGACCGCTCTAAGAACGTAGCCTTCCTTGTTGAGTTCCCACTTAGCACTTACGACGGACGCTGTTGGGAAAGTCTTGAAGGGGTTCGTCACTACGAACACTACAGACACTAATGTGATCAGGAGGACAACAAACGTTGCTACCGCAACTACATTCTTGTTCAAGCCGATCCCGAAGACATCATTAGGTCTTTAATTATTATTTATGAATTACTGCAATCTTCAGGGGAGGGAAGAGCATGTCCGTAGCTCCTTCAGTATTGTTTTCTGTCGCTATGATTACCGTGTTGGTTTTGATAGTTGCTAGTCTCACTTACTACTACACCTCACTGTTTTCCGTTCCTCAAGTTCTGCCGACTTACGGGTCAGTCTTTGTCGAGACAGTAGATCCCTCAGACGGGACAGCAGTTATAGTCAACAGGTATGGGTACCCGATCCAGGCATTATTTGTGGTGAAATTGCTTGACATCCCCAACTACCCGACCAACCTGAGCAAGCCTGACAGCTTCTCGTTCTGGCTAGTCATTCGCCCCGGAAAAAACAAGGTCTGTCTGCTCTGCGAGGCTAGAATAAGATTCGGAAGCAACGTGTCTGCGGACCACATAGATATGGGCAACTCATACTTCGTGATAGGGAACATGAAGTACTACGTTAGGGAAGGTTCTGGAGTCATACCTCAGGAACCCGTCAGCAGGCCGCTCAAGAAATATGTTGTGTCAGGTCTTGGGCTTTCCAGCTTCTCAGGATTTAGGGGCTTCTTAACCCTATACTTCAACGAGACTCTAGTTGCTTTTAATGTGTTTTCGTCAGCTACCTTAGGGTACCTTAGGTCAATAACGAACTACTGGAACACGACAGTCGCGACCGAACGTCACTTCGGAACGTGCTGCAACTCAATCACGGTCTGCCGTAACGGGGCTCTGAGGTACTGTGATTCAAGTGGTTGCATGTGTTTGTCTTGCCAGAAATGTGTTCTTCACGAGTACTCTGTAAACTGCTCATCATCATCTAATCAGTCATTCACCTGCGCAAGAGACAACGTATACACTTACTTCTGGACCCCCAACATTGAGTCTTCAGCGTATGTTTACTTAAGTTCTCCTGCTCTAGCTGGTTTCAACTGGTTCGAGACCGGCGTACCACTAGTGAGTACAGACGCCCAGCTACCGATCACGTCCTACACGTCTAGGCCATGGCCTTATGCTCTCCCAACTAGCTCGTGCTGGTACACCTACAGGGAGTACACTCATACCACATCAACTCGGACGAAATACGACTACGCATGTGACGAGATATGTGGATACTTATTCTCTTACGGAGGTTGTAGCGAGACAGTCACTAAGACACTAGAGGAAAGTAGGTGGGGGTGTCCTTCAGGGATTTGTGTAGGGCTTTCTGAGTATCTCTACGGTAGGCTGTCTGACGGCAAAGTCATCTTAACATCATACATGAACGCTGGAACGCGAGTAGGGTTCAAGGTGAACATAACGCTTACGTACGCATACTACAGAACTGCAGACCCTGAAGCATCAGACAACTTCGTTAGACTAACTCAAAACCACCTAGTTAGAATAGTGCTTCCCAGGATCGTAGGGTACGTTTCGATACCCTATACTGAAGACCTAGTAGAGATGAAGATAACAATAAACTCGTCTGTCTCTAACCTCCAAGTGAAAGTGAAGACTTCATCAGGATACACTTCATCCCCGTCTCTCTACCCAGAGCTAAGTTCGTGGTCTGGAACGGCTTTCTTAGTTCCTTTAGGGTATATTCCTATACATCAAGAGAATACTGAAGGGTCTAAGACTTTCTACTTCTACACCACAACACAGCCGGTCATCGAGGTCGCCATAACTTCACCCCAGGGAGGAATCACAGTCCCCATGCAGTCATCGGATGCTGTGACTATCAACATAGTGTTTGACCTCTTCTTGACTCCCTCAAGCGAGATAATCACGACTCCTTCTTGAGGTGATCGAGGATGAGGAAACGTGACGGACTGGAAGCACGTCGCTTAAGATGGAGTCAGTCGAGAGGGGTATCCGAACTCGTTGCTCTGCTCATACTCTTAGGTGCTCTAACGGCAGTTTTTGTATCACTCACCTCGATCCTCCCTAGATACCTACAGTCGTACTGGAGAATGTCGGTCGAAGCCGGTTTCTCAGAAGGTATTGGAAGCTTAGAGACTGACGCGTTCTTAACTAGAGTCCCGTGTTACGGGAATACATGCTTTATTCTCTCGATATTCAACAACGCTGACACCCCGACAACAGTAAAGTATTGGGTTGTCTGTTCCTCTATAGTGATAACGAAGAACGAAGACGGGATTAAGGTGATGCCCGGAGATGCTCACGTGAAAGTGATACAAGTGTCTACAGCTTCAGTCTCCGATAGTGTCTGCTACCTAGTCGTGGAGGAAGGCAACTCACTAATTTATAAGGTGTTAGAATCCTGAGTGTTTGGGAGAGTCTTCATGTCTACCACAGACCTTAGAGAGACTGAACAGTTCGTTTCGATAGAGAGAGTAACGCACGCGTTCGACTTCCTAAAACGTAACGCACCCCCGGAGAAGCGGGACGACCTCCACATACTCATGGAGAATGTAGTCGAAATGATGAAGTCAGGTGAGAAAGTGAATGTTGGAGACTTAGTTGCTGAACTCATAAACCCGAAGAAGTTCGCTCTCCCACAAAGCGTAGTTGAGGAGTTCCTGAAGTTCTTGATCGGAAACGACCCGGACGCTAACGCATTGATTTCCGGGACGATAGACTACGCAAAAATGAAAGTCTGGGGAAGCGGGATCGAAAAAAGCTACTGAAGTATCTTTAGTTTCTGTGTGTCCGTCACTTCAGTATTAATATTAAGTCGAGTTTCTCGTTGTTTAGTCTGATGTCTTCCCATATTGCTCTATTCTTGCTGTTCAGGTATATCTTGTACCTGTTGGTTTCTTTAGCTACGTTCTTGTTCATTATGAGCACCTTATCTGTGAAGTGTCTTTCGACCACGGACTTCGGAAGAATCACCAGAACGTCAATGCTTTTCTTGTCCTCATATAGTACGTTCCATAACTCGTTGTATTCCTTAGGGAGGTAGACTTTAAAGCAGTTTCCTTCCCTGACTACGTTCCTTGACTTCACGGGTATTCTCCTAATCAACATCAAATACTCTCTTGCAGACATCAATTCACCGCTCATATAGAGGTCTGATTTATATATATAATTTGTGGAGTGATTGCTTATATACTTCTGGTTAAACATATTATTTAGGGGCATGGCAGAATCAGTAAAACTCGTCTCTACGGTCAGGTTCGAAAAGACTTCAGACGGCCAATTTATAGACGGGGTTAGCGTTACCGAGAGAGTGTACGAACACCTCCGCGTCTGGTTAAGTAACGTCGCATCCAAGTACGATAGAGACGTTCTCTCGAAAGTCTCGACAATATTGACTAGATCACTCAAGACACTATCTAACCACAGAGTAAGAGACTTCATACCTTACGGAAAGTATAACATTTTCAGGTCTCTCGGACACCAACTCATCAGAGAGTTTGAAGATCCCTACTATGAGCCCAGACCGTACCTGGTTGTCCTTTACGGCCCGCCAGGAACCGGGAAAACCACTTGGGTCAGGAATGTCGCTAGAGAGACCCTAGTACATGATGAGGTGAGAGGAGTCTATCTAGAAGTGACGCCGGGAGACCTCCAGTCCAAGTGGGTTGGCGTACCACTAAACACTCTGCAAGCAATATTCGACTGCGTGAGGACTAGAAACATCATGAGTGTAGTCCTCTTCGACGAGGCAGACGGAATATTCGTCAGACCTCAAGACGCGTCAAGCGGGTTCACCCTCGAGTGGAACCAGCTCGTGTCCGAAGCAAAGGCAAGCCTCTCCGCCATAACGTCCGAGAACATACCCACTCTCATAGCCTTGACCACTAACTATAAAGAATCGATCATCGAGTCTGACCCAGCATTAGCGGACAGAGTAACTGCGTGGATTGAAGTTCCCCCACCACCAGTCAGCGTGAAAGAACAGATACTGGCTAAGACGCTGGCTAGAATGGTTGAGAACATATGGACTCTCGAGAACGCATTCACTCAACTGAACCTCCTGAAGACCCTGAAAGAAGACCTCCCCCCAGTCATGAGTGGGGATGGGCGTGGGTGGGTCTTCCCTTCACTCCCCTTCGACGCGGACTACATCATAGGGTACCTGTCTGCCTGGGGATGGAACCCCCTAGACGAGGAGTTCATCCCAGCACTTACGATGGACTTCCGAGACGCTGTCAGGCTCTGGGACGTGAATAACCCGATCCTGAAAGTCTATGCGAGAGGTCTTCTCACAGAGGTTGAGGTCGCCAGGGTATACATTAGTAAAACCCAAAATATTAGCAAGTCGTTCCTGAGGATGTTTACAACAATGAAGAGAGGAATTGAAGACTTCGAGAGGATGTACGTGGATATCAATGTCAGAGCTACTAAGGTGCTTAGGAAGGCCGAATACTCGATTGACGAACTCTACGCACTAAGAGATCTTGGGGCAACGTACATAACGAGAGATAATCTGAGCAGAAAGTATGAAGAAATAAGAGATGGTTTCAGAGAAGCCGTAATCGGTAGCTTATTCACTAGTCTCATGCCTCCCTCCCTAATTCACGTCATGATGACTAAGTACTTGTTTTCTGACTTATTGAGTAAGATAGTGAATGACATTCAGTCTATGGGTGGTTACATAGTTGCTGGTCTGAAGCACCTCTTCCTACCTGCCTTGCTGGTATCTACTGACAACCCGTACGAGAACGTAGCTTCTCTCAGGTACAGGATAGGTCTCTACAACAGGTTCGTGAAAGAACAGCTGGTTAAGGGGGAGCTCCTGAAGCCACTAAGAATCATCTACACAGAGAAAGACTCCGAAAAAGCTTGGAATGAAGCCGTGAGAGCACTCAACGATATGGAACCTGATTTGAGACCTTACGTAGCGATAGCCTTAATCCCGCTAAAGTTTCTGCACCGAGTCATACACACCCCAGACATCGAAGAGAAAGCCAAGAAAATCTGCGAAATATACTTCGATAGAGAAAAGTACATAGAAGAAGCCTGGAAAGTCGCTGAAGAACTCCAGGTGGAGGGCTGGGTGTACGCCCTACTGAGCAAGAAGACTCCGAGTGCTACGTTCCTGGTAGATACGCATATCTCAGTAGTTGAGATGAGCTTCTTGAACAACGACATATTCTGCTACTTTTCACACAATCCATACTCCCCAAAAGTAGACCGCTTAGTTCCGGTTGCGAACCCGATACGCTTCAGATATAAAAACGTCACTGGTGAGAGCTGGTCTTAAATTTTCTCACTTGCTTGAGTGTTTCCACTAAGTATCTTTCCTCCCTGTTTTTCTTTAGGTTCTTCTTCCTGTTTTTCTTTAGGCTCCTCTCTCTTTGTTTCTTCTGTTTTAGGTTGTTTTTGAGCTACTTGCTCGTCGATTGGTTTCACCGTCTTCTGAGTCCCTTCTCTTTTTTGAGTTTCCTCTTCTTGTTTCTTCTCTTCAGTTCTCTGTTTGAGTTCGAGGAGTGCGAGCAATTCAGCCAGTCTTGGCATGACTTTTTTGAGGCGGGTGATTGAGAGGATGTCGGGGTCTCCCGGAAAGTGCTTTGATGTCTCAGCCATCTTATTCGCTATCTTTCTGGCCTCTTCTAAGTCTTTATCAGTCTGGCCCTCCGCGTAGCTTAGGAGAGTATCATACGCTTTTATGCTTCTTTCCTTCAGCACGGAGATGTACTGAGGTAGGAGGTGACGTTCCAAAGAATAGATCTGTTTGTTTGAATCGCTACGCGGGTTTGTCACGTCCTTGACCACAGTCTTGATGTCCGTAAAGAATTCTTTGAGTTTCCCGGACATCATGCTGAATGCTTCCTCTTCCGTGACTGTCCTACCGAGCTTCTCTAGCTTCTTAACTAGCTTATTGATGTCTCCTCTAGCGTCCTCGTAGAGGTTCTCTAAGTATATGACGTCAGCAACAGCCTTGTGAACCACTCTCGAAAGCCTATCTAGTGCCGGCATCCACAATAGGTACTCGCTCTCATACAGTCTCTTAACCTCGTCTGGCAGTCTCCCGAACATTACGTTTGAGAATATGTAGATGACTGAATGATACACGGACTCGTTATCGAGCTTGAGGTAGTCTCTGGAACGTTCCTTAAGGATCTTCAAGTGTCTCTCGATTGCTTGGTCGAAGTACCCTAGCAGTAATCTCCCTACAGACACGTCGTAATTTAGGTCGGGAGCGTAAGGTACTTCAACTCTTACTCGCCTACTCATGATGTCAGTAGATCCGAGAACTGAGGTCAGGTTTTCGGTCTTGACTACCCTGTATCTCACCTTCGTATATGAGTCAACTATCGGTATCCCGAGAGCGTAGTATAGTGAGTACGCAGACGCCAGAGTTAGGTCTTCCTCGCTGTTCATCATCTCCTTCAGAGCGTTCGCGAAGCTCTCGAATCCTTCTGATGCAGCTTTAGTCAGGTCTCTCGCCTTCCCTGTAGTTACTAGTATCCCGAAATCTAGCAGAGCCTCTCTCAGCTCGCTACTGACTCGGTCGTCTTGGCTTGCGTATCTGGCAACGTCTCGAGGGTCTAATCCAGTCCCTAACCTCTCTCCTATCTTGGCTATCATGTATGGGACTCTATAGACGGCGAAATTCGGAAGAACTTGAATGTCTTTAGTTAGGGCGTCAATCAACTCAAGCACACTTCCCTTCAGCTTCTCTCTGCTGTAGTGACGGGATGACTCCTGCTGAGCACTCAAGACGGCCTTAACTAACCTCTCGAGCTTCCTGACTTTATGCGGGTCTATGTCTCCACCCACGTACTCCTCCCCGTGAATCGCGGCTACCACGGCCTCAGCGTACTTCTCTGCAGCCGCTTTCACTTCCTTCAAGCCTAAATACACTGAGGATAAGTCTTCGACCGCCCCGACCACGGCATCACGAACCGCCTCACGCTCTAGCCGACTCATCCCGTACCAGGACGGGACAGCCGACGTCACGGCGGGGGACACTGCTTTCCAGATGATGGTGAGTGTCGAGGCTCTCTTCTCGTCTTCGTCTGCCTTAGCCAAGAGCGAACTACTTACTTCGTTACTGAGTTTGTTTAGTTTCGGGTCTGAATAAGCTACTCTTATGAAGCCGTCGTAGAGTAGCGGCCCACCTTCTCTCGGAGATACTCTCAACTCGCCTCCCGGGGTCACGTAAGTGATTGGGTCCGGGATGTCCGTGTCTAGCACGAGCGAGTTCTTCAAGAACCCGTAACTCGATAAGAGCAGAACTCTGTCGGCTTTATTGCTTATCTTGTTGTACACCATGCACCCGACGAGGTATCCACTAATTGATGATTCCACGATCTCGTTCAAGTCATACCCTAGTTCCTCGTAGGCTATGTCGAGCTTGTTCTTGCTTTCGAGCGAGGTGGGGTAATCACTCAACATGACGCTCCCCTGGAACGGCTCATATAATGCGTAAGCCGTCAGTCTCCAGTTCTGCATTCTATCCATGAAATCCTTCATTTCGGTGCTGTTCTCCACGTACACGTTGAAGAGACCGTAGATGACTCTCCTAGTCTCGAGGAAAACGTATTCTGTGCCAGGATAGTATCTCACACCCATCATTCTAGCCAGCAACACCTGCCTGACTCCCGTCAAGACGTTCTCACCAACAATTTTTGAGACGTATCTCCTAGTCTCGGGTTCAACCAACTCAAGAAGCAGGTCTTCCAGCTTGAGAGAAGCTAACTTCCCTGCCACACCATGCTTAACAGATTGTGATGCTTCCTTACTAGCTTCAGCCATGATCTTCTCTCTAGACTTAAACAACAACCGCCCCCAACCCCCCAAAATAAAAGCGAAGACCGAATAAAAAACGACCACATGAAAAACACAGAAAAACTTTAATAGAGATGTTCCCTGCTTTCCTGAAAGCAGGTGAGTCACAATATGTTGTCCACCTACTTAATGCTAACGTTATTAATAGCCCTGAACTTCCTCGACGTACTCACAACACTAGCATCACTTAAAGCTGGCGCTATAGACTCAACTGCCTGATTAGAGACCTTCATCACACTACCCTCTCTAACACGGTCTGGAATAATGATTTAGGGTACTTAGTGTTAGGAAACTCTAAGCTGGAGAGGCGTCTGCTTTCAGTTCAGGAGGCGCGTAAGTTCATGCAGACTACCGTGATCCTCTCGAATCTGGTTAAAGCTATTGAGGAGGGGGATTACCCGACAATAAGAGACATATATTACACTGTGAAGCATACTCTCACATACAAGGACCATACGGGGAAGACCGCAAGAGAGGAAACGTTCGACGATCAGTCGGAAAGCGATGAAGTGATAGAAGACATAGAAGTGATGACTGGCTTCCTCAGAGAGGAGATGGGTGTTATGTTTGACGCTAAGGGGAGGGCGGCAGGAAGTATCACAATAAGGAGTAAAGGTCAGACCATCAGACTGGATCAGATGGGGGTCGGAGCTTGGGCGATACCACCGAACGTGGATGACGTCGAGATAGCTAGTGTTGACGCCGACTTTGTCTTAGTCGTTGAGAAGGGGGCAGTGTTCGAGAGGCTCAACAACGAGGAGTTCTGGAGGAAGATGAGGTGTGTGCTGATTACCGGGAAGGGACAGCCAGACAGGGGGACAAGAAGGTTCGTTAGGAGACTGGCTGAGGAGTTTGGGTTGCCGGTGTATGTGTTGACTGATGCAGACCCTTACGGGGTATACATATATAGTGTCTACAGGTTTGGCTCGATCTCCCTAGCGTTCGAGAACTACCGGCTGGCGGTTCCGAAGGCCAAGTATTTGGGGGTGTGGACCAGCGACATCTACAGGTACAGGATACCTAAGAACTTCATTGTGAAAGCTACTGATCAAGACATCAAGAGAGCTCACGAGTTACTAAAGTATCCTTGGCTGGTTAAGGAAAGACTCTTGAAGAAGGAACTCGAGTTGTTTCTGGAGAAGGGGGAGAAGGTTGAGATAGAAGCTTTCAGCGGGTTCGGTTTCAAGTTCTTGACTGAGAAGTACATTCCGGAAAAGCTCTCAGCTATTAGGTGATGTTCGCTTTTTAAAGAAAGCACTAAGTTATTGAGGGAAGTACCGAAATGATAGAGTCTGAAGTGGTCTCTGATTTAATCATTAAGACGATTGCTCTCAAAATTAAGGCTATGGAGGATGAAGGAAACGGTTTATTCTCTGAGACGGGAATCACTTCACTAGATCGTGTAGTAGTGATAATGAATGTCGTAAGGCCTGAACACTACGATAAGCTGATGGCTACGGAGCCATCCAGGGAAGACATCAACGCAGTTGTTAAGATATTCATGGATACTGGGATTAGCTTGGGGAAGGAAGAGGTAGTCATACTAGCGAAGCTCAGGAACTTCATCAGGTCTAAAATAGAGAAGAACGGATTAACAGTATTTCTGAGTAAGTACCTAGACGTTGAGGAGCTGAAAGTCCCGGAATGGGAGAGGCAGGCTGTCCAAAACTAGGTCAGTCGATCAAGCCCTCCATCTTCTTAATACCCTCTACCAGCAGGTATGGTGTGAAGGTTGTGGAAGGCATTATTTTGTTGGTGATCTTGAATATGAGTTTCTTTAGGTCGTAGGCTTTCCCGTACGCGACTATCAGCGCCGCCCTCCTGAACGGTGTGTCCAGCAATCCCTCAAGGAACTCTCTTTCCTGGTCGTTCAGCCCTTCGATCCCTGCAGTGATTCCCTTCCTGTAGCCGGAGAAGATCAGGGTGAGGAGAGTGGGTTCAGCCCTCTCACCGAGCTTCTTCAAGGATTCCAGGACTTTAGTAGCGGTCTCCTGGACAGCAGAGTACTCCTCACTGCTGAGAGTAAGGGGGGAAGCCTGCGGTTCGTACCTGTGTAAGCGTACACTCTTGCTTAGGGGGTATTCAAGCTTCTCCAACATCTCGCAGGCGGTGATGAAGTAGTGAATCCTCCTAGTCTCGTACCCGTACTTGATGTAGGTTAGGACTTCACTTTCTTCTTTACGTGTCTTCTCCAGGATCTTGAGTATTATCGCGTCATAATCACCTTCCTTTGCGGCCGAAGCACTCACGGCGTTCAACCCCAAGTCAAGCAGTTCGAAATCGCGGCCGAGTTTGAATGTCTTGGTTTCCTTCTTCTCCTCTAGCTTGACACCCACCCCGCCAATCCCATACTTCGAGAGGAGGACTAGCTTGTACTCTGTCATCAGGCTGGAAAGCCATAATGATTCGGCCACCGGATCTGGGTCAGACTGTAGCCTATCTCTAGATATCGGGAACCTCCCGTCGAAAGGAATCCCATAACTGTATTGGTTTCCCTCGCTCATTTTCTCTATATATATAGTCGTGCTGAAAATATTTAAGCGATGAATAATATATATTGAAACACTAGTGGACTCTTTATGGTGTCTCTCGTGGTCGTCCTGGTGAGAAAAGTATATGTCAGAGGCAAGTCCCTGACTTTCACCATACCAGAATGGTTGTACGTTCCGGAATTAATGTACGTCTACGCAGACAGGTTATACCTAATATACTCGCCGGTCAAGGGACTGGAAGCAGACTTTGACGTGAGGGTACTCGGGGAAGTCAGGAGAGGGACCCTGAAGTATGTTACCAAGTCAGGAGCAGTAAAGAAACTCTACGTGCTGACCATCCCGAGCAGAGCAGGAATACTCGTCAAGGAAAGAAGCTCCGTAATAGTTACTGACGCAGAAATCTATCAGACGCGATCGTATATAGTATTCACCAACATGAAAGCAATCGAGGAATTCGTGAGGTCCTCAGTCCTGACAAGCCAAAAACGATGATTCTTTAGTTCTTCCGTTTCCCGCTCTAGGTTTTTGTAGGTTTTCATAGTGTCCTGCGAGTGTGAATCACTTTTTAATTGGTTATCCTGCCTTAAGGGTTCGGAGAGGTTTGAAGTTGAGCTTAGTGGAGAGGACTGAGGAGTTGCTCAAGGTTGTCACAGGGAACAGCAATGCTAGACTGAATGATTTCCAGGTTAGAGCCATCGAGCTGATTGAGAAGAGCGGAAACTACTTGGTCGTCGGCCCGACCGGGATAGGGAAGACATTAGTTGGGGTTGCCGCGATCCTGAAGTACGGGAGAGGATTCTATCTTGCCCCACTCAGGTCTCTGATGGCGGAGAAGTATAGTGAGCTAAGGAAGATGTTCCCTGATAAGAAGGTCGTTTTGACTAATAAGGACTACTCCATATCCAGGAGAGTCCTTAAAGACGCGGACGTGAGGGTCTTGTCGCCTTACAAGTTCCTGCTCTACCTGGACTACCTGGAACCTTCTGACGGGGTAGTCGTAGTGGACGAAATACATAAAATAAGTTCAGACCCTGAGATGGAGGTAGCGATCACGGCCATGAAGACTGCAGGATTCAACGTGGTTGGCTTATCCGCTACAGTCCACGACGACGACATACCTAGGATGGCTAAGTGGTTGAACGCCCTGGTGATTAAAGCTGATGAGTCGAGGCCTGTCCCGATAAAACACACGGAAATCAAGCTAGAACTCGGGTTCGGCGGGCTAGTAGTCGAGAGAGGCGGAAACTACTTCAAACAGAAAGAGAAGTTCAGCAGTAAGGAGGATGTTGTAGCTGAGCTAGTCGCCAGAATACGCAGGATTGACCCGTCTGGCGGGATAATGGTGTGGTGTCCTACCAGACATGAAGCAGACGAGTACGCTCTCAGAATAGCTCACAAGATGTCTGGAACAAATCAATGTGTGAGTGCCTCATTCGTAGTTTCATCCGAACACGACAAGATCCTCTCTAGAGTAGCGTGCAACGGAGTCTTAATACATCACGGTGGAATAAGCCCTAAAAACAGGGAAGTCGTTGAGGACTTATTCAAGAGTAGAAAGGCTGAAGTAGTTGTGAGTTGTTATACCCTCAGTCACGGAGTGAACTTCCCAGTACGGTATCTTGTCATGACCTCACTGTTTGATCACGAGAACAAGCCTCTCGACCCATCAACTTTCCACCAGATATCTGGGCGGGCCGGCCGCCCAGGACTAGACAAATACGGTGAGGTTCTGGTAGTAGTGGTTGGTGATCTAGAGTCGTGCATCTTGACAAAGTTGTTGCAAGAGAAAGCTACTAGGGTTAAGTCGAACCTATACAATCCCTGGACTTTGACTAAGCTGACTGCACAGCAACTCGCTATGCGAAAGAGAGTTGATTCCTTCGTTGATTTTCTTAAAGAGACTTACTATGTTCAGGTCAGAGGAATTCAGGGGTTTGAAGAAATAAAGAAGCTTGCTGAGGAAGTGTTGGTCTCAGTAGTTGAGGCCTACTTTGAGCTGAAGCCCAACGGTGAAGTTAAACCCAAAGGCAAGAAAGAATTCTTTGCGTCGATAATGGGTCTTCACCCTGAGGAGTGGGCAGCTCACGAACCATTAATAGCGGGAGATTATAGATCTACTGTCGAGAAAATCGTGGATGCTTCTATGAAGGCGGTCGGCTTAACTGATTCGTCTATAAGGTCTCAAGTAATCAGCTACGGCTTCATGTCTACATATCTTGGATCATGGAAAGTCAGGGAGGTAGCTGAGATGAGTCAAACCATGCTAGACGCTCTAGCGCTATACGTGAGGAGGGTTTATGGGTGGAGTTCCATCGAATTCTCTAACGCAAAAACATTGTGGAGATGTATTCTTTTAGTTCTTTGTTATTTTGTGTATCTTGCGCATCGTGAACATCTTGTATAGGAGGAACTTTTAGTTCTTTGTTATTTTGTGCTAGGAGTCAGGTCTCAGAGAGCAAGAAGTTTGGACTTTTAGTTCTTTGTTATTTTGTGTGGTGTTTGTTGGTGTTTCTTTCCCTACCTTCCTTTTCTCACCTCGGGTTTATAAAAGTTTGGGTGAGAAAGTAAGTTCCACACGTAAGAACTAAGCAACTCTCTCACCTCTCTATCTATCTGATGCTGTTATGTGTAGTAACTTTTTCGGGTTGTATGTATAGGTCTGACCTCCTCCCCGTCCTAAAGGCAGGACTTTCAGGTTGTAACGATACAAACGACGTGGGCAACCACACATTTTTATTGCACCTCGTTATTCCCTTGTACTCTTTTGGATTCGCGAATGCTCATAGATTTAGCGTTGCACATGCACTAGATGAGAAAAACTACGTACTAGAGGTTAAACCTGTTGAGTGAGCAAACCGTAGACCCATGGATCGTCGAGGAGCTGAACAACTACTTTCGAATAGTTATACATCAATATGATGAAATACACGTTGCATCAGCTATACCCACTGAAAACGGCAGAGTGTACTACTGAGTAAACGTTGAGAACTCCAGTTATGGTTTAACGATATGCGTTGAGAGATCAGCCGCATTAGTCATGGTAGCCTGTGATGTTAGAAAACCGGTACTAGCTGTAACTGTAGCTGACACAGATGAGCTCATACCTCCCTGCAGGGCTTGTAGAGGGTCGCCCTGAGTTAAACTCTGAGGCTAAGTTAATACTCTGCAGCACAAAAGTGGAAAGCGGGTTACTACACCCCTAAGTGAACTGTTTCCGCACGCATTTATACTGAAAACACCTAAGGCCGAGCGGTCTCAAGCCTCGTAGTACTTCTAACTTTACCTCTAAGTATATCCTCAATATACATCCTGTACTCACTGAATGAAAGATCCCCTTCTCCATATACGCACTCTTCGTAATCGATCTTTGTTTCGAGCTTAGAAGCATCCAATTCTAACTTTATCTTGCAATCTCCTACTTCCATGAGAGCCTTGTCGTGTGTAACAACTATGATTTGGCCCAGTTTAACAGAACCTAGTTCTTCCAGTAGCTCTCTAAGTCTAACTACAAGTTCTCTACTAAAACCTGTTGTAGGCTCATCGAGGATCAACACGCTTTTCTTCAACTGTGGAGAGTACGCTCTAACCGTGGCATTTAGGGCGAGCCTGTAGGCCAGGCTCAGCGCTATGTTTTGACCTCCACTTAGTGACCTTATATCGTGTGATCTGCTACCCACGAGGACCTTGAACACTAGTCCAAAATCGTCTGTTACTGTT